>ERZ1035006.264-NODE-264-length-43879-cov-24.220587_pt1 | contig 43879 bp, 48 predicted proteins | sample MGYA00520694_ERZ1035006 | MGnify/ENA primary metagenome ERZ1035006 (study PRJEB33766, sample SAMN09781746) | gut metagenome | biome: gut microbiome | host: Homo sapiens | place: Madagascar | study: EMG produced TPA metagenomics assembly of the PRJNA485056 data...
TCTCAGGACGCTTAAGGTGAGACACTACGAACATGGTAGCTCCAGTCTCTTCCACGAGGGAACGAAGGTTAGTCATGAGTTTGTCAATAGCCTTACGTTCACCACCATCCTCATCAGTGTCCATACCAGAGACCACAATGGAGATATGGTCAAGGAAGATACGCTTACAACCAAGGGACACAATCATATACCTGAGCTTACCAAGCAGATTGCTTGAATCAAGAGACCCAAAGTGGTCGTACAGGAAGAATTTTCCGTTTCCAATAGTTTCCAAAAAAGCTCGGCTTCGTTCATCTTCATCTGTACCCTCAGGGTCGAGTATGAGCCGCTTGTTAAGATGAATCGACATGAGTTCCATCCCAGTTTTGCGAGTAGATTCTTCAAGAGCAACAATTCCGCATAGCTCTCCCCTGTGAACACCAAAGTAGTATTCGAGTTCTCTGAGTATTGTGGACTTTCCCATACCACTTCCACTTGTGAAGACATACAGTTCACCATGTCTAGCTCCTTTAGTTTTGTTCTGAAGAGCAACCCAAGGGTACTCCACAGAGTCCTTAAGGTCATCAATATCGGTAACACACTTCTCATAGAGGTCTGTACCTGAAACAATTCCATCGGGTCTATACGGCTTAGCATTCCATACAGCTTGAAGAACTTCAGACCCCTTGCCTTCACTAAGGCACTCATTAGGATCCTTACAAGGAAGATTAGCAATATATGCCTTACCTGCAGGCAAGATCTTTGCACACTCTTCACTAGCTTTTCTACCCGGATCATCCATGTCAAACATTAGGATGACTTCTTCGAAATTTTCTAAATACTCAAGGTTTGACTCAATAGCCTTCTTTGCCGCTTGTGCTCCATTAGGGATACTCACGACAGGCCACTTGTTACCCTGAAGTTGGCTCACAGTAAGACAATCAATCTCACCTTCAGTAATGACGATCTTCTTACCGCTAGCCCACAATTGGGAACCATAAAGCCTATTAGAGATACTCCCAAGGACAGCAAAGGACTTATCGGGGAACCTGAGCTTCTGCCCCACAAGGTTCCCCGAATCGTCATAGTAACACGCTACTTGGCAAGGCTTCCCTTTGTAAACAGTAGAAAAATACTTGAATTTAGAACAAGTATCTTTACCAATACAACGCTTAGTAAGGGAAACCTCTTCAAGATCTTCAAAAGGAATACACTCCTTAGACACTCTAAACTCCTCACTCTTTACAGACCCATCAGGTCTAAAATAAGTATTACAAGAATAACAATACCTATGGCCATCACTAAAGACCCCACAGGCGTCAGAAGAGCCGCATTTAGGACAAGGTTCATGATAAAGGAATGTACTCTCTTGATTCATCTTTTAATAGCCAAATTTACAACGAAGGCTCTCCCAACCGTACAGGTTTTTATGGTACCGCATGTCTCCTGCCCAAATACAGGGGTGCTCCATGGGTGACATATGACCTGCATCAAAGAGCCTTCGTGCCAGCTTCTTGTCCTTGTGTTCGTCAGGGCAAGATCCGTCATGGTTGTTGTAAGACACTCTTGCACAGCGTGCAGAGGAAATAAGCATGAGATCATTAATGAGAACTTCAGAAGAACTAAACGAGTTCATGCAATGCTCATCAACTTCCTCTTGGGTGATAAAGGGAAGACTAACATACTTCCCACAAATATGGTAGACACTAATGATAGTATTGCCTACCTTGCCCATCTCACCCTTAATGGCCCTTGCAAGATCCTGCATCTCAGGTTGTGCATCACTGGCAAGCCTAAGATGCAGGAAGTTATCCCATTCAGTAGCAGTCACAATCACGTTAATGTACTGGAAGGGTTCAAGGATTCGGTTGACGTGTTGCTTATGGATACCAAGAGCAACCATGGATTCTGCTACAGCTACCGAATTATCTACAGCTTTAAGCCAAAGATCCTTAAAAGACTCATAGGTATCCTCAGAAGCCTCAACAGTACCAACCATACCAGATTGATTCATGTATACGTGAGAAGGGATAAAGGGGTCATTTCGCACTTGCTCAATAACCTTAGCTACAGGAATTGCACGGGAGCTACTGGCATTGCGACTGAAGACCCTGTGAGTCATGAGTTCACTATGGATCATCCTAGGATACCTAAGGACGAACGTATAAAGATTATCCTTATGGCAGATGCAAAGGGCTTCACTAGATCCAACTTTAGTTGTCATTATCTTCCTCATCATAGTCGTCGTCTTCATCCTCATCGTCTTCTTCATCAAGGGATTCAAGATATTCCTGATACTCGTCTTCCCAACGAGCTTCCCAATCAGATTCCATTCGATCAAGTTCCTTCTGAGTCTGCATAATTGCCTCTCTTTAAAAATAAAATGTGGTGCCCTAGGAGGGAATCGAACCCTCACGAGCCTTGCTTCTCCACTGATTCTAATTCAGTTGTGTATACCATTTCACCACTAGGGCCTGTGGGGTAACCGTTGCCCCATCGGATCTATTTCGGTAGACATCCTAGTCGGGAGCTACCCGACCTCCTAAGAGCCGTAGGACTTCCTCACTTCTCTTATGATGAGAGGAGTACAATCAAACGGCGTATTTGGCCTCTCCTACAGGATTCGAACCTGTGACCGTATGCTTAGAAGGCATATGCTCGTGTCCACTGAGCTAAGGAGAGTTTTGTTCTTTATGAATATTGATTATTGCTTCAAGTCGTCTATTGGTGTCTCTGAGTATCTTAACACCTTCCCCGTGTAGTTCTGCACCTTCTGACAGTAGGTTTCTACACTGGATGATTGACTCTGCATAAGCTCTATCGGTATGTTGCATGATGGCTTTGTTTCCTGCGTTGATGTTGTACTGCAGGCGGTTAACCCGCTTATCAATAGCAGATTGCACAGCATCAGCGGTAGCCATGTCTTTAAGAAGTAAGTTAATCGTCGCATCCTTTCTTTCCTGTAGAGTCTTTAGTTCCGTTAAGTGAGTTCTTTGTTCCTCTAGGAGAATCTCTTGATTTCTTTTTTCCTCAAGAGATTCACCTAGAGCCAGTCCCAGAATGAACGCAAGGATAACCATAAGAGATTTCACGTACTGCATACTCTCTCCCTAGGAGTATTGATTTTATTCAATGCGGACAACATCCCCTTCTTCAGGGTCTCCATTAAAGTCCTTGAAGACACCCTTAGAGAAGACTACCTTACTCCAGAACGCCTCAGTATCTTCATACCGAGCAAACTTAGCACCCTTATACCATCCCTTAACATCAAAACAAGGGCAGTCTTTGTTGACGCCTTCAAAATCTCTGTGGCCAAGTACAGCGACTTCATCTTTATAGTACCCTCTAAGGTAATCAAGTAGACACTTAAGAGATTCCTTCTGCTCCTCTGTAAAGTTGTCTACGGACTTGCCTTTTGCATTCACACCACCAATGAGGCAGATACCGACAGAGCAGTTGTTGTAGCCCTTTACGTGGGAACCAATGGCCTCTAGGGGTCTACCTCGTTGGATAGTACCGTCAGTAAGGATTACAAAATGATAACCAATACCCAACCACCCCTGCTGTCTGTGCATCTGATCAATGGTTTTCCACGTAAAAGATGACACATTCTGAGTGGCAGAGCAGTGAACGACAAGATATTTAGTAGTCTCTCTATTCTTATAAGAGACAAAAGATTTATGCTCCTCAATCTTTGGAGCCTTGAAAGAAACCATATTTTAATTAACCTTTATTAATAAGAATCCCTTCAGGGATTACCTTGGGATCCTCTTTAATCCATTCAAGGGGGATTGTTTTGTCTGAATACTTGATCCCATTCTTTTCACAAAAGGAAGCGTAAGTTGTTTTGCTTCCTTTGTAAATAGGTGTTTTGGATCTACTAAAGACAAAGCGAATGTCCAACTCGGGATGTTGAGCCTTAATTAAAATATGTTTCTTCCTATCTTCAGAATCCCATACACCTTTAGTTTCTATGAGAATCCCATTAGGCAAAACGAAGTCAGGAGTATATTTGTGCTTACTTGCGGGCACAATATACTCCAGATACTTCTCCTCATAATGAGGCTCAATACCGAAGGCCCTGAGGGAGTCCGATACTTTCTCCTCAAGGCCGCTTCGGTAAGTTCCCTTGTTGTGCATCCTCTTTTTACTATAGGCCGCACTACGGGTAGTCATTTACTCCTCTTCAGGCACATTAAACAGACTGCTACGAGAAGGGAGCATAACCTTACATCCTACATAAGTCTCACCGCTATGAATGTCATAGCTACTCGTATAACCATTGACACGAATGAAGTAGTCATCATCCTGATGACTCATGATCTGACCGATCAGGAGATCTGGACGACAGAAGCACTCTGAGGCTTCATAATCACCCGCAAACATGACAAGGACGCAGGCACCCTCAACACCACTAAGGTCCTTGCTAAAGAATTTCTCAAGACTATAAGTCTTATCGTACTCGACACCTTCTTTGTCTTCAAAGATAAGATCCTCAACATTGACATTGAACGTAAACGAGTAGGGCATCACTTCATAGATGAACTTAGCGTCATAGAAAGCGGTGGTGTTCTTGAAGTAACGCTTGTCACCAGAGACGGAGCAATAGAAGCCACTCGGTGCCTTACCGTCCTTTTCAATGTACCAGTTGTAGTGCTCAATTGCGGCCTCAAGAGCCTTTTCAAGACCTTCCTCAGTAAGGAGGCTGCCGAGCCCTTCACGAATCTTAGAGCCGAAAGTAAACTTAATCATTTAGAAATCTCCGGGGACATCATTGTCAATATCTTCAAAGCTCTTATAGGAATCCTCAGGCTCCTCGCCGTCATAACCCTCTTCTTCTTCAAAGCCATAAGAGGACGCAGAGGCATCACCGAACTCATTCAGAGAGATAACCTGAACTGCAAGGAGTCGCAGGGAAAGACCACAGGTACGCGTAGAGGGCATGTAGTACGGGTTGGCACTAAAGGAAACCTTGATGACACTGTCGCGACCGATGTTTACATCAATGGGCTTCCCCTTAGAGTCAAACTGACGGATCTTGACGGTAATCTTGGAACCGTCCTTCTTCGTGATGACCGCCTTCTGCTTGAACTTCATCACAATGCGGCCTTCTTCATCCTTCTCATAGATGTCCTGAGTCACCACCTTGCGACCCTTCGCGATCGCCTGCTTGACGTTGTCGTCATTCTCATAGAAGTCCTCAAGGACTGCCTCGAGCTTAGACACGAGGGAATTGGTCTTCTCATCATCTTCCATGACAAGATTAACCTTGTAGTCACCCTCAGGGTTAAACTTCGTGTCAGGAGTCTTAAGAGCGGGATACTGTGCGAGACCCTTGGGGGTAGTGAAACGATTGTTGTTACTAGACATTTAATTACTTCCTTGTTTGTTTAACCTAGGGAGACTTGGTTACTCTCCCTAGGAGTATTGATTTTATTAGTTGGGGTTTGTTTAACCTAGGGAGGCTTGAGCACTCTCCCTAGGAGTATTGATTTTATTAGTTGGGGTTAGCTAAAGGCGTACATGGACTCCTTGACTAGCTCAAGATCAAGGTTTCCCTTTGCGGGAATCTCAGGGAGCTTGTCGACCATCTTGGGGGACAAAAGGTTCTCAATGTGGTCATGAAGATCCTGCAGTACATCATTCTTGCTGTAGGTATCTACAAAGACTTCCCTAACGGTCGTAAACATGATGTCACCATGTCCTGCAGGTGCCCCATAGGAGTCATGAATCATCGCAAAGGACTTGACACCCTTGTCTACACAAGAGCACACCGTAAGCATAAGGTGGGACGCATCCATGCTATGGACGTAGTTGGGTGCAATACCCTGCTTCTGCTTTCGAGTGTCAATATCGGGGGTACTTTCGTACACCACGGGATTGATGGAGGCACCTTCCTCGATCTTGCTATCTCCCTTGAATGGCTCCTTGACTCGAATAGTCCCAGTAGTGAAAGTCCTGAGTTGCTTGAGCACAACCTTGTTGTACTTCTGTTTTACAGGGAATCCCGCAGGGGTAATCCAATAGGTAGGCAGGCTTTGGCCGTTAATGTCCTTGTCCTGAGCAAGGAGACCACTTGCAACCTGTAGCCAACCCATAGCCTCCACAGCTTTCACAACGACACCTTGCAGGGCTTCCCAGATCAATCCAGCCATGTACCTAGCGGACTGGCTAGGACGACTGAATGCCGTGGGGTTTTTTGCAAGAGCGGGGTAAATAGTATCTTCCAAAACCTGTTCGGCAAAGCCAAATTTACTAGAGCCATAGCAAAGGGTCATGGTGCTTCGCTTAGTCACCTTACGGGTAACGCCGTGCTTGAGCCATTCCGTGGCCATACTACGGGTACCTTTCTTCAGGTAATCGTCACCTTCTTCGGTTTTAGCCATAGTGTCGTCGGTGCCGTTGTCATAGTCCTTTTTAAGCAACTCAGTGACCTTGGTAGCGACAATGCCATAGATGTCATGCACCTTGTCGTCAGGCATGAGGTTGACGGCTTCCCCGCCGACTTCGTCCCGAAGCATCGCAGAGAAATGCTGTAAGCCAGAGCAGGAGCCATCGAACGCAATCGGGAGGTGAGACACGTAAGAGTCACCCTTATCCAGATAGTCCGCCCACTCAAAGCAGAACGCAAGGAATTCCCAAGGGGAATCCGTCTCAGTCCATCGGAGATCCTGAAGGGGATCCTTGGCAATCGACAGGATCATGTCAGTGTTCTCATAGACCCAAGCAATACGCTCTTCAAAGGGTTTCTTGTCAAGGCCGTAGCAGTTTGCACCCTGAAAGGCCAGCCACGTGTGACCATTCTCGCCAAGGGGCACCCCTTCAGCAAACTCAATGAGGGCTTTAGTAAAGTCATTGCCTTGAGGGCTCAACTGGGTCAAGGGATAGACACGACCACGGAAGTCAAGGTTGTGGGGGAAATAGATTTCCATGTCGTCCTTGTAGGTGTTAGCCAGTGCGAGGACACCATTGACAAGATAACGCTTGCTCTTACGCTTGTTATCATCCTGATAATAGTGCACCATAGCACTTCGCCAATCACGTTGTACCTCCTCGTTAGTGTCTGCCTCTACAGGCCTCACAGGAGGCTCCGCAGGGGTAGCAGAGGGCATCTCTAGGGCTTCTGGGATGTGAGCCCATGAGCACACCTCATTGGCCACGTCGAGCACTCTACGGTTGATCCTCCAAGCCGTAGACTGGATGGCATTAACAGCCTTGTACACGTTAGGCATGTCAACCTCATCGTAGAGCTGTGCACACTCCTTAGAGGGCATTCTAACGAGTTGTATGGGCTTTTTAAGGTTGATCAGGTAACCACCATAAAAAGGGGTAGTCCACGGCTTAGGAGGGATCACCATGGGCCTATTTTGGAACATGAGATTCGCAGTCTCAGTGTCCTCGTGTTCCAAATACGTCAACACATCAGGGTCAAGACAGAAAATGTAATGTACGTTTTTGTTGTCACTCATGGTTTTCTCAAGGGCACCTAAGCCAGTAGACACGATGAAAATGTCTACCAACTTAAGACCTACTTGTACCCTGTTAGCGTTACCCCACTTGTTCCATCTCTTGAGTCTCTTTTCGTCTGCAAGGATCTTTTCTTTGTTTTCGACATAGCGCTTTTTGAACTGCATAGAAATACGCTTATCAAGCCCTGCATTGAACCTGCTAAGCTCTTTTTTGTCCATGGTTGCAACTACCATCTTGAATCGAAGTTCATCCTCAATAGCTTCACCAATTGCAGAGGACAATTTGGTTAAAGACACGATTCCAAGGGAATTTTCAATGATGGTTCTAATTGCAATGAACGCGATTTCTTCGGAAGACAAAGACCGAATAAGGGATGCCATTACATGACGCTTACCGGGCTTACCCGTATCCACTTCCTTAAACCACTTGTCAAGGGCCTTAGTCATGACAGGGATGGCTTCGCTGATCAAGACACGACTTGCACCCATATTGCCAAGGGTACCGCTTTCAATGGCCTTGCTACGCTTAGACATGAAAGCATTGAACGCATTTTCTTTGCTTTCAAGTTCTAATTCAATTTCCCTGTCTACACGGGCTTTGCCGTATTTAAGACAAAGCTCATCGTATTCATTTTCACCATCAATTCTAAAACTATTCAATTTATCATAAGACATAGGGGGTACCTTTATGTTATATCTATAGATCTTTTATACTCTCTTATATAGGGTTATATAGGTGATGATGTAGGATATTACCTATAGTTAAACTATAGACCCCTATGGTTTCCTTAGGAGTCTATAGCCTATTTCACTCTCTCCCTAGGAGTATGGATTTTATTAAATCCTCGTGTCTACTCTAACCATTGATTTTACCTTTCTCGATGTACTCACCGTTGACCTCGATGTTATCGAAGTTTTCGAAAGTGTACAACCAGTCTGAGTATGTCAGGTATTTGTTTCTGTCTTTCTCTGCGGATTCCCCAGCTTTGCGCCCTGCTCGGAACGCATATTTGATCATATTGCCCTTTAGGAATCCAATGAATTCCTCATGAGATAATACATTGAGCATCAATTCAATAGGCTGGACAGCTCCCATGTAATGGGTACTGGTTTCAGGCTTTCCACTGTTAATTTCTTCCATTTTGTCTCCTTTTAGTAATAGATTCCCATAAGTTTGCAAATAAAGACAAACAAGGGAAAGATTCCAAGAATGATTGCAATTCCGATGAATACAATCAGGTATTCTTTAAGATTAAGCATTCTTTTCAATCTCCTTAATATGGTTATTCCACATGGACAGGATTGCATTCATAACACTGCCGTGCATAGATGCCTGTCCGATGAGATCCATAGAGCCCCCTTTCTTGAACTTGTAGAGATTTCCATCTACATTTTCACCCCCTGAATATTTACCGGTGAAAGTGTAGATAGATTCGCAGTCCGTAAAGGTGACTGCATACGCCCCATCCTTCCAACGATAGAAGAGAATAGAGGCTATGTCAGAGCGTTCGATGATGGTTGTGGTGCGAGTATACATGATGTCTCCTCTGGACGCCCCTAGGGCGTTCTATGGCTTTCCTAGGGGCATTGTTTATGGTGAGTGTTGGGCGGGTTATTGTGCTCGCTTGATCTGGATTACCTTACGGGCCTTTCCTTTGCTCTGGCCGTGGACTTCAAAGAGTACCACGGATTCCCTGTCTCTGGAGCAAAGACGACACTCCTTGCAGGTGAGCCCCTTAGTCTGTGCGGGGCACTGAACTGCGGGGATACCTTTAGCCTTGAGGGCCGCAATGTCCGCCTCAGGATAGATGCTCGTGAGGACTACATTGAGACCGTATTCCTTTTCGGTGATGGCTTCGTCGACAGTCTCACATGAAATGTTGACAAGCATGTAGTCCTGCATCAGTCTCATGGAACCCCTGTCATAGAAGTCGTAGTCACAATGGGTATACGTGAAGGCCTTGATGTGCTTAGAGGAGCCTGCGACCTTAAGGCGGTAATTGGCGGTCATAATGGCAGACACCATGCTCAGGTACGTTGCAAGGTCAAACTTATCCGTACCGACTACAGCCATGTCACCCGCGATGTTGTGACGGAACAGCACTTCGTCTCTGTCCCCTTTGTCCAACCACAGGGCACCCGTGAGGGCATTCGCCAAGTCATCCTGACAGCCAATGAATCGGTTGTCTTCACGGTTGTCTGCCCTCTCCCACACCTTAGAGGTGCGGATGTTCTTCGCATAGCACCCGCTTTCCTTGAAGGGGCAGGAGACAGGACAGGAGGACGGAGACGAATAGGACTGGAGGATATTTCCTGTTTTGGTGTTCTGGGACTCTGGAAGAAGAATCATATTGATCATGGTAGGACTCCTTTGATCCTTTGGTTTGAACATGGGGTTATTATAGGGCACTTTGAACTTTTATGCAAGTGCTCTTACCAGAGCAAGTGCCCCATGTGCTCATCACGCAAGCCAGATCCTCACGCATTCCGTGAAGGTTCCGGTGATTTCGTCTTTGCAGAAGACAGGGTTAATCGTCCCGTCTTCCTCTTCGTCGACGATGATGGATCGACCTTGCACTACATCCTCATCGAACTGGGCGACCATGGCGGCCTCTCCGGTGCTCTCAGGGGCATCCAAGGGAATGATACCCGTGTAGTCACCATTGATGAGGGCGGGCAGTGCCCATTCGGCCACCATGTAGGACGGACATGCGTCCAACAGCTTGCATACTTGTGCATTCATCTTCAATACTCCGTGTTGTGGAGGCTAGAGGGCTACCATGGTCACCCCCTAGCCCTTATGGTTTAGTAGGCGGCAAGCTCTTTGAGCCAGTAGGCAAGCCCTTTCGTGTCTACCATGTACACCCCGTAACTCGTGGTGATAGTTTCACCACCGTTATTGTGCCAGTAATCCTCAAAGTCAAAGTAATTGTAGAACTTTTCCTCAACGTCAAGACCGTTAAGGATGGCAAGGCAGAAACCCTTGCCCGAATCATCCTTGACCTCATCGAGTTTCCCGAGGAGCTTGAGACACCACGGCGAGGTCGCGATGACCACGGCCATGTCAAGAGCATCGCCCTCATTGAGGCAGGTGCTGAGTAAGTCCCAACGGATTACCTCAGGGCTTTCGATAGGGGCGAGAGCCTTCTCGATGACCTTCATTCCAGATTCAGGATACAGCACCATATGGGCTCCGACTTCCTTGGCGAGGGTGTCGAGAGGCACCCCGTTGCGTTTCTTGGCGTGGGCGAGGAATTCATTGAAGTTCATTTTCTATTCTCCTGTGAGTGAGTTTCGGATCCCTTCGGGGTAGGGGCGTAAGCCCCCATCCCTCAGGATTTCTTTACTAGAGATTGTACCACACAATGCCGAGGGTTACAAGTGTGATGATCACGTTAATCAACACAACACCCCTCAAGAGCTCGACGGTGTCCTTAAGATCGGTGTCGTCCTGTTCGACAGTGTCAACATCCTGTTCGACAGTGTCAACATCCTGTTCGACAGCCTCGACCTTAGCGGGTTCATTGCGGGCCGCGACACCATTCACAACCTCATTGAATTCGGCGAGCATCTCAAGGAGCTCATTGATGATGCTAGAGGTCTTGAAGAATTCGACCCGGCCGCCATTGGCGCTACGGGCCTGAATGGTTTCGACCTTACCGTTCAGGAATTCCACCGTGAACTTGCGGGCCGTCTGGTGAGCACGACGGCGATCCGTGTAGTTGTACTGGACACGGACTCGACCGTATCCGAGGGACTCCCAGCGGAAATCACGGGCGAGATTGCCAGAGGGAAGAGTGATGATGTGAGAGGATCGAACAATCATGGTGTACTCCTTTAAGTAGTGGTGCTAGTGTACTAGCTGTGGTGGTAGTGGTGAACGTTTTGTCGTTCTCCATGCCCTGAACTTTAAAGCACCCAAAGACACCTGTCAAGGCCCATCGTGAAAAATACCGTAAACATGGTATCCCCCCATCAGTGTCTCAGCCCTCTCTATATAGAGGAGCACCAAAGGAGCCCTGTGGAGCACTGTGGAGAACTGTGGGCTACCTAAAGGAGTACCAAAGGGTACAAAGCACAGATAATGTCACCTAAAGGCAAACAATTGATCCACATCAAACCCCATATTGACCCAAATCAACCCTGTGGATAACCTGTGGATAACCTGTGGATAACTCAAAAAAACACTGATAAACTACCCAGTATACCACAAGTACCCTGAGGATGTCAATAGGTACAACTCCCACTTGACAGCCATTAGGATCTGTGGTACAATCCAAGACCCCAAAGGACACAGCGGGCACCTGAGGGCACCCACAGGCACCCCCCACGGGGGCACACACGTGCGTGAACTCCTTAAGTGAGGGTTCACAAATTTGATCAATTTTTATGATCCCCCTTAGTTACCTGTGGATAACCTGTGGATAACTTTAAATAAAACCCCTCAGGAACCAATAGCTATAGCACTAAGGGAACCTAAGGGGGAACTGGAAGTAATTACAAGCTAGTTACAAGAGTACGTAGAAGAGCATCAACAGTAGACACATCCCCGTTAATCAAAGACATTATAAAGAGGATGATGATAATGATGATTTTGATGGTGATGAATACTTTATTTTTAGTGTTATTGGTATTATTCATTAAGGTCATTCCCATAAGGGTCTATAGGCACCTAAGGATCCCCATAAGGGTCTATGGACTCCCATAAGGGTCTATAGATCCCCATAAGGGTCTATAGGTACCCTAAGGATTTTCTTAAGACTCCATCATCACTGATACCTTTTACTTCTGATACTTTCATTTCTAACAAAAAGGGGGAGCTAGAAAAGACCTATATGTATATCTATATATGTCTTTCCTAGCCCCCCCTAGGAGTATGGATTTTATTCTGAAATACCCTGTTTTCTCTATTACATTGTCTTTATTATTTACTGAACAAGTGTTCAATACTAATAAAGCATATTTCAGCTATCACCGATTGCTATCTTCTGAATGTATAGCCTTTATCCTTACATCTGTCTACACCCTTAGAGGTACCTTTAGGGCTATGTTTATCTTCAGTTACCATCACACCTCCGATATTGGACGTATAGAATCCATACAGGGATTCCATAGACTCCTCTAGCCATTCTTCGGTTAGTTCTTTAATACCTTCATCAGCATCTACGCCCATAAAGTCCACAAGGTATTTAACTCCGATTGCCAAAGCATCCAGACGGTCATCATGAATAAGGGCACCCCTATCAACAGTGATACGAGTGAGCTGATAGAAACAAGCATATTTGTAGTCAGATTCAGGTACGGTAGAGTAGTCATTCCTGATGCACTCAGGCGTGACACACATTTTATGGTTAGAGATTACAGGTTCAAGAGTGTCAATGATTCGTAGTTCTTTTTGTCCCGTAGACTTAACTTCAGTAACCCCACAGTTACTATAGGTTTTCTTCAGTACAGGCTCAAATAGTTTGATGTACATGCCATCACCGAAGTTTCCTTCAATGACCACTTCATTGACTTTGTACTTCTTAGCTACCTTAGCTAGCTTATTGAGGACTACATCAGAATAACCCCCCAATAGACCCCCTACCTCCATGACGTAGATATACCCATTTAGGTAGTAGAGAACGGCATAACCTGTTTCGTCTTTACCACGACCCGACGGGTCAATACATAGGATCTTATGGGCATACGGGACTACTTCATTGGATGAAGCATGATAGTAGAAGTAAGAATCTCCCTTAAGGCCCATCGTGGGACACTCATCAACTGGAACCCTCTTAGAAGGCTCAGGGAGCCACGTGAGCTTCATTGGGGCCTCGTCTAAGGGGAACATACCTACGATGAGGTCACGAAGCCGTAGAGGGTATTTATCGGCGTCTGAGAGGGTCGTGTCAAGCATGAACTGCAGAGCGAAGCCTGCCTTACGATAAGAGAGTTCACGCTTCTGTAGATCTTCTTCAGAGAATCTAAGGGGGTCTGTGGGCTTACCTGCCCAACGCTTAGGATCCTTGTCGTACTTGTCAGCAATGATAGAGGCCAATCTATCGCCATAGGAGTCTCTATGAGAATCATCATAGGGGTACCTAGCGGGATAGATTACAGCCGTGTACCCGCGCTCCTGTAGCTCGTTATAGAGGCTCATCTCGTTCTGAGGAGTCCCCAGATAGATGATCTTTTTATCTGCACCGGGCTTTAGGACAGCGTCAAACTCTTTGACGAGTTCAAACAACTGATCTCTAAGCACCTGAGTGAAGGAGTTGCTAGGCACCTCAACGTCATCGGCGACAATGATGTCTGCACGGGAACCCGTTAGCTGGCCCTTAATACCCACAGACTTAACCGAAGGTGAATGGTCTGGAAGGGCGGGGCCAACGTCGAAAAGGTTCTGAGTGTCTCTCTGACCTTCTCTAGCCTTTAGGTGACTCAGAAAAGGTAGTTCATTAATGATCTTCTTAATAAACGTAGCATTAGCGTCTGCTCGTTCTTTGTTGGCAGACACTACCATGATCTTAGTCTGTGGATCCCTCCAGAGACTCCAGACAACATATGCACATGTAATGAATGACTTGGCTACACCACGGAAACCCATTAGGATCATACGGTCACTAGGAGGGTTCTGGAGTAGCTTTGCGATGTCTACCTGCAGTGTGGTAGGAGAAGGCAAACCGATCGACTTCCAAACCAAAGAAGTAAAGAGAGGGAAGTTCTCATAGTAGGGGAGTAGAGCTTTAGCTTCTTTCTCAGTTAACACTCATGTCTCCCCTATAGGAATTCTCGAAGTTTTCCTTAGTAGCCTTCAGGAGCTTACTGAGTGCATTCTCTTCACCGTCTCCAGCCTTAGGGACACAGTCAATACCATTACGTTCAAGCTCCTTAATGATTGCGTTATAGAGCTGTGGAGACCTCTTATCGGGGTTCCTGAGGTCATTAAGCATGTTCTGAAGCATCTCCTCATGGATGCTTCCTAGGAGGCTCTCAAGGCCTTTATAGTCCATTGTTCTTTTCCTTTTTTCTCTTTTCTAACCAAGGTTCTACCCAATGCTTTTTAATCATTGTGCAGATACCAACAAAAGTATAGATAATTGTGATGACGTACACCCAATCGCTAAGAGGTAACCCGAGGATCACAGCACTGGATACTGCCAATGAAGGGGCTACCTGTGCTATGTTCTCTGCTAGGTTACCTGATTCCTCATCAAGGGGGTTCATTCTTCGTCAAAGAACTGCTCAAAGTTAGCTTTCTTGAACCCAGTGCCCTTTAGGAGCTTACCGTCTTCCCTGAACTGAGGATTGTAGTTGCCCTCACTGTCATAGAACTTACTGGAGTATTCAGACACCAGTTCGTTCATACCCTTTTCAAGGTCGTATCCACAAGCATTGGCGTACTGCACGCACACCCAGATAAGGTCACACAGCTCCTTCATGTCGTTAGGGGTGTCGGCGTTCTCTTGGACAAACTCATTGAACTCCTCAATAATGCACTTCTGGTACAGTAGCTTCAGACGCCTAGTATAAGGAGCATTCTGGTTAGTTCTCTTGAGCCAGATTCCAAGTTCCTTCTGGAGATTTCCGATAAGCTCTTTGTGTTTAGCTTCCATCGTATTCTTCATTTTATTCTTTATCCTCTTTTACATACTCTTTCGTTCGTTAATCTCAGCCATCTTTGCATCGTTCATTCTGGAGTTACCGTTGATGTTGGAGTACCCCAAATAACCACAGACACGGGAGATGACAGACAGGTTACTAGAACCACAATAGGGGCACGTATTGCCCACATTAAAGCTATGTTGATGACAATCCTCACAGTAAGCCGCATCAAAGTTCACACCCTGATAGAATCCATGAGCCATGCCTCGAAGGATCGTGCTCGTGAGAGCCAGCTTATTCTCAGGGTTGTCAATACGGACATACTGGATGTGTCCACCCTCAATAAGATGGAAAAGCTCAAACTCAAGATCTTGCTTTTCAAAGGGAGTAATGTCGGCAGACACATGGATATGGAAGGAATTGGTGAAGTATTCCTTACCTTCAAATTCATCCTTAAGGTTATTCTTTGCACAATACTCATGGTACTGAGTCATCTGAGTTCCGCAAAGGGACTCTGCAGGGGTACCATAGAGTGCATAGAGATAGCCGTCTTCCTTCTTAAACTCCTGCACTGCGTCATAGATGAACTTAACGACATCCTTAGCCGCCTTCTGTCCCTCAGGAGTCTGAAGATCCTTACCACCAGTAAAGAGAATAGCAAACTCATTCAAGGCAGAGATACCAAAAGATGCGGTCATGTACTTAGTAAGCTCACCAACTTCATCTTCAGGGTTAAGGAAGCCCTTATAGAAACCTCCCTGACAGAATGCCATAGGATTCGTACTGGCCTTAGCATGCTTGACCATATCATATCGACGCTTAAGGAATCCTCGAATCTGTTCGAGGTTAACCATAAGTTCATCCCAGAAGTTACCCTTAGATGCCTTAAAGATCAACGGAAGGTTGAGAGACACCGCACCAATGTTGCATCGACCAACAGACACATATTCGTTAGTCTCAGGATCCTTCCAAGGAGTGAGGTACGCCCTGCATCCCATCGGATGAATCACACACTGCTTATTAGACGCCCTGTAGGTTTCAGACACAGTACCATTAGGAGCGTTAATAGCTAGAAAATCAGGGTACATGCACTTGCTGGAGCATTCAACAGCCTTATCGAACACATAAGCGTGCTCATCACTGCCATGTTGTTCCCAATCATAGAGATACACGAGCTTAGGGAACACAACCTGTTTACCCCCATGTCCCTTCATGCGGGTATCAAGGATAGTCTCACAAATCATCTCAAGAAACGCCTTATCATCCGCACGGAGATCGTTGCTCCACTCACCAAAGGTAAGCGTAGTGAACGCGAAGTCACCTCTAGAACACGGAACAGTATTGAGCTTCAATTCAAGAGACTGGAAGCCCTGCACAAGTTCACGCTTGAGATCCTGAATGGCCATTGCGCATGCTTCATCGAACTCCATATTGCACTGGTCAAAGTATTTCTTAAACGCATGATCATACGTTTTCTTAGCATACGGGAGGAGCGTCTTGTCAATCTGAGGGATAGTGAACCCACCGAACTGCTGTGCAGTAGCTACAAGGGTAATGTCACCAATCACCTGAAGGGCACTGAGGACACTCGTAGGCTCCGTATAGGTGACATTGGACATGCTAAAGCCCCCCTTAAGAACAGTAGCCATGTCAAAGAGGCAACAGTTGATTGATCCAAAGATCATGTCTCTAAGGTCATGGATGTAATACTTACCGACCTTAGTAGCCTCTTTCTCTTCCTTAGTAAGGTAGAACTGCTTGTACAGTTGCTTAGTAAGATAGCCCTTAATGAGGGAGCCTTTGGTAGACACAAGGGAACTGTCAAAATTAGCGTTTTCCTTGTCTCCCAAAAGGAGGACAGTGTCTGCCTCATTCTTAACAGCTTCAAAAGCCTTAGCGTAGGTGTTCTTGTAGTCTCTGAACTCCTTGTAAGATTCTCCGATCTTCGGGAGGTACTTGCAGAGAGCTTCAATGACAATAGCGTGTAGCTTTTCAGTAGGCACCTCATCATAGGTGCTGTAGACAAGGCTCTCGATATACCCCCTAACCTTACCAATGTCATACTCAGAGTACGTAGCGTTAGCCCTCTGGGCGGCCTTATGGATAGCTACTTCAATCTTATTCCAATCCCATCCTTCGTGGGTGCCATCCTTCTTAATTACTTCCAGTTCCATTTAATCCTCTTACTTATTCTTCCAAGTGTCTACTACAATGGCAGGCTTACTAGCTTCATCAAGCTGTAGTCTAGCCTCAACTCCTTCATAGAAGACCATATTGGCAATAGTGTTAAACATAAAATCTGCAGACCTCTTAGCAATAACAGAGCCATGATTATCAACTCTGAGATAGGATCTAGCAGGAGTAATAATACCAGAGGCAGGGACACTACCAAAGGTAATAGTACAAGACATCTTGTCTCGTTCTGCAAGGACAACACCGTCCTTATTAAGGGTGATTACATTGCTCACGTTGGTAAAGGCTTGCGTAGCAATAACCTCAGTGCCATTCTTCTTAATCGTAAGGGTTACATTGGTACCCTCAGGGAGCCCAGAGAAACCGACTCTAACGGTAACGTCATAAGACTCATTGGCGGGAGACACCCAATTGAAACTATTGGCACTGTTAGAACAGTTGTTAATGTCCTGAACAATGTACTCCCAAGGGAGATCAAAGGATGCCTTATTGAGGTCTACGAGATCAACCTCAGTAGACCATACGGATGCAACCTGATGAGCATACTCATTGAGGGTGCTAAGGGCTACTCTGATGTCATGATGAGCCTCAGGATCGTTGTTATGCTTGTCGATAGTAACAGTATCAGCAGAAGGCACCTCCGAAGAATTGGCATTAGCGAACTGCTTAACTGCAACGATCTCCTGAGAAGTAAGCTGTGACGGAGTATTGCCCATCAGCTTAGTTGCAACATTATCATCCTCGCTGTACACGAGGGTATCGAAGGTAACCGTAGGGATCACAGGCTTTGTCGTATAGAAACCCTTTCTAGCTTCATACTCACAGGCACCTACATTACCATCCCAATAAACTTGAATATTCATAATTACTTAGTGGTGGGGAACAGTTTACCAAGACCAAAATTAGTATTGGAGATCTCGGCAGTTACATTGATATATACCTTAAAGGATCGTGTCTTAGTAGCAGACGCCTCATCCATATTGATGGTTCTAAACTTCAGTGCATTACTCTTAATCTTTCCCGTACCATCCGGAACAAGACAAGCCATAACACCATTTCCCTCATTATCTACTCCACAAATAACATTAACAGACTTAAGGAAGACATACTGATCGTCCCCACAGAGACCACTAAGGGAGACCACATGATCCGTCTGACCGAAGCCTCCTACGGAGCCACTAAAGGTGACCTCGTAGGAAGCCATAGCATCAATAGAAATGGCTTTATCAGCTACTACCTGTACGGGAATAAAAGTAATCTTACCGTGTCCATCAGTAAACCCAGTGCCAGTCACAGTAGCGGAAGTGAACTCTTTAGGAATCCAAGAGTCTTCAAGGTTCTCCGTAGGCGAGCCTTCAATATCTGGAATATCAGAGTCCATCACACAAGGGTTCTGTGTTCCAGTAGTAAAGATATGGTCATTTCTAAAGGTCATTACTTGTTAGCCTTTTCAATACTGAGGAGATAATAAAGAGCCTTATAGGCATCCTTATACTTTCTAATGTCTTCTGCACTGTGATAAGCTTCCTTATTAAGCTTTTCTACAGCCTCAAGAAGCTTATGCTTAGACATAGCCATCACTTCTTCTTCCCACTTTTCATCAATCATCTTTGTATTTCTCCATAATATTAATTAAAGCCTCACCATCAGACTTATCGAACTTGAATCCAAGGTATTCCACAGTACCGCTCTTATCGAAGGCACTGTTAATGAATCCTGAAGCAACTTCGATGTCTACCTTGTTATTCTCATCAACGATACCCACCTGTTTGAGCATAGGCAGATACTTACCGATGAGGGTATCCGCCTGATGCAGAACAAGGAACGTACTCCCTCCAAGAAGCCATTTCATCGTGGAGGGAGCACTAGGCATCAGTCGAGTATCAACGAACTCAGGGAGAACCTGAGAGATCTTACTCAAACTGATTTTCATATGCTACTACCTTATGCCGCAGGCGTAGTCGTGGCCGTAGGAGCAACCCAAGAGTTATACTGGGGCATAGGTGCAGGGCAAATAGCGGACATCGGGACAATGGTCTTGGTGATGTTGTTGAGGGTGCCCATCATGCCAGCAATGGTGCCATCAAGGCAACCAAACTTAGCCTGAGTCGTAAGAGCAAGCTCATTAACCTTACCAAGAACAATCTGTTCACGAAGTTCCTGCTTTTCGCAACAGCACTTAAGCTCCGCCTGAAGCTTAGCAAGCTCAACACGGTTGTTAGCCGCTTCATCAGACAGAGGCTTAAGGTAAGCAAAGGTTTCATCACGGAGTCTACGGTTATCCGTAAGAGACTGCATGTAGACTTCCTTAGCGTTCTTATCAGAGTAGTTCTCAGCCTTCAGCTGACTGTTCTCAGCCTGAAGAGCAGACACCATATTCTGATTACCACCACCAAGGAGACCGCCAAGAACACCGCCGTTGCCGTTGTTGAGAAGGCTCAGAGCCGTACCCGCAATACCGAGACCAAGACCCGTGCCAGCAACACCCTTAGAAGCAAATTCTGCCATGATTAATTTTCTTTCTAGGATATACCTAGAGTTAGATTAGTAACTTAGTTAAAGAAAACTAAGGTACTCATAGTTACCGAAAGAATACCTTAGTGTTACTTAAAGACCAACCTTAGCAAGACCAAGGTTGTCTGAATTATCCTCACAGAGGAACTTAGGGACATCAGGCCAAGTGAACTTAGAAGGGAAACCCTCCTGCTTAGGGATGTCTCTAAGAGCCTGTCTGTAAGCCTTCATCTCCTCAATATTATTGGGATCTGAAGGATAGTCAGGCATCATGTAATAATCAGTCTCAGCGATCCTTCTGTCTCGCTCCGTCCGTACCTGAGACGCAAGTTCATCGAGCGTCGGTTCATGGTTCTTTTTGAGAATGTAGCCCGAGTTGATCAATTCGACGTGAGCTCCGTTCTCATTGGCCCACGTTACAGCCTCGAATGGATATGCGCCTTCGTAATATTTATCAAGTTCAAATTTCATCTTTTTCACACTCCATAACGAGCGGGATAGAACATACATTCATCAGCACTAGAGTTCACCGTATCCCCCTTCATTACGGGAAGGATACCTCTGTCTGTAGAGAAATTATCTGCGCTAATAGCCAACTTCGTTCCATTAATGGTGATGTACTGAGTCTTTCCACCTGTTCCAGCAAGCCAAATGAAATATCTAAGAAACCCGTTCGATTGAATCGTAACAGTCGTGTTAGCCGTAATCTTGGAACCAGACGCGTAGGCAGGTGCGGCGAACTTAGTAATCTTTCCTTCAACCTCTGTAATACTAGCTTGTACAGCATTCACCGCAGACATAACATTCTGAATATCTACAGCCCCTACATTAGTAGCTACACCGTAGGCTACTACACACATGACCCATTCGTGACTCTCGGGTTGAACAGTGTCGGAGCGACCGTAGATGGAATTAGAATTGCTTGCGTTGAACGTTAGCTTAACTTTTTGATTACCACCTGCATTAACACGAGTTGCACCGGTAGCATCTCCTTCGTTAGAGGCAGTAGCAATCGCCCCACTAAAAGAGATACTACTATAAATATCTCCAAGGTCACTTCTACCCGTAATATTCGGAAGTCCCACCTGATGGTACGTACCAGCATTCACACTCGCAACAGCGATCTGCTGATAAGGAGCGAACTTAGGAGTCCTAAAGTTCGTGCTACCGTCACCCTCACTATAGAAAGGACAGGAACCATTATCTCTCTCAGCAATCTCTTGCCATTCCGCTTCAGTCTTCACCCATCCCTGAGTTGTGATGTAGTCAAAGAAGTCTTTATACAAGGCTCTCGAATAAGTAGCTCCATTACAAATAATAGAGTCAGCAGGTACTGTACCATAAGGGTGAAGATAGTGGAAACCTAAGGGTCTAACAGTACCGAGTTTACTTAGCTTTTCAGCTAGTTGATTAATAAATTCTTGATCTTCCATTGTTATCCTTTAGTAACCACACACATACCAAGTACCCCTAGGTTCAATAACTACAGCCTTAAAGCCAGAGGTTGTTTTGTCATAGCAGTACCCAAAACCGTTGTTAGATGACGTATTATACCCACCAGTCACGGTTGAGTGGTAATTGGTTGTTGTCATTTTTTTGCTAAGTGTGACGGGATATTTGTTATTATCTGAAGATGTATAAGTACCACCCTGCTCGATCCACCCATCACTCCACACTCTATACCAAGAGGTACCATCAGAACTCTTACCAGCCTCCTTAACATACCTTCTGCTTTCCAACTGACCCAATTGAGCCTGAATGGTAGCTAGTGCCAACTTAATGTCATCAAGAGTAGGATCGCCCGCATGAACAGGATTCGCACCATTCATAGCTTGATCGCAAGCATCCAAGATAACCTGCTTCTTGGCATACGTAGGGGACAGAGTGTCACCAATACCGTCAACCTTAGAGGACACATTAGCGATGCTCTCACGGATAGCCGTAAGGTCTACCTGAAGTGTAGCATCGTTAGCCTTAGCATCAAGGGTGGCCTGAAGGTTAGTCACATTGGCAATAGTATGAGTATGCGCCGTATTAGCCTTACCCGCAAGACCCTGAGTAAGAGCAGTGTTAGTAGCGTAATCACCCTTACCCTGCTTCTTAGCAAGCTCAGTAGTAAGAGTAGCCGTAGTGACATACCCAGAGAGCGTACTATTCAGGTCGGTAACCTCAGCTACAGTGTGCGTATGCTTAATGTTAGCCTTACCTGCAAGACCCGTCTGAAGCTCGTTCTTAGTAGCAAGATCACTAAGATCTTGCTCGGGAGGAGTGCCAGTAATCTCACTGTAAGCAATACTGTCCTTAGATGCAAGAGCACCGAGGGTAGGCTTGTTCTTGATGAACGCCTTAGACTTAGAATCAGTAGCTGCCCAGTCAGCATTTAGCTGTCCAGAAGCCGCATCTTCAGCATAGTCCTTAGCGAGATCAGCCTGTCTCTTAGCTTCAACTTCAGAAGCCTTAGCGTTAGTCTCAGAGGTGCCTGCCGCAGTCTTAGAGAGAGCCGCATTGTCCTCAGAGAGCTTAGCCGCCTTAGCACTGTTGCTCGCATTAGTAGCCTGAGTCGTAGCAGTACCTGCAGAGGCACTAGCATTCTTGGCACTGGCACTAGCCGCAGTAGCAGACTGGGAAGCACTAGTAGCGCTATCTTCAGCCTCAGAAGCCTTAGTAGTAGCTAGAGTAGCCTGTTGAGTAGCGAGGCTGACCTGCTCCTTAGCCTTAGTGACCTCTTGGACAGCCAAGGCAACCTGAGCCTTCGCTAGGTTAACCTGTTTAGTACCCTCAGCAGTAACCGCAGATACCTGTTGGTTACCTGTAGTCGTAACTCTAGTAACCTGCTTAGTACCTTCAGCAGTGACAAGACCAACCTGCTTTCCCCCTTCACTAGTGATTTTACTAATTTCAGTGGTTGCGGTATCAGTGATTGATTTTACTTGCTTGGCACCTTCAGCCCTAACTTCTGCAAGAGTAGCGTTACTTGCATCAGCATTATCCTTAGCCTTATTAGCATAGTGCTTTGCAGAATACTCAGAGCCATCGACAGTACCAGTAGTCTTGGTAGCCCAATCCTTAGCCAAGGAGGCACTATCAGAGGCACTCACCTCAGACGCCATGGCATTGTCTTCAGACTCCTTAGCGTTCCTCTCAGAGACCTTAGCTTCCTCAGCCTTTTGGGTAGCAATTACAGCATTCTCATAGGCATTACTCTCAGAGGTTTCAACATTGTTTTGAATCTGTCTAGCCTCTTCGATGATTGCCTGATTCTCTGCCATTACGGTGTCAGCATGCTTAGCCGCAGATACCGCAGTACCTGCAGAAGCCTTAGCGTTTACTTCAGACTCCTTAGCATTAACTTCAGAAGTCTTAGCGTTCTTCTCAGAGACCTTAGCGGCATCCCTAGCGGCCTCAGCATCTAGCTTAGCCTGATAGGCACCCTTAGCATCCTCTTTGTAGAACTTAAGGGTGATCGCATCGTTGTCATCAATAGGATCCCCAACGTTGACAATACGCTTGCCCTTAGCGTCCCAATTGCCTTCCTTGTCTACAATGAGTGCGTCATTGATGATGTCTCTACCTTCTTCAGCAATATGAATAGTCTGAATGGTAGACACATCAAGGTCTTTAGCCTTGAGTACCGAAGCGTCCTTAAAGGACACGATACGGTCAGTAGCAGACGTATATCTGCGAATAATGATTTCAGTACCACTAGCGGGAGCTGTATTGAATCTAATGGTAGTCTTATCTACAAAGAAGTAGTCTTTAGTGGTGTCACCGTAGTCACCCCCAAGTTTCTCTCGGGAGTCTACGGTGACCTTCACAAACTTCTTTGCTAGATAATCAAAGGGCACATTGAAGTCTGTAGTAGACCCATTGCCCTGATAGTTAGCAATAGTAGAAGCCATTGTTTTAGTTATTCATCCTTATCGGATAGAGTGTTATAAAGACCCCACTTAAGGAATGGGATATTAGTAGAATTACGAATAGCTCTGACAGCTTTCTCTTTGTGATTCTCTAGTTGCTCATCGGTGAAGTTTTCATCACCTGTCATACGAGCTACATTAGCAGAGTACCCTGCAATGTCCATGAAAGACTTGATGGTAGAGTATGCAGGAGCCAAGTCTCTAAACCACTTGTCAGCATCAAAGCCTCCATACAGCTCATCCTTCTCTTTCTGAGAGGAGAAGCCTTCGGTAGTGGTCTTGACATCCGTGTTTACACCAAGAGTATTCAGAACCAAAGACGGGAATGCCGCAACGCTAGAACGCATAACACCATTAATACCAGCCTGAAAAGCAGTGTCTAAAGTAAGCCCTTCTTCAGAGTCATACTTTAGAGTCTTCTTGAGGTACTCCTTTCGCTGTTCCTCATCCATGCCTGCAGTATTAATAAGGGTGTTAGTAAGTGCGCCAACGGTACCCAATGCGGTAGACAAGAAGATACTATAGGCTTGTCCAAGTGCATCGCCCTCAGCCATTCTACCTAGAATTTTCTTAAGTCTCTTATCGTAGGATCTAAGAGCGAACGTCTTGAACTGCAAGAGCAACTGCATGAACGGATTCTTTTGGGCACCCTCCCAAAGGAAAGTGTCACCCAAGGTATTCTTCTGGATTACCTCATGAGCAACATAGTCGCCCATACGTCTAAGAGTCGCAAGAGCGGCAGGATCCTTAGAGAGGATAGCATCAAGGTTGTCAATAGTGATTTCCTTGTTCTTACCTACGGTAGTGGACTCCTTAAGGATCTTCAGTAGATTATCAAAGTTCTCCTGAGAGATCCCATTTCGTTGCATAAGCTCCTTATTAAGGAAGCCTTTCTTGGAAATAGACTTGTTATGAGCGTACTGAATAAGCTCACCCAAGAACATACCTTGAGAAGCCTCTACGATAGAGTTCTCGGTATTCTGAATGAATTTAGTAAACGGAGAAGCCTGAGCAAGAGTATCGGTTGCCGCAACAAGAATAGCCTTAGCCTTATCGCCATTGAACCTACGTAGTTGCTTCTCAAAAGATTCCGTAGCAATGTCTCTAAGTAGACCAGTCTCTCTTACGGACATACCAAAGATAAGAGACTGAGCCTGTCTAATCTCTGCATTGGTCATGCCATTCTTAGTCCAATTATCAAAAAGCTCTCTAACAAGAGGGACACCCTTAAAGAACTGCAGGGCACCATAGTGTTTAATAGCCTCACCCTGTTCAAAGAGATTAGCCATACCCATCATAGCATTCTTAGAGAAGAACGTAAGGTTTCTGATGACATCCGCCATAGCACCAAGCCAAGAGCTATTAACATCAGACATGCTATGGTGCTTATTGTAGATCATGTTGATAAGCTGTTCCTGAGCCTGTGCAAACTTCTTAGCGTCAACTCTACTACCTACGGCAGAATTGACCTCCTCAGACCACATCTTACCAAGCATACTCTCAAAGTCACCCAAGTTCTCACACCCGTAACTAAGGAGGATATTGTCACCAATAACCTTGTTATGGTGCATACGGACAGCCTCAAGAGGATCCCTACGTAGCTTGTCAATAGACAACCCACTACGGGTAGTAGCAGAGGTATCCCAAGGGATTCTAGTCACCTCAGGGTCGTACTTGATGTTTGCAATGTTACCATCAGTGATGATAGCCCTACCCATGGAAGTACCTTGGTCGATCCAACCAAGAGCATCCTCCCTAGCTTCTTTCTGCATCCATTCAAGCACGTCTACCCAGTCAGGCTCATCAGGTAGAGGCTCAAGATTATCCTCAAACTTCTCCTGTCTAACCATGTCCTGAGCCTTGTGCTGTTGCCTTTGGACTTCACTAACCTCTCGTTCCTTAGCTTTGATCTTATTTGCAGTTTCTTTCTCTACAGCTTCGATCTTCTCGATAATAGAGTCTCTATCCTTGACGAGTTTCTTCTCGAGTTCCTTAAGTCTCTCGGATTCTCTCTTCTGGATACCCTCTACTCTAGCTTCGTAGGATTCCTTCTTGCTTTCTAGGGTATTCTTAAGTCTCTGCTCTTCTGCTTCGATAGCCTCAAGGATAGATTCCTTCTTAGCTTCTTTAGCCTTAAGGGCATTCTCTTTGAGTTTCTTAGCTCTCTCTACAAGAGTAGTGCTTACGTACTTGTCGTACCTCTTCTGTGCGGCATTAGCTTTCCCTTCGGTCTCAGCCTTAGCCTTAGCCAACTCTTTCTTTAGTTCAGCTTCTTTTCTAAGACGCTCAATCTCTTTGTTGATTTCGACATCAATGTCGGCATCAGAGGTTTTGTCGAGTTTATTGTACTCTTTCTCTAGCTCTTTGGTTTTCTTATCAGATTTAGCCTTAGCTTCCTTAACAGCCTTATTGTAGTCAGCTTCAGCCTTCTCAAGGTCATTAGAGATATCCTCAGAGATCTTATTCTTAGCCTTATTGTAGGCAGGTTCTAGCTCATTGTATTTATCAGCTAGATTGTCACCTCTAACATCTCCTCTTTCTTGAATGCGTTCAATACTTCTAGAGGCTTGAGCGGCCTTGTCAGAAATAATCTTATTGGAAGCCTTAGCTACCTTTTGGTACTTGATGTCCTTTTTCTTGTCTTGCTCGGCAATCTGTGCTTCCCTTTCTTCCTTGAGCTTAGCGTAGACATTCTTCTTGTAGTAGTCAAGGATTCTCTGTCGTACTTCAGGCTTAGCAAGTGCACCATCAACAAGAGCTTTAGAAAGTTCATTAACAAGTTTCTCTACCTGAGACCCTCTAGGGAGCTTAGGGTCAAACAAGTCACCAACCTTTCTAGGGTCGCTTACTCTTGGGACATAACCACCCCTCTGGCCAACCTTAGAGGTTTTCTGAAGGAAATCCTTAGTAGACTCTACGATCTTACTGAACTCTTCATTACCTACAAACTTGGAAGGGGTTACACCGTTCTCAATAGCCTGACAAATAGCTAGATTGATTTCTGCATCATCATGTCCGAGCTTCCTGAGATTATTGAAGCTATCTCTATAGCCAGACTCAAAGTTCTCAAAGTCAATCTGAGCGGCTCTAAGTTTCTCCTCTACAGTCTGCCCTTGGAACCTCGTTGCATAGTGAACACCGTTCTCATCCACATAACCAGAACCACGGTCTACAAAGACAGACTCACAGAACTTTCTAAAGTTAGTAGACTCAAGAGCCTGAAAGACACCCTTAGTGGACACAAGGGGGACTCTGCGTTCGATGTTGTCAAGAAGGTTGTTCAAGGACGTAGCGACCTTAGTGGAACCTCCAATACCATCAAAGGCCTCAGAAGGAAGATCCTTACCTGCCTCCTGATATTCCCTGATGATGCTAGCTCTTCGTGCAGTGTCTCCCACATAATGACCTCCCTTGCCTAGGCCCTTGAATGCAAATTCAATACCTGCACCAAACATGGCACCAACAAGCATGTCTTCCATGAGGTCATGTTCTGCACCAGACACATAGGTATCAATCTGGTTAGACACAGCACCCAAAGCGGCACCTGTGAGCACCCTGCCTGCCATACCATACGCACCAAGCGCTGGAACATAAGACAAAGGATCCACAACCGCACCACCAATAGAGGAAGTGATCGAGGAGAACCAACCGGCTTTAGCTTCAGCCTCTCTATACTTGATTACTTCCTCATTGATCTTAAGCCTTTCTTCGACATCCTCCATCGAAGTAGCGCCATTGAGTACAGCATAGTACCTATCCATGTTGTACCCTACCTTGCCTAGGATTTCTCCCCTTTGTTCATCCGAAGGTGCAAACTGTTCACCAAAGATACTTCCGTCAGCAAAGGACATCTTAAGGTATGTAGGCACATAACCGTGCTTCAAGCCGCCCACAAAGCCGACCTGAGGCTCATCCGATGTATCCTGAGAAGGGTCATAGACATAACGATTGTCAGCCCAACGCTTTGAGCGAAAACTGATGCCAATGAGCCTGCTCCTAGTAGTATTAGCAAGAGCCGATCTTATAGCATCCTCATCAACAGGATCCTTGATAAAGGGCTTGATCTCCTTAGATGCCTCAGGCAAATCAAGGTTGGTAAATACAGGCTTCCTGTCAATCAAGGAATCCTCAAGAGGCTCCTGCTTAGGAGGCTCACTAGGATTAACGGTAGGGACAGGTTCATCTACCTTCTGTTCTCCCCACCTGTCATCATCACCGATGGTGTCGATGTAATTCCAAGTTTCCTTAGGGAGACCCTTATAGTTCCCCTTAAGATAATTCTTCATTGCGGCAGTACCACCATTGTACATAGCCAATGCCGCATATTGATTGCCCTTAGCGTACTTAAGGTTATCCTTCATAATACGACCTGCAAGGTCGATGTTAAAGAAGGGATCCTTAAGGGTGCTAAGGTCGGTCACACCATAAGCCTTTGCAGTTTTAGGCATGATCTGACCAACACCCATAGCACCCGCACGAGACACAGCGTTAGGGTTAAATCGTGATTCTTGATACAGTTGTCGCCTGAATAGGGTATGGTTCAAGCCATATCTTTCAGCAGTATCCTTAATGATACTATCAAAGGGATGCTCCGTATTCTCGAAGTCACCCCAAGCACTACGTCTAGGATTCATTAGTCAGTTCCACTCTTTAGTTCAGAAAGTCTATCAAAGACAGTTGCGTTCATTTTCTTTTCAAGCTCCTTAGCCTTTCTTTCAGCGGCCTTGTCAAGAGTACGTTGGATGTCCTCAGTCGTGTAGGACTTAACGTAGTTATACGTCCCCTTCTCATACACAACAAGTCTTCCAGACTCCTCGTTGTAATCTACAGAATACTTGGAGTCATCGCCATAGTCGAACTCCTCTCTAAATAGCTCCTTAGCCGTCTTAGGGTCAGCATTGCCATAAGCTCTAGAGGTAAACACTCTAGCAGGGACACTAGTGCCTAGGAGAGTCACGTACTGATTTCTGTAGACATCCTTAGCCAACTCTACGGCTCTACTAGGAGTCTCACCAGACCCTACAAATCTGCAAGCCATGTTATAGATGAAGTCCTTTCCTGTTTGGTCAATATCGGTGCCAATAACCTTAGAGATCTCAGTTACACCAGTGTTGACCTTGATTCTAAGACCCTCAATCTTTGCTCTTCCCTTAGAGTCAGCCTTGAGTTTTTCAAAGCCTGCAGTTCTCTTTACAACATCTTCCCAAGACCTACCACCTTCCATTAGAAGAATAGCCCCATGGATAGATTCAGTGAACCCCTTGGTACTACCCGTGGCATACAAGAAAGCCTGAGGATCAGTACGATACAGCTCAATCATCTGAGTGATCTCCTCAGGCGGATCCTTAGGAATAGTCTCAGGCTTCATGCCACTATTGAGATAGTCAGACGTAATACCAGTCAGCTTCTCACTAGCCGCTTCAGCCTTGTCCTTGAAATAACGTCTTGCAGGATTGTCCCTAAAGGGAACAGAAGAGTTCTTTGCAATCCCGAGGGCACCCTCAGTAGTGATCTCACCACTCTCAATCATAGAGTCAAAGGCAACATTTATATCATCTGAAGAGAGATCAGAAGAGTCACTACTCTTAAGCTCCTTTCCAAGCGAAGCGTCCTTTAGAAACTTCTTAGCTAGGTTTTGCTTGATAAGAGCCTTTTGTTCATTTTGGGCCTTTACAGCAGTTGCTCTTAAGGCAGTTCTTTGGACTTCTCTAGCCCTGTCTACAGCCTTTTCGATGTCCTTTACTCTGTCCGTAAGGATGTTGCCATTAGCTTCCAGTTCACTGTTTCTAATGGCCTCAAGAACGGAAAGCTCGCCACTATCTGCTAGATTACTAAGGCCATTCTGATAGTCAAGGTAAGCCTTAGTGTCTCTCTTGTACCTATAGTCATAAGCCTTAATAAGGGAAGTCTTATAACCATCTTCACCGAGGTATTCCCTAAGGGTTACGCCATTAGCAAACGGTAGATCCTTAGAGTCTGCAAGTTGCTGTAGCGTAAAGAAGCCTTCAGGACTGTTCTCAAGAGAACTGATGACACTAGTCCACAGTTTATTTTGATGCTCGGGATCAAGGAACCTACCAACGGTAAGGTCCATCTCACTAAGGGCACTGACAAGTGCTACAGCATCACCACCATTCTGGATGATTGCATGAACCTTAGCAGATTCGGTGATGAACATGTCCTGAACGTTAAACTTATGTTCAACTTCTTTCTGACGTGTCATCATCTTGATGCGTTCTGCAGGGGAGTTAGCAAAGACACCCCTGTTAAAGAACACATCGTCAGAGTTATAACCAAACTGTTTGGCTACATCAGACACATTCTCACGCATGAACTTAAAGAACTCAGCATCAACCTCTTCAGGAGCCTTTCCTTTAAATTCATTAGTGTCAACTCTTCGTTGAAAGTCCTCAGTGATGTACTGGAACAGCATCTGGCCATGAGACTCTTTAAGTCTAGCCATTGCAAGAGGGTCATCTTGGAAGGGCACAAGACCCTTGGTCATCTCCTCACGGTACTGTTCAAGAGAATGTGACTTAAGGTAATCATCAGCTAACTTATAGGACAACTCCTTCTTAGCTTCAAAACCACCTTTAATAGCCTTAGCTACATCCTTAAAGCATTCAAGCCAATTGTCTGCTTCTGGGATAGTTACATTATTTTCATTGATAGAAATTGTAGCAGGCTTAGCCGTACCCAGTTTATCCAAAGCAGAGTTGAAATATCTCCACTGCCCCCACTGATTGGCAATGGAGGAATTACCGTCTGAATTTTTATAAGCCATTAGTAAAAGTAACCTCCTCGTTCTCTAGGGGTAATGTTAGAGTTGTAATAGTTAGCCCATTGCTGTACGAAGTCAACATAGGGCTTATACTGTTGGTAATTAGCCATTACGTTACCAAGGAAGCTACCACCAGTATTGGATGCAATAGAGGCACTAGAGGATGCACCACTCATACCAGTAGATGCAACAGCACCTGCGCCTCCAAGAGCCGCCAACGATCCAGTAGATGCCCCCGTAGAAGCCATAGTAGAGGCCCCAAGTGTCGGCACAGTGCTAGCCGAAATCCCATAAGAAGCCAAGAAACTTTCAGCAGTGACAGCACTCGCACCACCGGCGGCACCTGCACCACCACCAAGGGCTCCTGTAGCAGTAGAGGCCGTAGCCCCACCAAGAGCACCGCCAACTGCACTACCAATACCTGCAGTAGCGGCACCCATAGCGGCACCAGTGATCGCACCACTGAGGAACTGTTGGAAAGCCCTAGAGCCACCAATAAGATTATTATTGAGGTTATCTCTAGCTTGCTCAACGGATGCCTTAGTCTGGATGTAAAGGGCGTCCTTCTGGAACCTTACATTCCACACATCATTGAGATAGGCTTCCTTAGTTGCCGTCTCTTGTCTCAGAGTCTGCCCACTAATTGTCTGCTTGATCTTATCCTGAGACCTACCGTCAAGGCCTGTCTCAGCAATAGCCGCTTCAATCTGTGAATTGTTCTGATAGGCATTAAGAGACAAAGAAAACAACTCACCTAGGGCAGAGTCGTACATTGATCTTTCTTGCCTGTCAAGTGACGCCTGATTGTAGTTATAGTTTAGCTGTAGGTAGTGCATCTTCTTCTTGAAGGCTTCAACCATGCTACGGTTCTGTTTAGAGATTCCATATAGAGAACCTGCGCCACCAACTACTGCACCAACAGCGGCGCCTACTCCGATTACGACACCACTCATTCTTTAATCAATTCCTTTCTATTAGTTGTTAACAGCATCCACTCTGGAGTAAACTCTTTCTCACATTCCCTCAGGTCAACCTTATCAGTCCTAAAGCACATCGTAATGTGCGTGTCTTCAAGTGCCCTAAAGGCTTGCCTACGACCACCCTCAGCTTGAATGACGTTGTAACCCTTAAGTCTCCCTACAGTATTCCCTAGGGTAACATAGCAATCCCCACTGACAATTACAGTAGTAGGGATTTTGATGTAAGCCCCAATAATAGCTACATCCTTAGGGATAAAACAGGTTCTGTAATACACCCCTTCATAAACAAAGTGTTCAATGGGGATCTCAACTTCATTACAGACACAACTCTCCATAGCATGAATTGCGATGTCACAAAGCATGTTATTCTGCTCAGGAGTTAAGGGTTTCAACTTCATACGCTACTATTCCTTCTAATGTAAAGTCCTTCCCAACCACCAGAAATAAGGTTAATAGGCTGGACATTGTCGGAGCAGACAGTAATGACCACTTCATCATTATTGTCTTGAATAGGGAACTTAAACTTACCCGTGTAAACCTTGTTTGCCCCCAAGATAGTCGGAGATTCACCAAGGTTCCTACCAGTAAATCTATACTTAAAATGCTTTTCCTTAAGGTCATTATCGACCTTGCACTCAAATACACCAGACTTACTATAGTTCAACCAGAAGTACCTAAGCTGTAGCCTACCTTCAATCTCAGAGATAACACCGCCAGTATCCGTATTCCTCTTAATGGACTGCTTAGAGAGAGTTACACAGAATTTGTAGGTAAGCCCAACAAACACCTCAACACCCCTCATGTCCCCTTGGAGTCTAAAGACACCCTTGGAATCCCAATCAGCAACCTCAGTAACGTAACCGTCTTTAGTGACAATGAAATACTTATGATCCTTAGTAGATGGGATAGCACCGTAGATATCCTTAAGGGACACCTCAGTGTAATCCTCATAGTCGCTGTACTTGTTGGACTTAGGAATCGTGTATTTCTTCTTACGATCCATAAAGAGCCTAGTTGGCTCATCAGAGAAGTCAACAGCATTACCTGTCAGCAATGCCTTCTCTAGATACAGACCGTTCGGAGAGTTAATAAGAAGATAAATCTCTGAGTCAACAAACTCCGCTAGAAGAACTTCAGAATTCTTGTTTGCAAATTCCCACTTGAACCAAGCCTGCTGTTCACTAGTGGCATTAACAAGAATAAACTTATAGCAGTATACGATATTAGGGGTAGTAGAAGAGATAGCCGTAACTACGTTCTCCGTGGTGTTCCCAGAGAGTCTAGTGATGCCCTTAGGGATGTACGTAGGCACATGTGCGGCTACGTCTTCAGCATCCTTAAGGTCAGCTACGTCCTGCAAGGAGTAGTAACGCATCATAGAGCAGTAGTTAACTCGATCGTTCACAAAGAAGATCGAAGGGCCAATAGAGATAGGTTGAACATTCGTGTCATAGTCAAAGTTAGTGATTTGGTCACACTTGACACTCTTAGGGGTCATGACACCATCACTGGACAAGACAAACTGGCCTTCACGGGAGAACAACATAAGCTCTCTAGCAAAGGGCACAGCATGAGTCAGAATGGCAACCTTATTAGAGGAAACCGAGACATCAATAGGGTCAGTGTCTGCAATAGCCGCAGAGGACTTAAACCAGAAATTAAAGAAGTCGTTGGTTGCACTAAGGATAATGGATTCATCCGAGATTACCCCTAGGCGATTACGGTAAAAGAAGATGTCATTGATCTTCCTACCGATGAAAGAGGGATCAGGGTTAGTGTCTTCATTACCCGCACCTCTATCAACCCACGGGAGCTTCTTAAGGAGAAAGCTACCATCCTCCTGCCTAACAATAGCATGTGGCATATTCTTAGGGTTGATCTTAGTTGGAATCCTAGGTGCTACAGTTTCCTTCCACACCTTATGTTTGTCGTCCCACTTTACATAGAAGTCGTCATCTTCGGAATTCTTTTCTCCAGACACCTGCATGATGTAATCCTCTGGTGCAATCGGAGGGAGCTTATTAACAGCCGTAACCTTACCCATGTAAGCAATAGCGTTCTGGTTACCAAAGCCGTCCTTAACAAGGACATTAGGAGGATCCCAACCAGACTTAGACTGAATCGTAATAACAGAGTCACCAACGAGGCCTACGGTATAAGAACTCATACTCGCACTAGACCTAGAGTAACCCATAGAGGCTCTACCACCGACCTGATTCAATAGGTCATCATAGGTACCTCCTATGTCAGGGTTACCACCGTCAGGTTTTTTACCTGTATTAAGAAGGGCATACAATGCTCTTGCAATAAAGGCAGTAGTAGTCTGAACAGCTTGCTTAGCTTCACCACCATCAGGGGTAATAACGCCACACATATATTTGCCATCTACATAAATGGCGTAAGTCTTAGCATACTGGGCGTTCTTGATGTACACTAGAGTAGTATCCTTTTTACCCGCAGGTGACGTGCCTTCTACAGCACCAACCTCCTTCTCAGTGTTCAATACAAAGGTGTAGTCAGCAACAGTAACTGCCTTTAGTTTGCCCTTAGGGTCACTAGTGGTAATGTACTGTTTGGACTCATCATCTTCAAACCTACAAGTCTTAGACACACCATTAAGGTCAAAAACCTGATACTCCCCAGACCCCATCTGGAGAATGTACTTTTCCTGTTCGTCTCTATTGATTACATGGTACTTCTTCTTTGTAGCATCAACACGGTCAGACAAACGTTTGATTGCAAGAGTCGGAGGTCTCTTCTGGAGACCCTCAACTTCATTAGGGAACCCGTTGACAAGCTCAGTCACCTGATCTGGAAATCTGATGATGTCAGGTTGTTGAGAGACACCACCTTTAAATGAGTGAATGCTTTGAGATACTAGAGGCATGTTTAGCTCCTCTGAGTCTGCTGACTGATGAACTGGTCATCATTGAGGATGTTATAGTTACCATCCGTCAGTTCATAGTCTACAATGTCTGCATAAGCCGCACTCTCCTCTAGCTGTAGGTGTGCATCAATATCAGCAGAGGTAAGGTACCTCATCTGAAATACTCTACTGGCTCTAACAGTAATATACTTTCTGAAGACCTGAGGAAGCTCCTCAAAAGGGAGTTCCCTGACAAGTTCATCCAGAGTGATGCCTTCAGGGAACTCTAGATTCCCTGAATCAAGATCATAAAAATAGCCTCCTCTACTTACGAACTTAGAGCTAGTAGAGACAACCCTTAGGAAGTCTCTACCATAAGCAACTTTGTTAGTAAAAGAGTCAGGCTCCAAGGTAACACTGGTGAGAGTGTTAAAGCTGTAACCCCTAGACTGGATCTCTTGACTGACAGCCTTAAGGATTCTTACAGCATTCAGCACATCCACATTAGCATCATCCTCAAGAGAATTAACAGGGCTAGAGCCTACGGATGACAAAATTTCATTTACTGCATCAAGTTCAGTGCTAGGAGTTACAATCATTATTCTTCCTTGTTGTTATTCTTTTCGACGGTTCTTCGAGGCTTAACAGGCTTTGCAGTTGCACTAAGGAGACCCAGTTCCTGAGCCTCCTCGGGGGTAAGCTGATACCCCCACTTGTGCACCTGACAGAAGTAAGTAGTCTCGTAAGCCTTCTTTACTTCTTCAATGGTCATCTATTAAACCTGAGCAGTCTTAACGATAACACCAACGGCTTCAGGACGAAGACCACCGTGGCCCATCGCGTACTTGGCAATGATCTGGTCAGCCTGATATTCAGCACGGCGGGCACGTTCCATAGCGAGATCCTTGAGCTTCACCGTACCAACAGCGGAACGATGGAAAACAATGCCCTGAAGCTTAGCGGCAGTGTACTTTGCATTAAGCTTATGCTTGCCATCAACACCATTGTTGAGGAGGTGCGGAACTTCGATCACTTCAAATCCGCAAATCGTCTGGAGCTTGCCCGTGTTCGGGTCAAAGAGGGCATGATAGTTAGCGGCATCGGGCATGAGAGCCTTCATCACAGCAGAGTAGCCTTCAGGAGTCAGAAGGCAATAGCGATCACCCTGCGGGACGTAGTTCTTCGTCATCTGGGCACGGGCGGCAAGAAGAGCCTCAAGAATCTTATTGCCATACTCAGCTTCCTGCGAAACATCAAGACCCGTAGCAAACTCAAAGGCCTTACCAGTACCCGGAACAAAGTCGTCATCCTCACCATTATCGGGGATATTGCCATCCTTGGACTTAGCGTCCTTAGCGGCCTCATTGGCAAGCTCATTGATAATAGCACAGTCAGCACTCATAGCGAGAGCTTCACCGAGCTGACGGGAATACTCGACTCGAACGTCGTAATGGTTCATCGCATCGTCGATATCCGTGATAAGGCAGTCAGCCGTAAGGAGACCATCGATAGCGATGACGCGTTCATTGTGTTCCATCTTCTTACGCTGGTCATCAAGGGAGTCGCCCGGTGCAAGATACTTAGCACGGGTACGGCCCATAACAGCGAACGAAGCACTCTTACCATGCGAAATCGTTCGAACCTGATGACGAGACATCATAACGGAGGTGCGAGCAAAAGCAGTCAGAACTTCACCCGTGAAGACCTTCATAAAGAGTGCTTCACGATCGCCCGCAGAGAGAGCCTGACCAGGATTGGAAATACCCTTTGCATCAAGTGCAGCCATTTTTAATTATTTTCCTTTTGAATTATATAAGATTTGTTGTTGTTGATAAAATTAAACGCTAGTGGCCCACATTCTCTGTTCGACCTGTCGGGTGTATTCAGGATCCCTGCCATAGCGCTTATCGCTCATAGCCTCGATCACTTCAGATTTGTTTGCAAACCCCTTAGGGCGATTTACAGGAGTGGCCGTACCGCCGTGAATAGACTTATTAGCGGTACCCATCTTGGAAGCCATCTTAGACTTCATGCCTTCAAGCATGAGGGAGACAGCTTCAAGATTATTGTTGTCGATTGCCCTGTTAAAGGAGTCAATCGTCTTCTGAGGGAGATTCTTGGATGCCCAATCAACAATACGATTGTACTCCTTAGTACCCCCTACGGAATCATAAACAGCTTCAGTGAAGCGAGATTCAAGAGCCTTTCGACTCTCAATGAAACCCTCAATAACCTCAGAAGGATAGCCTGCCTTCTCAAGTTCAGCAACGGTTTCATCAGAGAGCTTGCCATGCTCCTGATATTCTCGGACAGCCTTATTGAAGTCAACACCCTTTTCCTTAAGGGAGGTCTTCACGGCATCAATAGCCTTTTCGTGCTTGTCTACTTCTTCTTGAAGATTCTCTTGATCTTCATTTCGATCATGAACAGCCACATCATCAGCGTGGCCTTCAGTTCCATTAGCTTGTTCTTCATTATGTTCTTCCCCCGACTTTTCGTTCTGAAGAAGGGGGTCTCCAATATCAGGGTCAACCTCAATCTGAGTCGTAGAAGACTCCATGATTTCGATACCCTGTGCTTCAGCCTCCTCAGTGAGAGACTGAGGTTCATTAAAGTCAGTCATTAGTTATCCTTTAGTTATTCAGGTGCCTGCTGTGCTTCATTGACAGCCATCTGTGCACCTGCGTCAATACCCTGTTGCTGGGCATACTGTTCCATAGCGGCCTGTTGTTCTGCCTGAAGTTCTTCAGGAGTCTTCACTAGACCCGTAGCATCAATATGAGCCGCCGCAAAAATCCTAGTAGCAAGATTACCAACGTTGAGAGCCTGTAGAAACTCAGGGAACTGTTGCATCAACTGCAAAGCCTGAGCTAGATTGTTAAGATCCTGTCCTCTACCAAGAGCATCAATACCCGTGATAATGGAGGGCTCAATCTCTGCAATACTCTCGTCAACCACAGGGAGCAAACCCTGAGATTGCATCTGATTGTAGACACAGGCAACAAGAGGAAGCTGTAGCTCCTGAGACAGGAGAGAATAGACACCGCCTAGGGTATCCTCTAGCTCACCCGCAACGTACCTAATCTCTTCCGCGGTAACTCTGTCTCTACCCATAGCACCACTCTGGACTGCAGAGTTCAAGAGGAACGCATAAGACAAACGAGACTCAATCTGCTGAGCAGTAGTGAGTACCGTCTGCATGTCCATGCTCTTATTGAGTTGCATGGGAACAACGTCCTCCATACGACCCCTCACAAAGGCACCGTTCTCTGCCTTAGACAAAGCCCTGATGTTAGTCTGACAAGCAGGAGACACGAGGTAGAGAACCTTAGAGGCAATCATAGAGATATCCACAATGCTCTTAGAGAGGTTCTCAAGAGAGATAAGGTCACCTAGGTAATCCTCAACAAAGGATCTACCGTAGTGTTCACCGTCCTTCTTATTGAATCTAAGGGGAATCCAAGGACTCTTGTTTGCAGGATAAGTCTGCTCACTACCTGCGACAGGTTCACCTTCAATCTCCTGATAGGATTCCCACTGATAGGTGTCACCACTAGCTACTCGGTAAATGTGAGTATAGATGTCGACCTTTTCATTGATAGTCGGTTCACCAGAATCAGGAAGAACAGACTGCATGGAATCAGGAAGACTACCACGGGAAACAGTATCCTTAGCGACAATCTGAAGAACATTGCCAATAGTGTCTCTCTGAACAGCGTACTCACGAAGAGTGTAGCACCTCATACCGCCTTCAGCAGGAGGCAGGAACAGAAGTGCATTGCCTGCAATGATAAGTTGCTTAATAGCTTCAAACAGAGTCGGTCTAAGAGACTGAGACTCCATGTACTTAATCATCTGCTGTTCCATCATGGACAAACCGTATTCGATATTGTCCTTCAGTTGGTCATCAGAAGACTCATTAAGAGCTACAGTTGACTCCGCGTCCAACCCCAGTCTAAAGAAAGGTTGATTAGGAGGCAACAGAGAAAGAAGAAGTTTAGAGGCAAGATTATTAAGACCCCTAGCACCCACAGAATTGTAAGGAGTGGAATAGTTAGTACCACCATCATCAGACTCCTTAGGAAAGAGCATAGGGATCGTATAGGTTGCACACTTCTCTGCTCTCTGCGTGTACGGGTCTCTGTCTGTCGTGAGTTTGTCATAGGTCGTCTTAGCTCCTTCAAGAGGGATATTGCCTGCCTGATGTTCAGCACTAGCCATACCGCATATTCCCCATGTTAGACAAGGTTACGGCCTGCACCTGCAGACACATCAGCATTCCCTGCCTTCTTGATTCTAAGTCCCTTCTTGCCCTTACGGAGCTGTACCTTCTCGGTTTCTTCCTTCTTCTCAGCTTCACCCTCAGGGTTCGTAAGCTCAAGCTCAGGAGCAGGCGTAGGTGCCTCAGGGGCACTCTGACCACTGTTGCCTCTACCAGTCACCTTATGGACAACCTTCTTAAAGGCCTTCTTAACACCACTAAAAAGTCCCATTAAATTTCCTTGTAAAAAGTTTTGTATGAAGAGTAACCCAAGTGTTTCTCAAAGGTGTTCTCCAACATCTTGTTGTTGAGCGTGTTGGCATTAGAGAAGGCTAGGAGTCTTACGTTAGTACATGCTCTCTTTTCAAGAGCATAAGCCATTGCTCTAGACAAACCTAAACCCTTTTGGAAAGCTACAGTACACTCTTCATTTAGAAAAGTTACTCCCTCAGGTGCATACCAAGGTCTCCCCCTAGACACTAGGGATGCACCCGAGAGAGCATTTTCTTTGTTATAGAAAACAAGGACGATGAAGTCTTCAAATTCACCACTAATGACACCCTTAAGAAACCTACGTACTACACGTACATCAGCATATTTCTTAATGAAAGGGAGGGAGTCAGGGTCATCTTTGATGATCTTCGCACCCTTGTCGATGATCTGTTCTAGGATGTCACCATCATTAGGTTGCAAGACACCAATCCTAGACACATTACTTAGGGATGTTAGTCCCTCTGCCAGAACCCACATAATCAATCCTCAGGGCCTTCTTGCCCTTGTTCTTCTTGTGTTCTGCAGTTTCTTCAGCACCCATTTCAGGAGCCTCAGGTTCGAGCACAGGTTGCTCAATGGCAGGAGCCTGAACCTTAACCTCAGGGGTCTTAGGTTTACTAAAGAGTCCACCCATTAATTATCTCCATTCTGTTTATCATGTTTATGTCTAAGGTAGGTAACAACCTGTTGAATGCCTAGAAGAGTCTCATTACTCTTTTCATACCAAATCATCTTTCGAATGTCAAAGACATCCTCAAGTTTCTCAATGAGATCCTTAGGAACATAAGGAAACTCTTCTTCCTCAACAACGTTGTTTTCTTCTACTGCTTTGTTCATGTCTTCCTCCTACCTAGGACTATTGATTTAATTAAAAATAGCCCTAGGGGTATTAGTATTGATTAAAAAGGGTTGTACTTCTTGGGTAGGCCCTCAGATTCACCTAAAGGGTAATCTTCATAGTGCAAGATTCTAGCCATTGTTGCCTCTCTAATGGCATCCTCTTCAGTAAGACCCTGAGACTTAAAGGCTTTCAAAACCTCAGGCCACCATTCAGAATCAGGGTGCCCATTAAGGAGCTTATTGGCTTTCACAGGGCCATAAGTGGGGCACCCCTTATAGCCATCTGTAACGTCCCCTACTAGGGTCTGATAGCACAGCCATTTCTTGGAGTCCTTCTCAGTGATGTTGTATATGACATCATTACCGAAATCATAGAAGTAACCGGGGATTGTCTTGAAGTCCTTGTCCATAGACACTGCGACACAAATATCTTTATAGACAGGACTAGTGCAGTAGATACCCACAACATCATCAGCTTCAAGGTACTTGACTGTATGAGAAATGTAGGTTTCTTTAATCTTGTCTACAAGACCTTTGTAACAACAAGGTTTACGATTAGATCGCCTATTGGACTTATAGTCAGGATTGTAGGCTTTCCTAAAGTTATCCTCATCAGAGAAACAGAATACATAGGTAATCTCTTCACCACCAAAATGCTTATTCAGCTTCTCATCAATAGCAATGAGCATGTCGGTAAAGTAATCCCATGCGTCATCTACTTCAGCATGACAAGTCCAAAGACCGTCTCCCCAGTCGATGTCCTTCTGGACAGCAGAGGATGCCTTAAAGGCTAGAATATCACCGTCTACAAAAGCATATCGCATTATTCACAAGCCTTAAGAATAGCATACGCCTTACAAGTGAGCTTCCAATAATTAATGGCCTCACTATAGTAATTAAGGCAAGTAATGTGGCCCCTAGAGGCCGCCTCAGCAATCAGCTTAGCGTTCTCACGACAGAAGTCCGCCTGAAATTTCGGATTGTTCTGATCAATATACTTAAGGAAATTAATATACTTATTCATTTTCTTTCTGAGGCCCCTCATAGTAAACACTCTCTTCTTCCCAATCAACTTCATAACCAAGACGTTCAAGAATCTCATAAAAGATTTCTTTGTCAGTCCAGTCTTCATAGAGTTTACAGGGATTTGGGATGTGCATAAAAAGCAGTTTACCATTCAATCGAACTTCGGCACCGCCTGCAGTCCCAAAAACAGGATCCGTCTTATAGAGCCACTTGATGTCAACAATACTCTTTTTGTTGGTCTTACACAAAGCCATTACCTCCTTAGGTTCATTCTTCTTAAGAATCTTTTCAATCTCTTCAACAGTCATAGGTCTACGAATCATAGCTACTCCTTAGTGACAATCGAACCAGTTAGCACCAATTTTACCCTCAGTGTCCAACTGACAATTAAACTTAAAGAACTCCTGAGTCTGTCTCATGGATTCCTGAGCAATTCGCACACAGTCTTCTGCAATCTCTTTTGTTCTGCAGGCAACCTGTACCTCATCCTTACCGTTTCCCATATTACTACGGGTGTCGGACTATCTCTTTACAGCCTATTGGTATTAGCTGTAGTAGGCATTTCGAGACTAGGGGAATCTCACCCCTAGCCCCTACGGTATATACCTAGTCTCTACACTTCCATTCTCGAATCCATTTGCACGCAGATGAAAACGAGACACCAAAGACTTCACCTAGCTTAGTACCTGTACACTTATAAAGTTTCCAATACTCCTTAGCTTTAGCCTTTCTATCAGCATATCTAGTGGAGTTATGTTCGACTTTATGATCAACGATCTTAACTAGCTCAAGGTGGCTAAGGTTACAACAGGCACGATTATGGCACTTGTGGTGAATCTCATAGCCTTCAGGGACTTCGCCATTAGCTTCTTCCCATACAAGTCTGTGAGCCATAATCAAGGGCTTTCTACCTTTACCCTTATACCTGTGATCTCTAATCCTTAGATAACCATCATGATTCAGTCTATGTGATGTGGAGACTATGCAACCGTTTTGATCCTTAGTCAAGACCATTGGTTTACCACGCATAGTTCCTCCAATGTTTAGCTCGGGATTGCCCACATGGGGTTTCCCCGAATTAACCTACTTTAATGTGCACAATGTGGTTTATGCACCCATGCCATCATGGCAAAATCACCGTCCCAACCGTGCTTGTACCCAGCTTTACGCATGTTCTCCTCAACAAGACATACCCATTTCTTGCAGATAAGGGCACCTGCAGATTGCAACAGGGTATTCAGAGCCGAGTGAGGGCTTCGCACATAAACAACGCGACGATCAAGCCCAAGAATACTGTGAGTAATACTAAGATTACTGTTATCAGGGTGAGCACGTTTCCTCCAAGTTACCTTATTGACACCTCCGACCCACTCAGAGGACGTAATGAGAGTTCTTTCAATATCCGAACAGAGTTTCTTATAGGCAGGTACTGCATTAAAGAATCTCTCCTTAAGAGCCTTACCATCCTTTGCAGTACCGTGAATCACTTCACCGAGCTTACCGTCACCACCACCGTACATCATACAGTAGATCATGGTTTTCGCTTGATCTCTTGTGGGCAACCCCGCCATCTTCTGGTTATGAGTATGAATGTCACCATTCAAGATCTCATTCACGTATTCCCCATGGTCATAAGGATAGAGAAAATGAGCAAAGCACCTAAGCTCAAGACCTGAAGCGTCGATGCCTGCCTCATACCATCCAGTAGGGACTCTAAAAAGAGACCTACATTCCTCCCCATAGGGAGAACGTCCCGCAGGTACCTGTGCAACATTAGGGTAAGCATGAGTTGCACGACCAGTGACAGCGCCATTAGGATTAACAGAGCCATGAATGCGAGTGTAACCATCTTCATCCTCCTTCATCAACTTTAGCCACGCATTGTCACCCTCAGCAAGCTGTGCAATACGCTTGTTAATCAGAAGGTACTCCAAGATGTCCTCAGTAAGGTCAATACCCTTAGCAGTCTTCAGAGTCTCTTCGTCAACCTTAGGGGCACCCGTAGGGGTCATTTCGGTAGGCTCCCAGCCTCGATCCATGAGAACCTTAGCAATGTGTTGGCGACTATTGGGGTTAAAGGTCACCTCCTCATACTGAGGATAAGGGACACCTGCCTTAATACCACGCTTAGCGTTATCTCGCTTGTAGATCTTGTCTCCCTTATAGACAGTCCAAGAACCACCTTTAGAAACAAGGTTCTCATAAAGAACTTGTCGCTTACCCGATAATTCGGAATAGAGCTTTACTGCCGCATCTTTATCAAAGACAAATCCATTGCGTTCCTGCTTAGCCATCACCCAAGCAATGTCATGTTCAAGCTGAATAGCCTTCAAAGGGTAACCCTTAGCCATCAGCTTCATGAACAACTTATGTGTAACCACAACGTCCTGCTTGTTATACTCATACATCTCAGGAGTGAACTTGTCCCATGCGTCCTCATGTTCACCATAGGTACCCTTCAGTTCGCCCATACGGTAACCATAAGCCTTCAAGCTGTGGGAACCATAGAGAGCCTTAGGGAGCCTACCAGAACGCATAAGGCCAACGTCAGTGTCCTTGATGTTCGAATAGATCAAACGAGCAAGTACAAGAGTGTCAAGCACACAGTCGCGGGGGTCGAAAGAAAAGCCATCACCCATCAACTTTTTAAGGCACGGGATATCGAATCGGATGCCATTATGAAAGACGATATTGTAATCATGACGACCATACCAGTCAATTGCGTTCCAGTAATCCTTTAGATCCGTGTACCCAGTGTACTTATCAGTATAAGAGTCATAGATCCACCCACACCAGAACTTAGTGGTTGTGTCCAACAGACCATTGGTTTCAATGTCTGTAATAACGAATTTGTCTTTAATTGTCAGCATTTTCTATTCCTTAAATAGCCTTGCTAATTTATTAAACTAAAACTCAGATTCAAAGGGGCAATCTTCAGACCCCTGTGGGCAATCCTTGAGTCTCCCTGTTTCAGGGTCATACTCAAGGTATCCACTGATACCAGTGTCACCGCAGAAGCGATTCTTGAGGACTCTAAGAGTCAACACATTAGGATTATCACCCTGTTGATTTCTCTCAAGACCAATCACCATGTCAGAGAGCTGTGCAATAGCTCCAGAGCCTCTAAGTTGACTAAGGGATACCTGTGCCCCCTCTTCGTGTCCCTTCTTCTCAGGACGCTTAAGGTGAGACA
>ERZ1035006.265-NODE-265-length-43696-cov-7.915813_pt1 | contig 43696 bp, 36 predicted proteins | sample MGYA00520694_ERZ1035006 | MGnify/ENA primary metagenome ERZ1035006 (study PRJEB33766, sample SAMN09781746) | gut metagenome | biome: gut microbiome | host: Homo sapiens | place: Madagascar | study: EMG produced TPA metagenomics assembly of the PRJNA485056 data set...
TCCTGGGAATGGATGCGCTTCTTTGCTGTGTGCATTCCATAGCTGCCGGAGTGTAATTTTTAAAAATATAGAAAAAGATCTAATGTTTTCCCCTATTCCTCCGATAAATAGATTAGAAAAAGCAATCAGCAAGATTACTTTTTTGTATTTCAGGGAAGAACAGAAAGTGAAAGGAGATGCCGTTATGCGTATAGAGGCATATAATCAGGTAGCAGCGATCTATAAAAGCAGTAAGCCGGTTCACATGGATTCTGCAAAAAAAGCAGCGGGCTTTCAGGATCAACTGCAGATCTCTCAAGCGGGACGTGATTATCAGATCGCAAAACAGGCAGTCGCAAATGCTTCAGACATCAGGGAAGATAAAGTCGCAGAGCTGAAAGCTAAGGTTGATTCCGGTAATTATAAGGTTGATGCTGGAGATTTTGCTAGTAAATTGTTAGAGAAGTATAACGAGTTATATTAATCTATATTCGCGATCATTTCAAACAGATCGAAGCACTTGCTGCTAAGATCGTGAGAACATGATTCTGGGCATGCAAAATCCCATCGGCGAAGCCGATTTGGAATGGATTTTGCATCGGAATTGCGAACGTAGAGAGCAATGAGCGGGAGAAAAACGTGGCAAGTTTGATGGATGACCTGACACAGGTCTTGGAGAATGAGACAGTAGCATATCAGAAACTGACAGAATTGTCTGAGAACCTGCGTGAAGCGTTGATCGTATCAGATGTGTCTGCAGTAGAACAACTGACTGCAGCACAGGAAGAAGTGGCCAATGGGATTCAGAGTCTGGAGACCAGACGCGCGCATATCATGAATGATATTGCGGTTGTGATGAACCGTAAGCCTGAAGAACTGAAGGTATCTACACTCGAACAGTCACTTGCCAGCCAGCCGCTGCAGCAGCAGAGACTGGCCAAGACCCGTCAGGAATTAAAAGAAACAATGGACCGGCTGAAGCGCATCAACCATACCAATCAGACACTGCTTCACCAGTCTATGGAATTATTGGAATTTGACCTGAATCTGTTTCGCAGTATGCGACAGGCCCCGGAGACAGCGAACTATAACAGATCTGCCGTAAATACCGGAGATCTGCTCGGCAGCAGGGGCTTTGATGCCAAGCAATAACAGACAGGGGGAATCATTATGGCAAATGGAATGCAGTCGCTGTATGTAGGGGGCAGTGGGCTCCGGTCGGCGCAGAATGCCATCAATACTTCTGCAAATAACCTTGCGAATGTAAACACGGCGGGCTATGTCCGTCAGCAGGTATTATTTGCAGATAAACATTATAATACGTTTGCGTATGCATCTGTCAGTACGCAGAAAGTAGGCCTTGGTGTAGGAATCGGTGATATCGCACACGCCAGGGACGTTTTTTTGGATAAGACGTATCGTTCGGAGGCCGGACGGCAGGCTTATTACAGTGCCTACTACAATGCGATTGACGAGGTGCAGAGTCTATATCAGGAGTTGGAAGGAACAGCTTTCAAAGATGTTCTGATGGGTTCCGGCAGCGACAGGGATTCAAACAGCAGTCTGTGGTCTGCGTTTGAGATGCTCGCGCAAGATCCGTCGGATATGACGAATCAGGGACTGGTGATCCAGCGCTCCAATCTGCTTCTTACTCGGGCAAATGCAATATATTCGAGTTTATCCACGTACCAGTCACAAATAAATATACAGATCTCAAACGATATCGACCGTGTGAATGAACTGGGCAAACAGATCTATAAGCTGAATCTGGATATTCAGAGTATAGAGGCGTCCGGTGTGGAGACCGCATATGATCTGCGTGATGCGCGCGATCTGGCTCTCGATGAACTGGGTTCGCTGGTCAACATGTCCTATACAGAGGATGCGACAGGCATCGTGACCGTCAAGGTCGAAGGTCAGTATTTTGTCGACGAGGCACATATGTATCAGGTCGGCAAACAGGTTGACCGTTCCACTGGGTATGTCAACGCGTATTGGCCGTATCTGTCCAATGAGGCGAATGGGCAGTACACGAACCTGTTTGATTTCTCGGTTCCGATCTCATCGGAGTATAATACTGATATTGGAGAGATCAAGGCGCTGATACAGGCGCGTGGAGATGGTGTGAAGAATTTTGCATATCTCGAAGGTGCAGATCCGGCGAAATACGCCAATTCGGTTGGAATGTCCGTGATGGAGGAATCAGAGGCACAGCTGGATGTGCTGATCCACGGACTGGCAACAAAGATTAACGATATCCTGTCGCCGAATACGAGAGCTTCTTTTAGCGTGCGCACGGAAAATCCGGATGGAACCTACAGTATCTCGGAGTATAAGAACGTCAAGGTACTCGATGCAGAGAACTGCCGTCTCGGTTCGGACATGAAGATACCGCCGCATGAACTGTTTACGAGAGTCGGTGTGCCCGACCGGTATACCGAGGTGACCGATACAAATGGCAAGACCTGGTACATCTATAATGAGGAAGACATATATGACTGTAAGACAGTCAATCTCGCCGGTAAGGATTATCAGATCTGGGATGAATCCAAGGGAAATGGTTATGTGACGACGATCACTTATGATTCGGCAACGGATCAGGCGCTGCGCAGTACGGAAGGTCCGTACGAGCAATGGCAGACGGCAGATAACCAGAAGTATGTGAAGCAGTTTATTGCAGGAAAAGAATATTATGTACTCAATCCGGATTATGCGCTGGATACATCTACGCAGTATACACTCGCATCACTTGGGGTCAATGATGATCTGGAAAATCAGGTCGATCTGTTTCCGCACCTGACGCAGAAGACACATGAGATCGATTATGGAATGGGTGCAGAATTGACAGGTCTGTGGACGACAAAGACACTGAAGATCTATCCGGGTTCGGAAGCGACATTTAGCTTTAGCGAATATTATACGGAGATGATCGGTGGGATCGCTTCAGCCGGATCGACGTATGAGTCTACATCCACGACACTGAACAGTTCCGTGACAGCGATCGACAACCAGCGCCAGCAGGTGACCGGTGTATCGACCGATGAGGAACTGACCAATATGATCAAATATCAGAACGCATACAATGCAGCCAGCCGGTATATTCAGACAGTGTCGGATATGATCGAGCTGTTAGTGACGAACTTATAGAAGAAAGGAGCGTAAACAATGGCTAGTACATTTTTTGGACTGTCGATCGCATCGTCAGGCTTACGCGCCTATCAGGCATCCGCAAATACCGTATCCAATAATATATCAAACGTAGATACCAAAGGCTACAGCAAGCAGGTCACCAACATGCGGGCCAATCATGCATTGCGTGGCTATACCGAGTACGGAACACTCAGTACCGGTGTATCGGCGGACTCTGTGACACAGGTCCGCAGTGAGTATTACGACAATAAATATTGGCAATACAGTGGTTATAAAGGTGAATATACAGAAAAAGTCAAGTTTATGAGTCAGGTAGAGTCCTATTTCCAGGATGATGATTCATTAAAGGGATTTTCTTCCATATATGCAGAATTTTTCAATGATATTGATAGTCTGCGTGGCAATCCTGCATCGACATCTGTGCGTAATCAGATGATCAGCAGCGCGAAAAAGTTCTGCAGCTATTTTCATACCGTATCAAGCGGCTTGCAGAAAATACAGGAAGATGTCAACGATCAGATCAAATCTACTGTGGATGAGATCAACTCTATTGCACAGAAGATCGCATTGCTCAATGACCAGATCAATGATGTCGAGATCAATGGCGGCTATGCGAATGACATGAGGGATCAGCGTGCACTGCTGGTCGATGAACTGTCTACCATGGTAGCTGTAGATGTCAAGGAGACGAAGGTCGTCAACAGCAAATATCCGGATATGTATACCGGAGCTACGAGCTATACGGTCAAGATCAACGGGTTGGAGCTGGTCAGCGATGGACAGTACCGCCAGTTGGAGTGCGAGGCCCGTAAATATAAAGATAACCAGAATGATGCAGAGGGTCTGTACGATATCAAATGGGCAGACAACCACTCGGATTTTCCGACCACAAGTGCGCTGGCAACCGGCACCTTGAAAGCGATGATGCAGCTGCGCGATGGAAACAATCACGCGAACTTCAGCGGAACTGTGGCAGAGGCATCCGGCAGACAGCTCGTTGTATCAAAGACAAACGTGAAGTCGGAGCTGGCTATGAATCTGCCGCCGCAGGGTGTAATCACCGTAGGAAACAGGGAATATACCTATTCTTCCTTCAGTATGCAGCGGACAGTCAGCGGAGAGACGACATTTTCATTTACAATCACATCGGACACATCCGGTCTGTCATCGATGATCGGCCGCGATGCTTCGGTTGGTGAATCGATTGACTATAAAGGAATCTGCTATTATCAGTCGCAGATGAATGAGTTTTTACGTGCCTTTACCAAGGCGTTTAACGATATCCAGCATAAGGGTGTCGACCTGAATAAAAATCCGATGGGATCATTTTTCGTGGCAGAGAGTGTGCAGGGCACGGAGCTTGGATTTGCAGATGCAGGAAACGATCGTATTTTATCCACTTCAGACAGCTATTACCGTCTGACCGCATCCAATCTGAAGGTTGCGGATGCGTGCAAAGATCCGTCCATCTTCGCAACAGCTTATCTGGATGATTTTAATAACGGACAGGATAACCAGAGTCTGGTGGAAGAGCTGCAGAAGCTGCAGAAGGATGTCGTCATGTACCGTGGCAGCGGCGGCGACCAGTTCCTGTCGACACTTATCAGTGATGTGACCGTAGACAGCGAGGAGTCCGAGCTGTTGTCTAATAATTACACGACGATCGTCAGCACCGTGGAGAAGCAGCGGACATCGATCTCAGGTGTCGACGAGGATGAAGAAGCACTAGATCTGGTAAAATTCCAGAATGCCTACAATCTGTGTTCCAAGGTCGTACAGATCATGTCGGAGATGTATGACCGGCTGATCACGAATACCGGTGTATAGGAGGTAATACGTCTATGATGCGAATTACGAATGGTATGATGATGAATACCACGAAAACAAATATCAATAATAATAAAGTATCGGTAGACCGGCTGAACACACAGATGTCTACGCAGAAAAAGATCACGAAGCCTTCAGATAACCCGCTGATTGCGATCAAATCCCTGCGTCTGTCCACGACACTCAGCCAGATCAACCAGTATTATGGCAATAATATTAAGGATGCACAGTCCTGGATGGATGTGACCGAGACTGCACTCACAAATATGAAGAATATCCTGACAGATGCGTACCGTCTGGCTGTCAATGGTTCTACCGGTACGATGACAGACGAAGACCGCAACACCGTATTGACCCAGCTCAAGAGCCTGAGCTCCCAGCTGTATGCGGAGGCAAATGCTGATTATGCGGATCGTACCGTATTCAGTGGTTATAAGACGAATTCGACCGTGACATTCCAGGATGCACTCGAAGCGTCCAATGCAAAGTATGAGATCAACGAGCAGCTGAGTATCAATAACATGCAGACGTACACCTATTATGCGAATAAGCTGGATACACCGTCTGCCGGTGAAGTACAGGACTATCAGAATCATCCGGTCGGCACACCGCAGGAAGAGGTGCTCAAGCGTCTGCGTCTCGCTTATAATAAGCTGAGCAACCTGAACAGTCTCGCCTATACCTATGCGGTAGATACGAGCTCTTCCAAGGCGGATGGCACGACCAATGGCAATGTGACGATCACGGCAGATATGTCCGGTACAGCATCCAGCCAGCTGTTCCAGTGGCGCAGCCTGAAAAAGGACAGTGCATTCACCTATCAGGCAGATGCGAACGGACAGATGACCGGAGCCAGTCTGGAAGATATGAACGGTTATAAACTGTCGATCTCGCCGGACGGAAAATTCAGTGTGGATGATCCTTCGTTGACGCTTTCAGTTCGGGAAACGACGATCAATCAAGTGAAGATGACTACCTACACCTATACGGATGAGAGCGGCAATATGGCGTTCATGGCGCAGGAGACAGATGATGGAACGACGAAAACGGCTTATGTTGTAGATGCTCAGGGCAACCGTGTGGATCTGGAATATGATGGCACTGGCGCCGCTGCTACTTTAAAGAATGTGAAGGATTCACAGGGCAACTCGATCAATACGAATCTGGGGCAGACAGTCGGAGCCGGTGCTCAGGCCACAATTACAGTCACAAATGCAGATGGTAATACAGCTATGACAGCAAAGGCAGCGCCGGTCGATGCAAACGATCCAGCAAAGGGTAAGTCCTATGAACTCGATACCGCAGACAAGAAGCTTACGACCAACCTGAAGATTGAGAAGATGACGGAGCAGGAATTTAATGCTCATCTTGCAAAACTGGCGGCAGATCCGGATACAGTATCTGAACAGTATAAAGATACGATCATCTATCTGCCGGATTCCGGTGAGATGGTGTTCGGCACCAACATTGCACAGACGATGTCATCTGAGTTCGCGACGATCAATGTCAACTATGATAAAGAGGGATTCATCAAAGGTGAGACCAGACCAGAGATGTATTTTAACTGTACGAATAAGACAGATATCAGTGCGGCAAATCATATCACATATACAAACTATGATGCGGATGGCAACTGGATACAGCAGAATATCAACTATGCGGTATCAGCGAATCAGGATATGAAGATCAACACGCAGATCAGGGATGTAGTCAGTGCAGACTGCTACCGGGATCTGGCAGAGATGACGGATCTCGTACAGGAAGCTGTGAACGCGCACACAACCGTGACGAACATCCAGAAGATGATCGATTCCGGTGACTATACAGACAAAGACCAGCTCGCATATCTGAAAGATTGTCTGGAAAAAGCTCAGAAACAGGTCGCTTACGCAGATGACCATCTGCAGAAGGTGTTCGGCACACAGATCACAAATTTTGAGAAGTACCTAAGTCAGGTGAATCTCAAGATCACAGATATCGGTAGCCGTGGCGATCAGTTGTCGCTCACGGAAAACCGTATGAGCAACCAGAAAACGACATTTACGCAGCTCAAATCCAACAATGAGGATGAGGAATTATCTGATGTGACGATCGACTACACATCTGCATTTACCGCTTTCCAGGCATCGTTAAAGGCAGCAGGCAAGATCGATAATATGACATTATTGGATTACTTATAATATTTGTAATATTTGGAGGAAAACAGCTATGACAGCAGAGACCAGATTATTTGGAACCATAACGATACCGGATGAAAAGCTGATCACATTTCCGGAAGGGATCGTGGGATTTCCGTTTATGAAAAATTTTGCATTGATCCATGATGTGGACAATGCGGATTCACCGATCATGTGGCTGCAGTCAATGGAAGAGACCGAATTCGCCATGCCGGTACTGGAGCCGAATGTAGTCAGGGACGATTACAATCCGACGGTCAATGACGAGCATCTGGCACCGGTCGGAGAACTGGCACCGGATCAGATCTATGTGTTGGTGACGATCACGGTACCGCCGCAGATCGAGAAGATGAGCGTGAACCTGAAAGCGCCGATTGTCATCAATATGGCGAATAATAAGGCTGTACAGATCATCGTAGAGGATGATTTTCAGGTAAAATATCCGATCTATGAGACCCTCAAGAAGAGAAAGGAGGGTGCTTCATGTTAGCGTTAACACGTAAAAAAGGCGAATCTCTTGTATTGAATAACGATATTGAGGTGACTGTACTGGAGATCCGTGGAGATCAGGTCAAGCTGGGCATCAAGGCACCCAAACAGGTACCGGTGTACCGTAAGGAGGTCTATCTGCAGATTCAGAAGGAGAACGAGGCGGCAGCCAGCGTCGAGAATCTGGCGGCACTCAGACAGTTGTTGTAGCTGATGGGAACTGCTATCTGCAGCCCCATATGGATGCTTCACAACGAAAATCACGAAAAACTATAAAGTTTACGGGTTCTGTGCCGATATAGAGAGTAACAACCCGAACCAAAGCAGCAGATGATGGCCAGGTCTGCTGCTTCGTTTATTTGAGTAAATGAAGACGGGTGAGATGCAGTAGAAAGCACGGATGATGACATATCAATCAGATCACACGGAGGTGGCAGACATGAATATGGAAGCAATTCAGAAGGTGGCTGTATCATATCAAGGAAGTGTAGTAGCAGCCGACCAGACACAGAACGTCACACAAGCTACTGTGCAGATGCCGGAACGGACAGCGGCAGCCGCCCAGCAGCAAAAGGTAACAGCAAAAGAAGAAAGTGACAAGGCAGAAAAGGATAAAAAGCAGATTCCGGAGAAGGTATCTGACAGCTCACTCAAAAAGGCAGTCGAGGATATCAACCGCAACTCATCCAACACAGAGGCGATCTTCGGATATCACGAAGGAACAAACCGTGTCACGATCAAGATCATAGATAAAGACACCAAAGAAGTCAAAAGAGAATATCCGGCAGAAGAGACGCTGGATATGATTCAGAAAATTTGGGAGATGGCAGGACTCATGGTAGATGAGAAACGCTAGAAGGAGGTAATAGATATGCCGATTAGAATCACAGGAATGAACTCAGGACTGGATACCGAGGCTCTTGTATCAGAACTTGTATCCGCCTATAAACAAAAAGGAACCAAATACGAAAAGGCACAGACCAAGATCTCATGGAAGCAGGAAGCATGGAAATCATTAAGCTCCAAGACCTACAGCTTCCGAACCGGACTGGATAAGATGCGTTTTTCATCCGGATATAGTCTGAAAACAACATCCGTATCGAATTCGTCAAAAGCGTCGATCACAGCGGGTAACAATGCGGTCAACGGAACGCAGACCTTGGAAGTTAAGCAGCTGGCAAAGAGTGGTTATCTGACGGGTGGAAAGGTTGCAAAAACAGATGGGTCTGCAGTAGAATCCAAAACCATGCTGGGCGAGCTTGGGCTGGGAGGTTCGGGAGATATTTACGTCAATGGAAAACAGATTACAGTTGACAGTACGACTAAAGTCAGTGATTTCGTCTCCAAACTCAATGATGCAGGGGTAAAAGCAAATTTCGATGCGACAAACCAGCGTATATTTGTGAGCTCTACGGAAAGTGGAAAAGAGGCAGATTTTGCAATCACGGCGCTGAACGCAAATGGAATGACCGCGCTCAGCAAACTCGGATTAAATGTAGAACCGGATACAAAAGCAGGAGAAAAGTCGTATGCGGATTATGCGAATGCATATGGCGATATGGGCGATACAGATATTGCCAGTCTGTTGCAGTCCTATGGTAAAAAGGACTCAGAAACCGATCGTCTGGTGGCAGATTTTGCCAAGCAATATCAGGCCGCAGACAGTGTAATGACAAAGGATGCCATTGTGCAGGAATTTAAGGCGTTTGCTGCTTATGCGAAGGAAGCACAGAGTAAGACAAACGATGAGTTGGGATACAATACAGATGCAGTTCGGATTCATGGACAGGATGCCGAGATCAAACTGAATGGCGCGACATTTACATCAAAGAGCAATTCGTTCAGTGTCAACGGTTTAACCATTGAAGCGCTGGCGACGACATCTGACGGCGAAGTGCTTACAGTCACTACCTCGACGGATAATCAGGGCATCTACGATAAAATCAAGGACTTCCTGTCGGATTATAATGACTTGATTAACTCTATGACCAAGTCTTACAACGCAGAAAGCGCAAGTGACTATGAGCCTCTGACTGATGACGAAAAAGATGAAATGAGTGAGACAGAGATCGAAAAGTGGGAGACGAAAGGAAAGAGCGCCGTTTTACGGAGAGACTCTACACTTAGCACGCTGATGAGCGCGATGACAAATGTGATGTCCAAATCTTATACGATCAATGGCAAGAGTTACGCACTGTCCAGCTTCGGTATTAAGACACTCGGAATCATGAATGCAAAAGACAACGAGCAGAATGCTTATCATATCGATGGAGATGCAGATGATGAATCGACATCATCCAACACCGATAAACTGATGGCAGCGATCATCGAAGATCCGGAAGGTGTGACAGAGTTTTTCAAAAAGATCAGTAATGATCTGTATGATGATCTTGGTAAGCTGATGACGAGCACGACACTTCGCAGCTATGGCAGCTTCTATAATGATAAGCAGTTAGAGACTGAATATAAGAGTTATACGACCAAGATCTCTGACTGGGATAAAAAGGTACAGGACATTGAGGACAGTTATTATAAAAAGTTTGCGGCAATGGAGAAGGCGCTGGCATCTTTGCAGAGCCAGCAGTCCTCATTATCCGGATTGTTAGGATCGTAAGTAATAAGGGTTAGATATTTGGAGGAACAACGATGGTAAACAATGGCTATAACCAGTATATGCGCAGCAAGATCATGACAGCATCCAAGCCGGAACTGACACTGATGCTCTATGATGGGGCAATCAAGTTCTGCAATATGGCGATCATGTGCATTGAGAAAAAGGATATACAGGGTGCCCATACGAATATTAAGAAAACAGAGGCAATTATAGAGGAATTCATGGCAACACTGGATCATAAATATCCGGTTGCAAAGGATTTTCAGAATGTATATGAATATGTGTATGATCGTCTGGTGCAGGCAAACCTGAAAAAAGATCCGGAGATCTTAAATGAAGTGCTTGAGCATCTGCGTGGTATGCGTGATACATGGAAGGAAGCCATGAAAAAAGCCAATACTTCCCAGACAGCCATATCTTAACAGATCGGAGTAACTATGCAGGAACGAGAGTATTTAGATGTATTGATCCAGAGTCTGCGTAAAAAGCTCGTATTGCTGAACCGGATAGCGATCCTGAGCAAAGAACAGCGCGAACTGCTGCAGGACGAGGATATGACACCGGATGCATTTGATCTCAATGTGCGGGATAAGGACGATCTCGTACAGCAGATCGTAGTACTGGATGCAGGATTTGATGAAGTCTATGCACATATCAAGGATCTGATGGAACGCGACCATGCAATGTATGAAGACCAGCTCTCGCAGATGCGCGAACTGATCCGCCAGATCATGGCAAAGGATGCTTCGATCCGGGCAGAAGAAAAACGCAATTATGAGCTCGCACAACGCAAGTTTGCGTCGATCAAGACCAAGGTGCGTGAGATGAAAGCCAGCCAGAAGATGGTGAGTAGCTATTACAAAAACATGATGCGCCAGAAGCCGGGAGAGGCAGCGTTTCTGGACAATCGAAAATAAAAATAATTGGCGGTAAACAAGGTATCTTGCTTGTTTGCCGCCTTTTTGCAGTGACTTTGAACTGATGATATGGACAATACAGAAAAATCATGTTAAAGTAAACACAAGCAATAGGTGACTTCTTAACATTATTCATCTTCGGATGTCTTACATGCGTGATATCAGAGACGATATCACAGATATCTATATTATTTATCGAAAAGAAACAACTCTTGCTTAAAATCCAATAACAAAAGAATAAGCAGGAGCTGTGTATGATATGCCCGTGGCACTCCTGCACAAAAGGAGGAATGTGAATGGGCAAAAGAAAAAGTGGACATAGAACGCATGGAATCACGGCGCAGAATAAAGATGTCGTATCAAAGTGGTTTGGCGAAACGATGAAAAACCGGTCGTTGTCGGTGTATGGAATACATGTGCCAAAGATCGTGGATGTGCGACCTACGAACTTACCTGCAATAGAAACGAATGAAAAACGTATGGATAACTTGTTCCTATTGGAAGATGGCAGCTATGCGATACTGGACTATGAGAGTGACTACCGGATTGCGAATAAGATCAAATATGGAGGCTATGCCCTGCGACTGTTACGCAGATTGCAAAAAGAGGGAATAGATATATCTTCGGCACAGGTCAGGATCATCATTATCTACACAGCAGATGTAACCAGATCGCAGACACAAGATGCACTAACTGCAGGAGATATCACAATATCCACGACAGAAGCATTTTTGTTAGAGATCGCGTCAGAACAAGTGAAAGCGCGCATCTGGAAGAAAATACAGGAAAGGCAGATGTTGGATGAACGTGATCTGATGGAACTAATCGTTTTACCACTAACCTACAAGGGAAAGGAAAATCAGAGAACCGCAGCGCAGGAAGCGGTACTTCTCGCAAAAGAGATCGAAGATGAAACAATGCAGGAGATGGCATTGGCAGGGATATTGAGTTTTTCAGATAAAATAATCGACAAGAAGCTGGCAAATGAGATCAGGAGGTGTCTGAGTATGACGAAGGTAGGAGCAATCATAGCAAAAGAAATGGAAGAGAGCGAAGAAAAGGGCAGACAGGAAGGACGCGCAGAGGGAAGGCTGGAAGGTCGAGCAGAGGGCAGACAGGAAGGTCAACTAGCTTCTCTGCGAACAGTGCTGTTGCTAAAAGGGAAAATATCAGAAAAATTGGAAGAGGAGATACAGAAGCAGACAAAAGCTGAAATTCTGGAACAGTGGCTGAAAATAGCAGTGGAGGCACCGGATATAGATGCCTTTGAAGCAAAGATTATGGCTAGGACGAATTAGAAAGCGAAGATTTTTATTTAGAATACAATGTCTGATAAAGGGAGAACGTTGCATTTTTAATATGTGCTACGCATAATATAATTACCTAAATCAGTATCAAATATGATATCTTAACAAGTATTCTTTGGAAAGGGTGTGTATGTGTAATGACAGCGACTATTACAACGAAACTGAAAGCTAATTTAAAATTTTATATTGATAAGGCGGTTAATGGAGACAGCGTCATTATTACCAGACCAAAAAAGAAAAACGCTGTTTTGATCGGTGAGGATGAGTATAATGAATTGCTGCGGACCAAAGAGAATGCGGACTACCTGTATAAAATGAATACGTCGATTCAACAGGCGAAAGAAGGAAAAGTAGTGGTGAAATCGATGGAAGAATTAGAAAGGTTAGCCGATGAGTAGACCGCAATTTACAGAGCAGGCATGGAATGAATACTTGTATTGGCATGTGCAAGACAAGAAAACGCTGAAGAAAATTAATCGGTTAAATTCAGACATTATGAGAAATAAAGATCATTCTTCTGATCACTAGCTGGAGCTTGCATCAGAAGAAGGAATGCTATGTCAGTGTATAAGAGATGCATATTATAGACAGAGATTCGTTGCAGGAGTCTAAAGTATAAGTAATACTGGTCGATATATAATAGAGAACGGAATGGATACCGTACGCAGACTAATCATGGATGATACAATAATATTTATATAGGACAGGATTAAAGCGTTGAGGTATTAATAGAAACATCTTCTATACCTCAGCGTTTTTTTAGTGCTATGTATGGACAAGAAGCGTTTTAATACGAAAGAAATTGATGATTACAGGAAGGATGTAGAGGGATAATGCATACATTTATTTGCGCAGAAGTTGGAATTAATCACAACGGTGATTTGGATTTAGCTAAGAAACTGATAGATACGGCAGTGGTTGCGGGATGTGACGCTGTCAAATTTCAAAAAAGAACTGTGGACAAGGTATACACAAAGGAATATTTAGATGGTTCCAGACAGTCACCGTGGGGAACAACACAGCGTGAACAGAAAGAAGGGCTGGAATTTGGCAAGAACGAGTATGATGCCATAGATGCTTACTGCAAGGAAAAGGGTATTGCGTGGTATGCTTCTGCATGGGATGTGGATTCGCAGATTTTCTTGCAGCAGTATCATCTAAAATATAACAAAGTAGCTTCGGCAATGCTCACGAAGGATGAGTTATTGGAAATAATTGCCAAAGAAGGGAAGTATACCTTTATTGCAACCGGAATGAGTAGCTATGACGAAATAGATCATGCGGTTGAGATTTTTAAAAAATATGATTGCCCATTTGAGTTGATGCACTGTAACAGTACTTATCCAATGGCTGATGTAGATGCAAACTTAAAGCTGATTGGTGTGTTAGCAGATAAGTATGGTTGCAAGGTTGGTTATAGTGGACATGAGGCAGGAACAATGGTTAGTACATTAGCGGTAGCTATGGGGGCTACCTCTATTGAGCGTCATATCACTATGGATAAAGGAATGTACGGCAGTGATCAGAAAGCGTCTATTGAACCGTATGAATTGTGTACATTAGTGAAGCAGATACGTGACACAGAGGCGATTATGGGAAGTGGAGAAAAGATTCTTTCAGAGGCAGAAGAAGAGACAAAGAGAAAACTGAGAGGATAGCAAAGTGATCAAATTAGTGCTATTGGATATAGACGGGGTGATTACAGATGGCTCCGTGATTGTAGATATTCATGGAAATGAACAGAAAAAAATTAATCTGAAAGATATAGATGCGATTTATGAATTGCACAGACAAGGTTATAAGCTGGCAGCTATTACTGGTGAAAATACAGCGATCGTAGATTATTTTGAAAGACGGTTTCCGTGGAATTATTTTTATCGAAACAATAAAACAAAGAAAAAAACGCTTGAAAAGATAGCCGAAGCAGAGCACCTGACACTGAAGGAACTCTGTTATGTCGGTGATGGAAAGTATGATGTAGAACCGCTAGAATCAGCGGGGATTGGGATCTGTCCAGCGGATGCCATAGATCGGGCAAAATTGGCGGCAGATATTATCCTGCAAAAGGCAGGAGGTCAGGGATGTCTGTGGGAACTTGTCAGCATTCTGAGAGAACAAAATGACATAGACATTCCACAGAATTATTTTTATCGACGATTAGAAGAACATGAAAATGTATTTAAAGTCATGGCTTCGGATCAAAAATTAATGGGCGATGTTATGAAAATTGCTGATGATATCGTCGCAATGATGAGGCAGGGTGGACAATTGTTGCTCTGTGGCAATGGTGGCAGTGCCGCGGATGCGCAGCATATCGCAGCGGAATTTGTCAGTCGTTTTTTCAAGGAGAGAAAGGGATTGCCGGCGGAGGCACTGTCCACTAATACATCAATTTTGACTGCAATCGGGAATGATTATAGCTATGAACGTGTTTTCGCAAGACAGGTAGAAGCAAAAGGTAAACCGGGAGATATGCTAATCGGTATTTCTACGAGCGGAAAATCGAAAAATGTCTTAGAAGCGTTAAGATATGCTCATCAGAATGGAATAAAAACAGTCATTTTGATGGGCGATTATACGAATCTGGAGCTTGTAGATATATGTGATTATGTGATAAAGGTTCCGTCAAAGATCACACCGCGTATTCAGGAAGCACATATTTTTATCGGTCATACAATGGCAGAGTATGTGGAATGGAGAGTGATGGAAGGAGAGGTTGAATATGTCGATAAAGTTATTAGATAAGATACAAAATGCTATAGGTAAGATATATATTCTGGGGAATGGTGAGTTGGGAACAATTTTGTGTCAGTACCTGGAAAAATTAGATGTGGAAATAGAATCGTTTGTTGTAAATGATGAGTATTATCATAGTCAGATGAGCCGTACTATAGCTGTATCTCAACTCCCGGATTTGGATGAGGAATTACTGATTGTTGTTGCGGTTAGATATAATCAGGATATAGTCGCAAAGAAAGTTATGGAGCGTGGATATAAAGTGGCATTTATTAATTATCCGGAGGATATGTTGGATATTTATGGGGAAGTTTATCGCCGTTTGTTCAAAAAAAATGATATCAATATGAAAGAACCCATCTTGAAAAATGGAAAATATGTTTTTTTGAATCCATTTTATTTGCAAGGTGGACGAGCGCTTGACTGGTATATGGAAGCTAGGGATAATATTTTGCCGGTACTATTTGATGATGACACATTAATTGATGAAGGACCATATTTTTATGATTGCGTTTATATTGAAAAAGATGATATCGTAATTGATGCGGGAGCTAATATCGGTTTGTTTTCAGCAATTGCAGCAGTTCAGGGAAAAACTGTTTATGCGTTTGAACCGGATAAGGAGAATGTGGGTTATTTAAAGAAAATAGCAGATATATTGCCCAATATAAATATTATTGAGAAAGCACTTGCAGATAAAGAAGGAGAAAACGTTTTTTTTCTGGATAAAGAATACCGATCTAGGAATTCATTATATGCAAGCATGATGGAAAACGATACAGAAACTATTACAGTTCCGATGATAACTATAGATACTATTGTTGAAAGAGAGGCTATTGAACATGTAGATTTCATAAAAGCTGATATAGAAGGTGCAGAAAGATATATGTTGTCTGGTGCAGAAAAAACTATAAAAAGGTTTCATCCTAAAATAAGTATTTGTACATATCATTTGAAAGACGATCCGGAAGTGTTGGAAACATTATTAAAAGAAATAGAACCCAGATATCAAATTATTCATAGATGGAAAAAAATGTTTGCTTACTATAAGGCATAGGGGATACACATGAGATTAGCAGATTATATAGTTGATTTTTTACAGGGGAAACACGTCAAACATATTTTTATGGTGCCTGGTGGGGGGTCGATGTATTTAGTGGATGCCGTAGGGAACGCTAATATTGAGAATATTTGTTGCCAACATGAACAAGCAGCGGCTATAGCAGCAGAAGCGTATGCGCAGAATACATATGGTATAGGAGTTTGTTTTACGACATCTGGTCCAGGGGCGACAAATGCAATTACAGGAGTGACGGCTGGCTGGATTGATTCTACACCGATGTTTATTATTTCTGGGCAAGCAAAGCGATCTGATTTAGTGGGAACGACTGGGGTAAGACAAATCGGATCGCAGGAGGTTCAAATAATTGATATGGTAAAACCCATTACTAAGTATGCAGCTCAGATTATGGATCCGAGAGAAATTCGATATCACATGGAAAGAGCGTATTATGAGGCAATGCACGGAAGACCTGGACCAGTTTGGCTGTCGATTCCGTTAGATGTGCAGGGGGCAGAAATCGATCCAGAAAAACTGATAGGATATGAACCGCAACTAGAAAAACTGAACGATATAGATGCCGAGGTGACGTATACCATTGATTTGTTGAAAGAAGCGAAAAAACCGCTATTACTTGTTGGGAATGGAGTAAAACTTGCACAAGCTGAAAAAGAATTATACACATTTATGCAGCTAACAGGTATTCCGACACAGACAACATGGAAAGCAATAGACTTGCTAGACGAAGATAATCAGCAGTACGTTGGTCATCCGGGAGTCATGGGTGATCGAGGTGCGAATTTAATTTTGCAGGAAGCAGATACTCTTATTTCTATTGGAAGTCGATTGGACACTAGTATAACAGCTTTTAATGAATCTAACTTCGCAAAAAATGCTAAGAAAATAATTGTAGATATTGATAAAAATGAATTGAATCGTATGCAAATTACACGTATGAAGGCTGTAAATTGTGATGCAAAAAGATATCTTCGATGTTTGAATGAAAGAATTAAAGAACAAAAAGGTGATTTTAGTCCATGGCTGCAACATACCGTAGAACTTCGGAAAAAATATCCGGTGGTTACGGATGAACACAGAAGAGTAACGGGTGTAGTGAGCGCTTATTATTTTGTGGAGAGTCTTTGTAAGCTACTGACACCGGAAGATGTGATTGTACCTGAAAGTTCAGGAGGAGCAGGGGAAATTACTTATCAGGCTTTTCAAATTAAACTGGGTCAGAAGATGAAGAATGCAGCCGGTTTGGGATCAATGGGATTTGGCTTGCCTTATGCGATTGGAGCATGCCTTGCTAATGATAGACGGCGCACGATTTTAATTAATGGGGATGGGGCATTCCAGTTAAATATTCAGGAACTGGAAACCCTGCATAGATTGAAATTACCAGTAAAAATATTTCTTTGGGACAATAATGGATATGCTAGTATTCGTTCAATGCAGAGAAATAATTTTGGCGGGCATTATGTTGCTAGTAGTGTAGAGAGTGGTTTTAGTATACCAGATACGAAAAAAGTGGTAAAAGCATATGGATTTAAGACATACGCTATTAACAATAATAAAGAATTAGATTGCATGCTTCCTAAAATAATGAAAGAAGAGGGCGCATTGTTTTGTCAAATAAAAATTTCACCCGATGAGGTTGTTATGCCTAGAGTGAAAGCATACCGTACAATTGATGGAAGTATGAAATCAGGCGTTTTGGAAGAAATGTGGCCACCTGTGTAAATTTTAGTTGAGGATAATGATAGATGGAAAATATAAGTTATAGGGATTTATGGATAACAGAATTTGAAAAGTTTATGGGAGATGCACAACGCAGAAATCCTGTAGATGAGTGGAAATATTTGATTTCACAGGAAGAAACCGTATATATATATGGAGCAGGACATTTGGGAAAAGTGCTTGCTAGTTGTTTGCATAAATGTGGGCAGTCAGTTACAGCATTTGTTGATAGGGATCCCGAAAAAAAAAATAGAGAAATTGTATTCGGAATTCATTGCATTTTACCCGAACAGATGAAAAAACATGCCCTCATATTGATTGCGGTAGAAGAAGGAAATCAGTTAGCACGCGATTTATGTCAGAGCTATTCGAACAAAGTGTATAATGCATCTAATTTAGCTTGGCTTAAAATTAATAAAGTTGGGGAAATGATGCACTGGTCACATGAAAAATTGGAAGAAATAAAAAAGCGGACTGGTAGAGTATTTGACATGCTAGATGATTTGAGTTCCCAAAAAACTTATTATTATATTTTGAGAGGTATATTTTTAGAAAAACCCTATCATGATAGCTTTCAGTATTCTTTCTGTGATAGAAATGAATATTTTCGAAAGGAGATATTTAAGTCGGAATATGCAAAAAATTTTGTAGATTGCGGTGCATATGAGGGAGATACTTTTGAAGAGTATTTGAACTTTGTAGGACGAAATTTCGAAGCGGCATATTTATTTGAGATGGGTGCTCAAAGTGCAGATGTTTTACGAAAAAATGTTATGGCGAAAGAATTGGCGGTGGCAAATAAAACTCATATATTTTGCATGGGAGTATACGATCATGCAGTAGAAATGATGACAACTGATTCAGTGCATGAAGGAATGAAAGTAGTTGATGGTAGCGGGAATCAAAAACAATATCTGGATGCTTTAGATCATTGTCTAGCAGATAAAATTGTAGACTTTATAAAGATGGACATAGAAGGATCTGAAATGGCAGCTCTGAGGGGCGCGAAGAACTTGATACAAAGGCATAAACCAGATTTGGCTATTTGTATTTATCATAAAGTTGAAGATTTATGGGAAATACCAGAATATATCAGACAGATAGAACCAGGTTATCATCTATATATTCGACATTGTTCGCACTATGATCAGGACATGATATTATATGCAACAATAAGATGAAGATAAACGTACAGAAAAAGGGAACTAGATAATGAAAGTATTACTTGTAATGCCTAAAGTACCATATGCAATTAATGATTGGAATATTCCACCGGTTGGTATAGCTTATGTTTCTGCGTGCATGAAAAGGGCAGGAATAGAGGTATACAATCTTAATTTGAGTCTCAGCGAGTATGATACTAAAGATGCGATAGAAAGAGCTATTGATGAATATGGAATAGAGATAGTTGCTACGGGAGATTTGGTAGTAAACTATCGGGCTGTTCAAGAAATAGTTGATATTGCTAAATCCTATAAAGAGGAAATAATAACGATTATAGGTGGAGGATTGGTTACACATTCACCAATAGAAGCAATGAAATTAATAGCGAATGCGGATTATGGGGTGATTGGAGAAGGTGAAATTACCGATGCGGAATTAGTTAGGACGCTTGAAATAGATGGAGATGTGTCAAAAGTAAAAGGAATTATTTTTGAGAGAGAGGGAAAATATATCATTACTCCGCCGAGGGAGGAGATAGAGGATTTGGATACTCTGCCGTGGCCAGACTATGAAGGATTCCAATATTTTGAATTAGTTAGGAGATTTTCTGTGGATGGAAAAATCACGGCAGCATTAACAACCAGTAGAGCTTGTCCGTTCCACTGTACATTTTGTTCTAGTTCAGGCGGCAGAAAATATAGACAAAGATCATTGGATAGTATATTTACAGAGTTGGATTTTTTGGTTGACAAATATGGTGTTAGTGAAATTTTCTTAAATGATGAACTATTTGCAGTCAATCAAGAACGAGTAATAGAATTTTGCGATAGAATTGCTCGTTATAAATTAGATTGGCATGTGATGCTTAGAATAGGAAAACAAATTCAGTTACCTGTATTAGAAAAAATGCGAGCATCTGGGTGCTTGGGGGTATGTTATGGGTTGGAGAGCGCAGACAACGGTGTTCTGCAAAGCATGAAAAAGGGTATTACAGTCGAGGAAATGCTTCGTGTATTGATAATTACAAAACAAGTAGGTCTGAATGTTCGCGGGGGCTTTATTTTTGGAGATAGTGCAGAAACATGTGAAACGGCGCAAAAGACTATGGATTGGATAGAGTCGCATGTAGAGTTGTTAGAAAATGTGTCGATTTCTCCTATCGTTTTATATCCGGGTTCGGCATTATATGATAAAGCAGTTAAAAAAAATATTATTGCGGATACAACTGAATTTATTGCTAATGGATGTCCGCTAAAAAATGTTTCTGATTATATGACAGATGCAGAATATTATCACTTAGTTAATTACAAGATTCCAGATTTCTCGGCTAGATATCGGTATAAGATAGCAAAGTATCATGAGAAAGAATTAAAAGAACATATTGATTTATATGATGGAAAAGTTTACCTACATAGATTTACTTGTAGAAAATGTGGTAGGGAAGATACTAGAAAAATTTCAGCGCGAGCATTATTTCAGTATCATCTGGTATGTCCTGCGTGTGGTGAAAAATATGATTTGTTTCCTAATTATATATTTTTCTCACAACATGAAGCAGAAATTACAAGGTTATTAAAAACAATGCATGCTGCTATATGGGGTGTGGGAGAAACCACTCAGGTATTATATAATTGTAATGAATATTTAAGAAATCATGAGTTGAAGTTTTATGATTCGAATGTGTATAAACAGGAGCACGGATTTTATGGAAAAAAAGTATATGATCCTGAAATGATTCCAGAACATGGCATACAAACAATTATATGTAGTGTAGGAAATGCGAATTATCTATCTATAAGTAAATATATTCATGAACATTTTCTAGGGGTGAAAAACGTGATATGGATTAACAATATATTGTTGGAGGAATAAGTTATGAAATGGTGTTTTCCGGGACATGAACACGTAGTAGATATTATATGTGATAAATCAAACCATTATTATTTATGGGGGATGCAGGAGACAGGGCGTAATTTTTTGCAAAAATTTCAACAAGATATAAATATAATAGGAATTTTAGATAGCGATAAAGAAAAGATTGGGATGGAGATAGATGGATTTCGCGTGCAGGATCCAAAAACAGTGAGGTTTTCTTCCGATGATAAAGTGATTATTACTATAAATACGGCAGAACATGTATATAGTGTCGTTCAATATTTATTGCAAATAGGGATGGTTGAGAACGAGACATATTTTCGTTATGTTACGGCACAAAGGATTTTGAATTACTATGATCATAAGTTGCTATTTTTAGAACAGACAGATTTGCTTATCACATCTGCCTGTACACTATGTTGTAAAGATTGTCTGGTTCGGATTCCCTATATAGAGAAACCACAAATATATGCATTGGATGAAATAAAACAAAGAATTGATTTATCCTTTAAATTCGTGGATAAATTTGGAGAATATCATGTGCTTGGCGGAGAGCCTATGTTGCATCCGCAATTAGATAAAATTATTGAATATCTCATGGAAAATTATAGATCAAGATTGAATAAAGGATGTATTGTTACAAATGCAACGATTTTGCCTACAAAAAAAATATTAGATATTTTTAAACGATATGATATCGAAGTGATTATTAGTGATTATTCGTATTCAGATGGGTTTCACGGAAAACAAAAAGTGAAAGATTGGGAATCTATGTTGGAACAACAAAAAATATCGTATGTGATTCGCGAACAGAAAATGTGGAATCCATTAGGTGATGTGGACGAAAAAAATTATAGTGAACATCAATTGAGAGATTGCTTTGATTATTGTGATTGCGGAGCGACAAAAACGATGATATTTCAAAATGACCGCGTATATTTATGTGCTCGTTCTGCTGTTGCAGAAGATGGGAGTAGAGGTGTTTTTGCGATTGGAAATTCTATGAAATTAGATGATCCAACAGAAGAAAATCGAAGAAGATTTTTAGAGTATACCACGGGATTTGCGGAAAATGGCTATTTAGAGGAGTGTAAAAAATGTTATCTTGGGAAATTCCATTGGGAGATGCGGGTTCCAGCAGCTAGGCAGATAGAAAGGAAAAGATTATGAAATATGTCAACTGGCATGAGAATAACGAAGAATTGCAAGGACAAATTTGCGATTCAAATCAAGCATATTACATATGGGGAGCAGGAGTTGCAGGGGTTCACTTTTATCAATGTGTGAGTGAAGAACCTATAAGAATTATAGGATTTTTGGATTCGAGAAAGACAGGAATTTGTGAAGGATTACCTATTTTTGAACCTGAACAAGTACAAGGGGATTTGGAAACGAAGGTGATTATTGCAACACTGGATTATGTGGAAGAGATAGAAGCGTACCTGAAGGCACTTGGGAAAGTGGAATATAGAGATTATTATTATTCAAATGATTTTTTGGAATATTATATGATGTATACACATCGAAAATTATATTCGCATCATTTGAATATACATGTTACAGATAAATGCTCTTATCGGTGTAAAGCGTGTTCTGTATATATTCCATATATTAAGAACCCGAGGCACATGCCGGTTGAGATGGTAATAGATGGAATTAAAAATTATTTTTCAGTGGTAGATTATGTGATGGAATTACATATACTTGGTGGGGAACCTATGCTATATCCGAGTCTGAAAGAGATTGTAACATTCATTGGAGAAAATTTTCGGGATAGAATCTGCGAATTCGCAATTGCTACAAATGGGACGATATTGCCGGATAGAGAATTGTGTGAGTTATGTAATAAATACCAAGTGTTTTTTACAATTAGTGATTACAGTCATTCAGATCGCTTTTGTAAACATACCAATATTAGTGGTGTTGTTGACAGATTAGAACAGGCAGGAGTTTCTTACCGTTTGGGCACTAAAAGTCAGTGGTTTGAATTTGAGATAAATGATGAAAATATGGTGAATGATGAGATCGCAAGAAAACGATATGATGAGTGTTTTTTTAGAAATCGAGTTTTAAAGGGAAATATTATGTACTATTGTCATCACGAAGCAGGAGCAGCTTGGGCTGGTAAAATGAGAGAAGAAGATGCAAGTTCATTAGACCTCTGTAGTGTAAAAAAGCTGCAATTTATGTTGTTTGATTTGGGGAAAAAAGAACAAAGATGTTTGGAATATTGCTATCGCTGTAATGGTTATGAACGTGTGAATCATAGTTTTATTCCAGCAGCAGAACAGTTGAAATGACTGAAATAGAGGGATTACATGAATGAGGAACAGCGTTTTGTCATAGATGTTTTTGGAAAAGCTTTTCGCACTTATAAAAACGAAAATTTTGTCTTATATGGAGTGGGGAAGAATACGGAAGCTATTTTAGATGCGGATTTAGGATATTCAATTTTAGGACTAATGGATGAGAAAACAGTTGGTCAATATCGTTATGGGAAAAAGGTATTATCTGAGGCTGAAGTGATAGCGGTAAAGCCGATAATTGCTATTATTGCGAGAGATTCCGTTGTGTCTATTATTTATGAAAGGATTAGGCATTTAGAAAAATATGGCATACGTATATTTGATTTTTCAGGCAAGTTAATGTGCGGTAGTAAAAGCTGCCAACATTTGCAGTTAGATTATTGGAACCGTTCGGTTTGGGAACTGTATGAATTGATAGATCGGCACTCGTGTATTTCATTTGATATTTTTGATACATTATTAATGCGAAAAGTGTTGGAACCAGATGATGTATTTCTATTGATGGAGAATATGTATAGCATTAAAACGGAAGTGCCGTTTCATATTATGCGACAAGAAGCCGCCAATGTGTTGGGGATCACAGCAAGCTTACGGGAGATATATCAGTATATAGAGAGTCGGTTTTGTATCCGAAATATAGATGTAGTTCGTTGGGAACAACAGGAATTTTTACTTGATAAAGAATTGATTATACCTCGAACTGTCATGAGAAATATATATTCCTATGCGCAATCTAAGAATAAACAGATATGGTTAATTTCGGATATGTATTATTCTGTTGCGCAAATAGAAGAACTATTATTGGACAATGGTATTACAGGGTATGATCAATTGTTTATATCTTGCGATATTCGCAAATCGAAAGAAAATGGAGATTTATATCGATATTGTAAAAAAATATCCCACAGAGATAACTGGTTGCATATTGGAGATAATAGGCGGGCAGATATTGAAGAAGCACAAAAAAATAATATAGATTCGTTTCATATATACAGTAGCTATGAACTTTTAATGGCATCCTCTTTGCGCAAGTTGGCTGTTCATCTGGGAACACTTCAGAGACGTTTAATGCTAGGGTTGTTTGTAGCAGAAGCTTTTAATGATCCTTTTTGCATGTATCATACAGATGGGGTCTTTTGTGCAGATGATTTGCGTGAAATAGGATACTTGTTTGTTGGACCGGTTTTAGAAGAGTTTGTTAGATGGATGTTTGATGTTGCAGTGGAACAGCAGTGCGAACAGATCTTATTTCCATCTAGGGATGGTTACCTCATACAAAAGATTTATCGGATACTAGGAGATGGATTACCAGGATATGTAGCAGATAATTGTTATTTCCGCGCGTCAAGAAGAGCGGTTACAGTGGCAGCGATTGAAGGGAAAGAAGATATAGACTTTATTTCAAAACGATTATTTAGGGGATCGAATGTAGAATTCTTACAGCAACGATTTGGGTTGGATGTGTATGCTGATTGTGGTTGTGTGGAGAATATAAATAACATGAGTATAGAGGATTGTATTGATCAAAATATAATAGCTATACTAAACGAGGCACAAAATGAAAGACGAGAGTATGTGAAGTATTTAGACGAGCAAGGGATTATTAATGCAAAGCGACAACTTGTATTTGATTTTGTTGCGGGTGGAACGGTACAATATTTTTTATCAAAGATTTTGGGGAAAAAATTGATAGGTTGTTACTTCGCAACTATGAATTTACCCAATGATATGTTTAGAAAGATGGAAGACATTCGAGCTGCTTTTGGTAATGTGACGTCTTATGACGTTCAAAGCAATATAGGGCGATATTATTTGTTCCTAGAAGCAATATTGACAGATGGTAATGCGACATTTGTAAAGATTAATACAGACGGGAATTTCATATATGAAGAACAAACAGATGATGATCAAAGACGCTGGAAAGATATAAAAAAGGTACATAAGGGCGTGTGCCAGTATGTGCAGGATATAAAAAAATATGGCATAGATCGTCCGGTAGAGTTGAACTTTGCGGATGAATTATATGGGAATTTATTCTCAGAAAATGTAAATATTGTAGATAAAATAAAGCAGATTTTCTATAATGATGATTTGTATGATGGAACAGGGAAGTACTCGTTTTGGGCATGTTCAGGAGCGGAAGATTAAGTGAAACGTATATTGATAACGGGATCAACCGGTTTTATAGGAAGGCATTTGGCAGAGTATATAAAAAAATATGGATCGACAAAGTATCTTCTAGATACGCCTACACATGAGGAATTGGATCTTATAGAAAAGAAAAAGGTCAGGAGATGGCTGCAAAATAGAAATGTTGATTGTGTTATTCACTGTGCGTGTCCAAATAATGTCAGAAATGCAATAGACAATTATGAGATGTTAGATATGAGTCTTAGAATGTTTGATACACTGGCAGAAGTTTCTGATCTATATGAAAAAATGATATATTTTGGATCTGGCGCAGAATATAATCGGCATTATGGCAAACATTTGGTTTTAGAGGATGATTTGGGAACTTGCTTGCCGTTAGATGCATATGGATTTGCAAAATATATAGAAGCAAAATTAGCAAATAAGTATCAAAATATTTATGAGCTTTGTTTGTTTGGCGTGTATGGAAAATATGAGGAATGGCAAAGGCGCTTTATTTCCAGTAATATAGTTCGGTTGCTGAAAAGGCTTCCGATGACTATGAGCCAAAATGCAATGTTTGATTATATGTATGTAGATGATTTGTGTAGGATTGTCGAATGGTTTATTGAACATGAGCCAAAGCATCATCGTTACAATGTGTGCACGAGCCAGCCGGTTGCCTTGTTAGATTTAGCCTATATGATTAATGAGGTGTCCGGATTAAATCGGGAACTCCAGATTGCTCACAGTGGTTGGCAGACGGAGTATTCAGGAAATAATGAGCGTTTATTAAATGAAATAGGAGAATTTCAATTTACAGACAAGAAAAAATCCATAAAAGAAATGTGGGATTATTATTCGGCACATATAGCCGAGTTTGATGAACAGAAGCTGCTGGTATAAGGATGTAGAGGTTTTAAAACAATGGGGGGAAAATATTATTTAAAAATTTCTAAAAACTACTAAAGTTCTAACAATGGTATACCGATATAGCATGTGTAACAACAAAGAGAGTTGTTATTTTCCTAAAATATCAGTTAACCTAGGGATTGATAGAAGGAAAATGATAAAACATATGCATCATGGATGGTGCATTAAATTCAAGGAGGAATATATTATGGCAATGGTAGTACAGCACAATCTTACAGCAATGAACTCTAACCGTCAGTTAGGTATTACAACAAGCGCACAGGCAAAGTCTTCAGAGAAGTTATCTTCTGGTTACAGAATCAACCGCGCAGGTGATGACGCAGCAGGATTAAAGATTTCCGAGAAGATGAGAAGTCAGATCCGCGGACTTGACAAGGCATCTACCAATGCACAGGATGGCGTATCACTGATCCAGACCGCTGAGGGTGCATTAAATGAGTCTCACTCAATCTTGCAGCGTATGAATGAGCTGGCAGTACAGGGAGCAAATGATACGAACCAGTCTATCGACCGTGATGCAATCAATCAGGAGTTAACTGCATTAACAGAGGAGTTGGATCGTATCTCTGAGACAACACAGTTCAATAAGCAGAATCTGTTAGACGGTAGCTTCACAGGTAAGCAGCTTCAGGTTGGCGCAAATCAGAACCAGAAGATCACACTGAATATCGCAGCTATGAATGCAAAAGCTATTGGTATCAAGAGTGTGAAGGTAGGAGCAATGAGCGGCTACTTCACAACAAATGAAGTCGTTAAGAATGCAAAGGCTGACACTTCAAAAGCAATCAGAGACTCTATCGGTGCGATTGCATCTAAGAATGCAGTATTAACAGCAGGTCTGTCAACAAATGGTAAAGACAAGTTCTTTAAGACACCGAATGGAACAAAGGTTAAAACGAATGCAAGTGCTACTGTTAGAGCATGCTACAAGGTCAAAGCTATGAGTGCTGCACAGATTTTTGCAGTGAATTCAAAGCCTGCAACAACTGTTTCCAGAGCAAACGTTAGCGATTATCAGCAGGCTCAGGGTACAATCGAGATGGTTCAGAATGCGATCAACAACGTATCTAGCCAGAGATCTGCGCTTGGTGCAATCCAGAACAGATTGGAGCATACGATCGCAAACTTGGATAACGTATCAGAGAATACGCAGTCAGCAGAATCTCGTATTCGTGATACAGATATCGCTTCTGAGATGGTTAACTACAGCAAGAATAACATTCTTGCTCAGGCAGGACAGTCTATGCTGGCTCAGGCTAACCAGTCTACTCAGGGTGTATTATCATTATTACAGTAATCAGTTGACTTTGAAAAAAGAGTTGGCATCTGCCAACTCTTTTTTTACAAAAATATAGGTAAGAATCAATGAATGAGTTTTTGAGTTGCTTAATACAGCAGGCAGAATTGATAGTAGAATTGTGTGATCGAATGGAACGCGGTGACGCGTGCGTGGAACAGGTGAGGAGCTTTCTGCCATCGCTGAATCAGACGATTACAATGATTTATGATCCGCAGCAGGCGGAACTACAGACATTAGAGTTGAATCATGAATTTGTTTTTCAGGTGTTGAATGATATTATTTATGGTGTTGAAAATGAAGATTACGTCTTTTTATTAGATGTTTTGAGATACGGATTATTGGAAATATATGATTATATAGCTATGGAATTACAGAGTGAGGAATGAGATGAACAAACCGGTCTATGAAAAAAATATGGATGCCTTGAGAAAAAAATATCCTGCATGGGCAAATATATTAGAGGGAACAAAACGAAAGAAAAGAAAATTTGATGTGATAGCAGAACAAAGTCTGATGGGAGATACTATTCTAAGGGTGAAGCAGAATGATAAGGTACGCTACCTGAATGGGAAATATGCACCCGCTGCAGTGGTAGAGCATTGGTTGAACGCGCAGGGAAAGATAGAGGAATATGCACCGATTGTTATCATTGGGATCGCGAACGGCACACATATCAAACGTATTATGGAAGAAGCGCCGAAGACTTCTAATATATTGATTTATGAGCCGTCATTTGAATTGTTCCGCAGGGCAATGGAGGAAGTAGATTTATCGTTTTTGTTTCAATTAGATATACCGGTGGCAGTCATTATAGATGGTTTAAATGAAAATGAGATTCCGCTATATTTTCATTTGTTCATATCATATGATAATATGACACTCTTAAAATATTATTTATCCGGAAATTATGCAGAACTGTTTCCTGAAAAGGTGGAAGGTTTTGTAAAAGCACTCAAACGTCATATGACAGATATAGAGGTGGGCTGGAATACGACGATCCGTTATACGGATATCACGGCGGAGAATATGTTTCACAATCTTCCATATTTATACGAGGGTTATAGTGTGTCGGATCTTCGGGGAATACTGCCACCGGATATACCGGTGATCGTTGTTTCAGCGGGTCCTTCGTTGAATAAAAATATGATGGATTTAAAGAAAGCAGTTGGAAAGGCATGTATCATAGCGACGGATACAGCGATGAAGCCGCTGCTAAATGCCGGCATACGACCGGATCTATTTGCCATTGTGGATGGACTGAAGCCGAAGTTGTTGTTTGAACACAAGGATATTTCCAAGGTACCGATGGTGACGATGACCGGTGTATCGATCGGTCCGATGGATGTCCATAAAGGGAAAAAATTCTTTTATCAGAGCGGTTCTGCGTTTGAGAATCAGATATTATTTGAGCTTAGCAGGAAAGAGTGCAGGGATTGTACGCTTTATAATATTCCGACCGGTGGATCTGTAGCGACAACCGCATATTCTCTAGGAATTCTTATGGGTGCTAAGACAGTGATATTAGTTGGACAGGATCTGGCTATGACGGGCAATCGGACACATGCAGATGGCACCTTCAAAGAAAAAATGGATCAGATAGATGTAAATAGTGAAGAATATTTTGAAGTAGAGTCTGTGGATGGCGGAAAAGTACTTACAAGGGCAGATTTTAAAAATTATTTAGATTGGTTTGAAAAATATATTAAAGAATGGGATATGATCACAACTATCGATGCAACAGAGGGGGGTGCTCTGATTCATGGGAGTAAAGTGATGACCCTGAAGAATGCCATTCGCAAGTATTGCACCAGAGAATACAATGTGAAATGGCATATTGACCGAGTGAAAAAACTGTTTAAAGAAGAAAATCAATCGGTTGCACTGGAGTTTTTTGAAAATGCACCTAAGAAGCTGATGGAAGTAAAGAAAAAGGCATCTGAGGGGATAAGCTGTTATGAAAAATTGGAAAAACTGGCAGGAAAACAAAATCTGTCAGATGCCCAGCTAGGGAAATTGCTGAAGAAGATCAAGAAAATCAATAATTACATGAATGAAGATTATATGGCAGTTACTATTCAGGAGAGCCTGAAGGGATTGGATTATGCGCTGCGGCCGCTGATTTACCGGGTACAGGATGAGAAAAACAGAGAACTTTTAGATATCGCAGCACAGGGAAAGGTCGTTTTATATGGTATAAAAACGGCAATAACAGAGTTAAATGATATTGTTGAGGAGACGATTGTGCCATATGCAGAAAATGTAAAGAAAATAAAAAACGGATGAAGGGCAGGTAACTATGGAATTGGAGAATGCACAGCTATTAGATTATGCAGTGTCAAGATTTCAAGCCGGTAAATATGATGAGGCATTAGAAGCGTTTATGCTGGTATATAGCAGAGGTTATGAACAGGAATGGATCATAGAGAACATATATAGCTGTTATATGTGGGGAAATGATGACCTGTTCAGAAAAGCATATGAGCAGCAGACCGTAAATGCAGAGATATGTTATGAGGATTGTTTGCTGGATTTTGTTCCATACAGAGATGGGGAGTACTATATTTTCGATAAGGGAATCGGTATCTTTCGTGGCAAGCTTTCTATGGATGCGTTGGAAGAAGCGAAACTGCATGCTGGTATAGAAAAAATTGAATTTGGTGCAGTCGTATTTGAAATGGACTGGAACTGGAATGACCGATTGAGCATTTTGACTGCTGCAAAAGACCGGAAAATATATGTGATCGGGCATGATATGCAACGACTGGTATCTTTTTACAAGATTCCGGAGTTGGCGTCATATATGAAGAATATAATGGGGTTCTCATCACTGGATGAATTTCAAGTATATTTTCATACAAATACATCTGTCTATCTCCCCTCTGTAGTACTTGGAAATGAAGAACAAAAACAGGAACTCATGAATGTGATAGAGCGGGAGCATCAGTATCGTTTGACACCTGAAGGTCGGAGTACAGAAAATGTATTGTTAACTATAGGGATACCGACACATGATAGGGGAAATTTATTGCTTCAAAGACTTGAAAATTTGAGAAAGATGCCATATGATGCTGAGATTGAGATAGCAATTTCTAAAAATGGAACCATGCTTTATCAAGAGGAATATAGGGAGGTAGACAAGCTAAAAGATGCGCGGATTAGTTATTATGATCATCAAAAAAATTTGGAGGGAGTAGTAAATTGGCATTATACGATTCAAATGTCACATGGAAAATATGTGATGCTGGTTTCGGATGAGGATGATGTTTGCTTAGATGCTATTGCGCATTATTTAAATTTGCTGATGAAGTTTCCTGACATGGTGTTGTGTTTAGCAAAAGGGAGTTATTATTATGCAGATGTTGTTGAGAGGATATATAGGAAGGCGGGGTATGCTGCCTTTCGGGAAGTGTTTCTACGAACAACATATATTTCAGGTTTGATTTTTCGAAGAAAAGACTTCTTGCAAAAAGATTTTTTGCAGTTGCAAAAATATGTAAAAAATGAATTTTATCATTATTATGCGCATATGTGGTGGACGGCTCTTATATGTATGGATGGAGATTACATGGAGGAACCCATGCAATTGATTACACAAGTTGATAATGTTCAATTGGAAGAATATCAGCAATACGCTGCATTGGGGAAACGAGATGTAAACAATTATTATGCAATAGCTGAACGGCTTCCTATCTATGCTACATATGAAGAACGTATGAAACAATTTGAAGGTCAAATTGAATTTTTGCATATAATAGAAGAAAAACACCCAGAAGTTGTAGAAATTGGTCTTATAAAAGCAGTAGGTAAGCAAGGACTTTTCTTTTGTATTGCGTTACAATCGCATTATAAAATTTCTGAATTTTTATTATTTGTGGATCAATTTGCAAATGTTAGCGTTAATGCGGTCGGACAATTTCAGTTATCAGAGCAACAACAGTTGAATGTTTTAAATGTCATAAAAGATAATATAGAATATATGATACAATTGCATACCAACCTGACACAACAAGAAAGAGATGATTGATAAGAAAATGAGAGTCATCATACTTGCCGGCGGTTTGCCGAGTACGTTAATTGAAGAAGATGAGAAGCTGCCAAAGCCGATGGCTGAGATCGGTGGCAGACCGTTGTTATGGCATATCATGAAGCAGTATGCGCATTACGGTCATAATGATTTTGTGATATGTACAGGTTATAAGGGTGAGGTCATCAAGGATTATTTCATGAACTTTTATATTTACCAGTCTGATATTACGGTGGATCTGCAGACCAATGAGGTACAGATTCACAGGAAGCAGACCGAGAACTGGAAGGTGTCTGTGATCGATACAGGCAGAGATGCTTCTGTCATGGAACGGTTATGTAAAGTCGGGGATTATGTTGGTGATGAGCCGGTACTGGTCGCTTATGGAGACTGCCTTTCGGATATTGATGTAGAGCAGTTGGTTCGTCAGCATGAACAGTCTGATGCGATCGCAACTCTGGCGGTTGCACAGCCGACCGGCAGGAATGAGATCTTGACGATCAGTTCGGAAGGCTGCTATACAGGAACGAATGCGGTGCAGCCCGGCTATCAGCCGGATGCGTGGGTCAATGCCTGCAGTATGGTATTAGAGCCAGAGGCGTTTGATATTCTGCGGCAGGCGGTAGATCATAGGCAGGGAGGATCGGTATTGGATTGTCTTGCCAGGCAGGGCAGTGTCGTCACCTATCGCCACTCTGGTTTCTGGTCACCGGTCGAGACGATCCGTGATAAAGTGTGGCTGGAGGGACTCTGGACAAAGGGATGCGCACCGTGGAAGGTGTGGGAGGGTTAAGATTGTATTTCAGGTAAGAATCCGCTATACTAGGAATATTAGTAGAGCGGATTCTTTTCATCATTGGAGGCCATTATGGAGCATGATTTAAAATTACCGGTGGGGATTGATGATTTTAAAAAATTGCGTCAATCCGATTTTTACTATGTAGATAAAACACGGTTAATTGAGCAGCTGCTGCAGAATTGGGGTGAAGTGAACCTGTTTACGCGTCCACGCCGTTTTGGAAAGACGCTGAACATGAGCATGCTGAAGAATTTCTTTGAGATTGGGGCAGATCAGTCACTGTTTGAGGGATTGTATATTGCACAGAATCACGGATTGTGTGAGCAGTACATGGGAAAATATCCGGTCATTTTCCTTTCGTTAAAAGGTGTGGAGGGGCTGACGTTTGAGGATGCCAGGAGGATGCTTCGGACGGTTATCAGTAATGAGGCGGCTAGACATTATGATCTAAAGCAGAGTGCTCAGCTTACGGAGGAAGATAAACAGCAGTTTGGCAGGATTTTAGAGGGCTCTGATGAAATGATTGTGGATAATATCAGAATGCTTTCAGAGTTGTTAGCCAGACATTATGGTCAGAAGACGGTGATTCTGATTGATGAGTATGATGTGCCATTGGATAAGGCTTTTCAGAATGGATATTATCGGGAGATGGTTTCACTGATCCGGGGGCTGTTCGGGCAGGCGCTGAAGACAAATGAATTTTTGCAGTTTGCTGTTTTGACAGGGTGCTTGCGTGTGTCGAAGGAGAGTATTTTTACCGGACTTAACAATTTTAAAGTACTTTCCATCGCAGATGCGAGGTTTGATGAGCAGTTTGGTTTTACAGATGAGGAAGTGTGTGGGTTGTTGGCGGATTATCAGTTGTCATCACATTTTGCTGAGGCAAAGGAGTGGTATAATGGTTATCATTTCGGAAATGCAGATGTCTATTGTCCGTGGGATGTGATTAACTATGCCGATCATCTGAGGGCTGATTCCGCAGCCAGACCGGAGGCATACTGGATCAATAGCAGTGGCAATGGATTGGTCAGGCGGTTCGTTCATCTGGCAGACCGGACAACAAAGAGCGAGATCGAGAGGCTGATCGCGGGCGAGGCTGTGGAGAAAGCGGTGCGGCTGGAGCTTACCTATGATGAGATCTATAGCAGTATTGACAATATGTGGAGCGTACTGTTTACAACCGGATATCTCACGAATGTGGGGAAAGTAGAATTGCCAGATGGTGGTGTTGCTTATAAGCTGGTGATTCCGAACCGTGAAGTCAGGGAAGTGTTTGTTTATCAGATCCGGGAATGGTTTCAGCAGACAGTCGTGAAGGCTCCGTTGCCGATGCAGGATCTATGCAAAGCATTTCTGATGGGGGATGCAGCTGAGATTCAAGATAGCCTGAACCGGATATTGGCAAAGATGATCAGCATATTGGATACAAGCGCGCGTGAGAATCAGAAAGAGAATTTTTATCATGGTCTTTTATTGGGTCTGTTGCGGAGTGATCCTGATTGGGAGATCAGTTCGAACCGCGAATCAGGAGATGGTTTTAGCGATATTCTGATCAAACCGGAACAACCGGAGCGGGGGCTTGTGATTGAAGTCAAATATTCCGATACAATGAATGGACTGGAAAAAGCGTGCGAAAAAGCAATCATCCAGATCAAGGACCGCAGATATGACGCAGTTCTGCGGGAGGATGGAAGGGAGGATATTCTGGCGTATGGCATTGCTTTTTGCAAAAAGCGATGCCGGGTGGTTTGTGAACGATTGTAGGCGGTCACGGGCTGAGTGCCGGAGTAGTGTTTTTCATAGATAACGACATCAAGGACGATGTCACGTGAACCAAGGAGGGTAGTATCGATGGACTATGATATTACAGAGTTGTGTAAAGGTTATTATAAAGACAGGACTGTACTGGTGACAGGACATACCGGGTTCAAGGGGAGCTGGCTGTGCGCGATGCTGGAACTGGCTGGTGCGCAGGTGATCGGCTATGCATTGCCGCCGCAGGAGGGCGACAATCTGTTCACGCTGTCCGGCGTGGCACAGGGGATGCGTTCGGTCGAGGGTGATGTGCGGGATCTGGAGCATCTGAGGCAGGTATTTGAGGAATATCGGCCGGAGGTGGTCTTTCATCTGGCCGCGCAGCCGATCGTGAGGGAGAGCTACCGTGATCCGGTCGGTACATACGAGACAAATGTCATGGGGACTGTACATGTGCTCGAATGTGCGAGATCTGTGCCCGGTGTGCGTTCTGTCTTAAATATTACTACTGATAAAGTTTATGAAAATAGAGAGTGGAGCTGGGGCTACCGTGAGATCGATCCGTTGGACGGATATGACCCGTACTCAAATAGCAAGTCCTGTTCGGAACTCGTGACGCATAGCTATAAAAAATCGTTCTTTGACAATATGAATATTGCTGTATCGACCGCGCGGGCAGGAAATGTCATCGGTGGCGGTGATTTTGCACAGGATCGTATCATACCGGATTGTGTACGTGCCGCAGTGACAGGAGCGGACATTATTCTGCGCAATCCCTATGCGATCCGGCCGTTTCAGCATGTGCTGGAACCACTGTATGCATATCTGCTCATAGCGGCGGAACAGGCGCAGGATCGTTCTAAACAGGGGTATTACAATGTCGGACCGGCAGAGGCGGATTGTATTACTGTGGGAGAGCTGGCAACGCTATTCTGTGATGCTTGGCAGGAGGGTGTGCGTTGGAAGAATGTTTCTGATGAGGGACCGCATGAGGCGTCTTTTCTGAAGCTGGACTGCTCATTGATCCAACAGGTATTCGGCTGGAAACCGATGTGGGATATCAGAAAGGCAGTGGAAGCAACAGTCGAATGGAGCAAGGTATACCGTGCACATGAGGATGTACGCGCGTGTATGGAGCATCAGATCACAGAGTTTTTGAATGAGAGAGCGGACAGATGAAGGTAGTGATATTAGCAGGTGGAAAAGGAACGCGTATCAGTGAGGAGTCGCGGCTTCGGCCGAAGCCGATGGTGGAGATCGGCGGCAGACCGATTCTGTGGCACATCATGCGCCATTACGCATCCTATGGATTTACAGAATTTGTCGTGTGCTGTGGTTACAAGGGACATATGATAAAGGAGTATTTTGTCAATTACTATCAGCATAACAGCCAGTTAGAGATCCGTTTGCAGGATCAGAAGATCCAGGTACTCGGAGCGGATACCGAGCCGTGGAAAGTGACACTCGTAGATACAGGGCTGGAGACGCTGACTGCGGGCAGGATCTTGAAGGCGAGACATTATATCGGAGAAGAGCCGTTTATGCTGACTTACGGAGATGGTGTCGCTGATGTGGATCTGCATGCATTGATCGATTTTCATAAAGAACAAAAAAAGATTGTGACGATCTCGACGACACAGCCGATCGGCCGTTTCGGAGCACTGCGTCTCGATGAACAGACCAATCAGGTGCTCGGATTTAAGGAAAAGGCCAGAGAAGATCAGGCCTGGGTCAATATGGGATTCATGGTCATGCAGCCGGAGGTCTACGACTATCTGGGAGATGGCAGTACGATGCTGGAGACGGCACCGTTTGAGAATCTGGCAGCCGACGGACAGATGGCGGCCTATCGGCATACCGGTTTCTGGTCGCCGATGGACACGGTGCATGACAGAGAGTATTTGGAGAAGCTGTGGGACAGCGGAGAAGCACCGTGGAGGGTGTGATCTGAGTGGATGTTCATGCGAAAGCATGGATGGGAAGCTGGATGTTCTATTGGGTTTGGAATATAGGGAGGATAAGATCGTAAAATGAGTATGTTTAAACATAAAACAGAGCAGGAAGCGCGTGAGGAGATCCTTGCAATCGTGGAGGAATATTATCAGGCTTACCATAAGAGGGATAACAGCTATCATAAGGGTGACCGTATTCCGTATGCATCCCGCGTCTATGATGCACAGGAGATGAAGAATCTGGTCGATAGTTCACTGGAATTCTGGCTGACTTCGGGGCGTTATACGGAGCAGTTTGAGCGCGAGCTGGCACAGTATATCGGTGTGCGGTACTGTTCGCTTGTCAATTCGGGTTCTTCAGCAAACCTGCTGGCATTTATGGCGCTCACTTCGCCGCTGCTGGGTGAACGGCGCGTGAACCGTGGGGATGAGGTCATTACGGTGGCAGCAGGATTTCCGACGACTGTGACTCCGTATCTACAGTATGGGGCAGTTCCGGTATTTCTGGATCTGACGATTCCGCAATATAATATTGATATTACACAACTGGAGCAGGCACTTTCGGAGAAAACGAAAGCGGTGATGATCGCACATACGCTTGGCAATCCGTTTAACCTCGCTACAGTGCGTGAATTCTGTGACAGGCATGGACTCTGGCTGGTCGAGGATAACTGTGATGCACTCGGCAGTGAGTATTGTCTGAATGGTGAGTGGAAAAAGACCGGCAGCATCGGAGATATCGGTACGAGCAGCTTCTATCCGCCGCATCATATGACGATGGGCGAGGGTGGCGCTGTCTATACAGATAACCCACTGCTGCACAAGATCATCCGGTCTATGAGAGACTGGGGCAGGGATTGTATGTGTCCGTCTGGTCATGATAACGTGTGCGGACATCGGTTTGACCGCCAGTATGGAGAATTACCACTCGGATACGATCATAAGTATGTCTATTCACATTTTGGTTATAATCTGAAAGCAACAGATATGCAGGCAGCGATTGGTTGTGCGCAGTTGAAAAAGCTGCCCGGTTTTGTTGAGCGACGCAGGGCGAATTTTGCGCGCTTGTATGAAAAATTATCTGTGGCAGAGGATCGGCTGATCCTGCCGCAGGCGTGTCCGCAGTCGAATCCTTCGTGGTTTGGATTCCTCATCACCTGTAGAGATGGTGTGGATAAAAATCATGTGGTACAGTATCTGGAGTCGCATGGTGTGCAGACGAGGATGCTATTTTCCGGAAACCTGCTCAAACAGCCCTGCTTTGATGAATTGCGTGCATCGCAGACCGGTTACCGTGTCATCGGCGATCTGAGTTGTACGAATCAGATCATGGAACGCAGTTTCTGGATCGGTGTCTATCCGGGTATGACGGATGAGATGATTGATGCGATGGCAGGGATGATTCTGCAGGCAGTTGGGTAGCTGACAAGATGATGCACCCTCTAAATATATTTGTATCGTTGACCGATATAGTGTATAGATTGACAGAGAATACTTATCATGGACGGTAAGTGCTTGGAAACATGGAGGTTGCGATATGAATACGGAACAGCTGATGACATTTATGATATCCCCGGACAGTACGGTCGTAGAAGCGATGGAGCACATCGACCGTAATGCCAGGGGTATTTTGTTTGTAGTAGAAGGTAATAAGCGGCTGGTAGGTGTCGTGACAGATGGTGATATCAGACGCTGGCTGATCAAGAGCGGTGATTTGAATGGACATGTGGGACGTTTTATGAATCATTCACCTCGGCTGATCTACCGCAAGGATGTCCGTCAGGCGCAGCAGTATATGACCAGATATTCGATCACGGCACTTCCGGTCGTGTCTGCGAAGGGCTGTATCACGGATATTATATTCAAGGAGCGCGGGGACGATGTTGAGGCACGTGCGACGGACGGACTTCGTGATATTCCGGTCGTGATCATGGCTGGCGGAAAAGGTACGCGTCTCTATCCATATACGAAGATTCTGCCGAAACCGCTCATCCCAATCGGGGATATTCCGATCATGGAGCGGATTATTGACCGGTTCCGTGCTTATGGGGCACATGATTTCTGGGTGACGGTAAATTATAAAAAAGGCATGATTAAGTCATATTTTGCGGAGGCGGAGCATGAGTATGACATTCAATATGTAGAGGAAGACAAGCCGCTTGGCACTGCAGGCAGTCTTTGCCTGATAGAAAATGAGTTTGACCGGCCGTTTATCGTGACAAACTGTGATATCCTGATTGATGCAGATTATGAGGATCTGTATCGCTATCATGTACAGTCCGGGAATGAACTTACGATCGTGACGGCGCTGAAAAATATTGTGGTTCCTTATGGGGTCATCCATTCGAGTGAGAACGGCGCGGTGATGTCGATGGAGGAGAAGCCGAGACTTTCTTATTTCGTAAATACCGGAATGTATATTTTGAATCCGGGGCTGCTCGACGAGATTCCGAAGGATACATTTTTCCATATGACGGATCTGTCGGATGCATTGCTAAAACAAGGGCGCAAGGTAGGTATGTATCCGATCAGCGAGGATTCGTTCCTCGATATGGGTGAATTTGAGGAGATGCACCGCATGGAGACGAAGCTGAACCTGAAGGCGGAGTAAGGAGATCATAAAAGACAATATGAAACAACAATTAATCTTAACCGGAGCCGGTGGCTGCATGCGGGAACTGTTATGGCAGATCGAGGAGCTGAACCGTCAGCAGGATACATGGGATGTTATCGGTTATGTGGATATTTCGGATGCGCATGGCACGATCCGTGTTGGTGACCGTGAGTATCCGTATCTGGGAAATGATGATTTTTTATTAAATAAAACAGAAGTGACAAATGTGGCGATTTGTGTCGGAGATCCGGCTTTGCGTGAAAAGATCGCAAAAAAGCTAATGGCAAATCCGCAGATCAGATTTCCAAATCTGATCATGGGCGATACGCGGGTTTGTTCTGATGTGCAGTTGGGACAGGGTGTGATCATCTCGATGGATTGCAAGGTATCGACAAATGTCAGTATCGGGGATTTTACTTTTTTAAATATCGGATCTGTAGTATGTCATGATGGCAGACTCGGAGACTATGTGACGCTCAGCCCGGATGTGCGGCTCGCCGGAAATGTCTCGGTTGGCAGTGGCAGTGATCTGGGTATGGGTACACGGGTCATTCAGGGGACTCGCATTGGAACGCAGGTGGTTACCGGAGCAGGCAGTGTAGTCGTGCGTGATCTGCCGGATCTGTGTACGGCAGTCGGTGTACCGGCGAGCGTGCGGGAGCTGAGGTTTGTATAAGCGCTTTTGTGTGATGTATGAGGCAGGTAGATGTCGTGCTGGACATTCGAAGGTTCACAGACAGAAAGATGTGTAGGAATATGGGTATTAGAATCATTGCAGAAGCCGGGGTGAATCACAACGGTAGTATCGAATTGGCAAAACAGATGGTAGATCAGGCGCGGGCAGCCGGAGTCGATTATGTGAAGTTTCAGACATTTCAGCCGGAAGCGCTCGTATCGCGTTTTGCCGAGAAAGCAGAATATCAGAAGGAGACAACCGGGAGCGGCGGGAGCCAGTTGGAGATGCTGCAGAAACTGGCGCTGACACAGGCGGATTTTCGCGAATTAAAAGGGTATTGTGATAAGGTAGGTGTCGGCTTTTTATCAACGCCGTTTGATCTGGAAAGTATCGATTTTCTGGAGACACTGGATATGGACTTTTGGAAGATCCCTTCTGGAGAGATCACAAATCTGCCTTATCTGGTGCGGATTGCGCATACCGGGCGCGAGATCGTGATGTCCACCGGCATGTGCAGGGAGACCGATATCGAGGCGGCGGTCACTGCTCTGCGTCAAAACGGAGCGGGGGAGATCTCGCTGCTGCATTGCAATACGCAGTACCCGACACCGATGGAGGATGTAAACCTGCGCGTGATGGATACGCTGCGCAAGCATTTTGGTGTGCCGGTCGGCTATTCGGATCATACGATAGGGATCGAGGTGCCGATTGCGGCGGCAGCGCTGGGCGCGACTGTGATCGAAAAGCATTTTACGTTGGACAAGACAATGGAAGGACCGGATCATCGGGCGAGTCTCGAACCGGAGGAACTGCGGGCGATGGTGTCGGCGGTTCGTCACGTGGAGGTCGCACTTGGAGATGCTTCCAAGGCTGTGACGGCTTCGGAAGCAGGGAATCGCGCAGTCGCACGCAAGAGCATAGTGGCGCGGTGTGCAATCCGAAAAGGCGAGATTTTTGACGAACAGAATCTCACGGTCAAACGACCGGGAACCGGGATCTCACCGATGCGCTGGTATGAGATATTGGGACAGGTCGCAGGCAGAGATTATGTGGAGGATGAACTGATCGCGGAAGATGCACTGGCATGCGTGGACAAAAACGTATCAGATGAGGAGAGTTAGATGAAAAAGATCAGTGTTGTGACCGCGACCAGAGCAGAATATGGGATATTAAAGCCGCTGATCCGTCGTTTGCTGGCATGCGATCAGTGGGAGACACAGGTGATTGTCACGGGTACTCATCTGGAAGCTGCATTTGGAAATACGGTTCAGGAGATCGAGGGGGACGATGTACCGATCTATTGCCGGATCCCGATTTTGAACACAGAAAATGATGCGTCTGGTGTGGATGATGCTTATGCAGTCACTCTGACGATGGCGGCTGCGCTGCGCGGGTTTGGCGCATATTTCAGGGAGGAACAGCCGGATCTGCTGATCATTCTCGGAGACCGGACGGAGATGTTGGCGATCGCGGCGGCAGCGATGAATGCGCAGATCCCGATTGCGCATCTGCATGGTGGTGAGCTCACACAGGGGGCTGTGGATGATTGTGTGCGCCATGCACTCACAAAAATGAGTTATCTCCATTTTGCATCCGCAGAGGTATACCGTGAGCGGATTATCCAGATGGGCGAAGATCCATCTCGCGTCTACAATGTAGGTGCATTAGGCGTGGAGAATATCATGAATGAGAAGCTGATGACACTGCAGGAGCTGGCTGCATCCGTCGATTTTCCGGCGGATCAGCCCTATGCGGTTGTGACTTTTCACCCGGTGACATTGGAGCAGGGCACATGTCCACAACAGGAAGCTGCAGTCCGGCAGATGCACGAATTGCTGGATGCAATGAGAGCCAGGCCGAATCTATTCTTTCTTATTACGAAGGCAAATTCCGATGCCGGAGGCAGGCAGATCAATGAACTGCTGGAGGGTGAGACGGCAGATGAGCCGAATATGAAGCTGGTGTCATCACTTGGGATGAAACGTTACCTGAGCGCAGTAAAACATGCACAGTTTGTGCTTGGCAATTCTTCGAGCGGTATCATAGAGGCTCCGGCGCTCGGCGTGCCGACGGTCAATATCGGTGATCGGCAGCAGGGGCGGATCATGGCGAAGAGCGTGATCGGCTGTGAGCCGGAGCGGAGCGCGATGATAGCGGCGATGGATCAGGCACTTAGGCTGTCGGAACGGATACGCGTGGATCAGCAGCTACGTGAGAGACTGCGCGTAGAGAATCCTTACGGAGATGGACATACATCGGAAAAGATCATGGCTGTACTGGAGAAATATATGAAACTGGATCGGATTGATCTAAAGAAAAAATTTTATGATCTGCCAGACCTGCAGCATCAGTAAGACGGTTCTGATTGGCGAGGCTAGCAGAACATCATGGGAAATAAATGAAAGAAACAGCGGAGGCATTTGCAGATGACATCAATCGCAATCATTCCGGCTCGCAGCGGTTCCAAGGGGTTGCCGGATAAAAATATTAAGCTGCTACACGATAAGCCGCTTCTGGCTTATTCCATTGAGGTGGCAGAGAAATCGGGATTATTTGACTGCATACACGTATCTACGGATAGTGAGCAATATGAACAGATAGCACGTGAATACGGCGCTGATGTGCCGTTCTTGAGAAATGAGGAGCTTTCAGGTGATACGGCAGGCAGTTGGGATGTCGTGCGCTGGGTGCTCGGACGGTATGCGGCACGTGGGCAGAGATTTGATATGGTGACGCTGTTGCAGCCGACCTCACCGCTGCGCGAGGCAGAGGATATTAAGCAGGCGTACCATCTGTTTGAAGAAAAAGCAGCAGATGCGGTTGTATCTGTGTGCGAGATGGATCATTCGCCGCTCTGGAGCAACACGCTGCCGGAGGATGGCAGCATGGATGGATTTTTAGATCAGGTGGCAGATGCAGGTAGACAGCAGCTGCCGACGTATTACCGGATCAACGGTGCGATCTATATGCTGCGCACAGCGCTATTGGCAGAGGGATCACCCGGTTTGTATCGGGAAGGTACCTATGCATATGTGATGCCGAAGGAGCGTTCGGTCGATATCGATGATGCGTTGGATTTTGCGATTGCGGAAACCATTTTGAAAATGAGGGGCTGATGCAGCACTGAAATAATTGGTCTGCATTGCGATCGGCTGATATGTGCAGAAATTGAAATGACAGACAGAATAGGAGGATAGGATGAAAAAAGTACTTGTGACCGGTGCAGATGGTTTTATTGGAAGTCATCTGACCGAGAGTTTATTGGAAAAAGGCTATGATGTGAAGGCGTTTGCTTATTATAATTCCTTCAATACGTGGGGCTGGCTCGATACGCTGCCCAAGGAAAAACTCGATCAGATCGAGGTATTTACCGGGGATATCCGTGATCCGAACGGTGTGCGTGAGGCAATGAAAGGCGTGGATGGTGTATTTCATCTGGCGGCGCTCATTGCGATTCCGTTCAGCTATCATTCGCCGGATTCTTATGTGGATACGAATATTAAAGGTACGCTCAATGTGCTGCAGGCAGCGCGTGATCTTGGCACAGAGCGGATTATGGTGACTTCGACTTCAGAGGTATACGGCACGGCGCAGTATGTGCCGATCGATGAAAAACATCCGTATCAGGGACAGTCACCGTATTCTGCGACCAAGATCGGGGCAGATCGGCTGGCAGAGAGCTTCTACCGCAGCTTTGGACTTCCGGTATCGATCGTGCGTCCGTTTAATACATTTGGGCCGAGACAGTCTGCGCGGGCTGTGATTCCGACGATTATTTCACAGCTGTTAGCAGGTAAAGAGGAGATCAAGCTCGGTTCGCTCACACCGACGAGAGATTTTAACTATGTCAAGGATACGGCAGCAGGATTTATCGCGATCGCAGAATCCGACCGGACGATCGGTGAAGAGATCAATATTGCGACGCAGCAAGAGATCTCGATCGGGGATCTGGCACACGAGATCATCTCACAGATCAACCCGGATGCGCGTGTCATCTGCGACGAGCAGCGCCTGCGCCCGGAAAAGAGCGAGGTAAACCGTCTGCTCGGCTGCAATGCCAAGATCCGCGAATTGACAGACTGGAAGCAGCAGTATACGTTTGCGGAGGGCATCGCACAGACGATCGCATGGATGCGGACGCATATGGATGCGTATAAAGCAGATATTTATAA
>ERZ1035006.267-NODE-267-length-43503-cov-5.151952_pt1 | contig 43503 bp, 39 predicted proteins | sample MGYA00520694_ERZ1035006 | MGnify/ENA primary metagenome ERZ1035006 (study PRJEB33766, sample SAMN09781746) | gut metagenome | biome: gut microbiome | host: Homo sapiens | place: Madagascar | study: EMG produced TPA metagenomics assembly of the PRJNA485056 data set...
TCCCTGTTCTACTGACAAGTCGATTCCCCGCAATACCTCTACCCGGCTATCGCCCTCTCCGAAATGCTTTTTTAATCCCTGTATCTCTAAAAACATATGACATCCCCTTTCCCTTCTTTTGTAAGTGTCATTTAACTTTTATTAGAATATACTAACTCGGATTCTTATTATATACCTATCATTTTCTATTCGTCAAGTCCACCTCTATCTATTCTTCTTATTATCTTGCTATTGTCTTCATCCCGGTTCTTCACCGTGGTGCTCTGTGATACTCTCCACCAGTGTCAGATAGATTTCCCGCCCGAGGATAAATCCGACCGGTCCCAGCAGAAACCCCAGAATTCCGAACAGCTTAAAACCGACATACATCAGAAATAATGTAAGTAGTGTGCTCATGCCCAGATGGCGTCCAATCAGACGCGGTTCCAGCAGCTGACGGTTCACCGTACACAACAGATAAAGCAGAAGCACCCCGACCCCCATCTTTACATCCCCGGCCAACAGCCGCAGGATGCCCCACGGAATCAGTACGGTTCCGCTCCCCAGTACCGGAAGTGCGTCTACGATTGCTATAAAGCCCCCCAGCAACAGAAAATATGGATTCCCCAGGATCCAAAGACCGAGGCTGCAGATACCTGCCTGGATCAAAGCAATACTTCCTTCCGCCTTGATATACAGCAGCAGAAGCCTTGCAGTCCTTCCCCATATTTTCTGCAGCCACCTGCCAACGGCTCCCCCTTTCAGCAGACGCGGATAATTTTTTAACATGCACAGCATGGAATACACCATAATAAACAGAAGCAGGATAGCCGAGCCTGCCTGTTTTAAGATATTCACCGTGCCATTCGTCACCCTGGGCAGCAATGTCGTCTGAAAGTCCGAAAATATCCCTGCAAGAGTCTCTGTGGCATACAGCAGGGACGCTCCGGATTTTAAATGAAAGCCGGTGTCAATATAATTACAGCAGACATTTAAGCCTGCCAGAAACTGCTCCCGATAAAACGGCAGATAGGTAACCAGATTCTCCATCTGTCGCCAGATGCCATTAAACACGCAACGTGATACCAGCCATCCGGCTCCCGCCACCAGTACCAACACCAGAACGGACGCGATCATTTCCGAGCAATGAATCAGCCGGATCAGTCCATCTACGACCGGGCGCAGAACTCCCGCCAGAATAAATGCAATCAAAAAAGGAATCACCAGCGGAAGCAGATACCGGAAACCCAGAAAGATTCCCAGTCCGATTCCTGCAAGGAGGATTCCTTTTTTCAGTTCTTTATTTTCTTTTACCTCATTGAAAAAATCCTTCATGCATAACCCACCTTCTACCGTCCTGTAGATTAGTATGAGTTACCGGGAAAGACTCTATTCTAAAATGCTATTTAAAAATCTTCCATTTCAATAATATCGAAGGCTTCTCCCTCCGGTTCATTCTTAAACACCAGATGCTCACCGGTTACCGGATGCTCAAACTCCAGACGGGTCGCATAAAGTCCGATCTGCTGGTATCTGCGCTTCACCTTCTGGAACTTCGGATTGTATTTCGTATCGCCCCAGATTCCGGCTCCCTGATTCGCCATCTGAACCCGGATCTGATGATGTCTGCCAGTCAGCAACTCGATCAGCACATAAGAGATCACACCCTCATCCGTTTCAAATACATCTAATACTTCATAATTCAGAACCGCCTTTTTCGCACCCTTGGTACCCTTCGGCACTACCTTGGACAGATTGGTTTTCCCATCCTTCACCAGATAGTCCTCCAGACATCCACACTCCTCCGGCAGCTCTCCGGTCAGAATTGCCTGATAATATTTGATCATCGTGCCATCCTGCACCTGATCACTTAAATCAGCGGCTGCCTGCTTCGTCTTCGCCAGCACCATCAGGCCGCCAACCGGCCGGTCCAGCCGGTGAATGATGGCCAGATACGGCTCCTCGTCCAGCTCATCCCGGTCATACAGATAGCTCTTAAAATAATCCAACACATCCTCATCATTGCTCTTATCTGCCTGACTGGAAACTCCCTGCGGCTTCACGCAGACGATCAACTCATTATCTTCATATATTACTGGTATCTTCTTCATAATCTCCTGTCTCCTGCTTCTATCATTCAGTTCCGGTCCTATAACCCGGAATCTCTTCCTTCTCATAATACACGCTGCATAATGTCAGTCCCTGTGGCGGTGCTGTCACCCCTGCCGCCTGCCGGTCTCTGGCCGCCAAAATCTCTGGCATACTATCCGGTCTGCGTGTTCCGGCCCCTACCTCCAGCAGGGTTCCGGTCAGGATCCGCACCATATTGTAAAGAAAGCCTTCCCCATGAAAATAGATCCGGACTTCATCCGTATCCGATTCTATTTCAATGCCATATAGTCTACGCACCGTAGACTTTTTCATATGCTTATTGGAACAGAAGCTCTTAAAATCATGCTCACCGGTAAAATACTCTGCTGCCTTCCGCATTGCCTGTATATCCAGCGGTTTCCCATACTGATATACGTAATTCCGCTCAAACACATCCTTAACTCTACCGGTGCGGATACGGTAACAATAAGTCTTCCCGGCTGCCCAAAGTCTGGCGTGAAACCGTTCCGGCACCTTCTCCACCTTCAGCACGGCAATATCTGCAGGGAGGTATTCATTGATAGTATCCCGCAGATCTTCCTCCTGCCAGTCCTTTCGCAGATGGAAGTTGCAGACCTGCCCTCTGGCATGGACACCGGCATCTGTCCGCCCGGCTCCGTGAACCTCCGTCGGCTCTCCTGCCAGCCGGCTCACCAATGTCTCCAGTCGCCCCTGGATCGTCCGGTCTGTGTTTCCCTGTTTCTGCCAGCCGTCATAGCGGCTGCCATCATATGCAAGTGTAAGCTTATAATTTGTCATCTTTATACCTTAAATCTGTAGCCAACGCCCCAGATTGTCTCGATATACTGCGGCTTGGCTGTATTTAACTCTATCTTCTCGCGGATCTTCTTAATATGCACCGTAACCGTTGCAATATCTCCGATGGAGTCCATGTTCCAGATTTCCTTGAACAGCTCCTCCTTGGTAAATACATGATTCGGATTGCTTGCAAGGAAGGTCAGGAGATCGAACTCCTTCGTTGTCAGAATCTTTTCCTCGCCATTGACGAATACCCGTCTGGCAGTTTTATCGATCTTGATTCCCCGGATCTCAATGAACTCATTTTCCTGTACGCCACCGTTGCCTCTCAGTCGCTCGTACCGTGACAGATGTGCCTTTACACGCGCTACCAGCTCACTTGGGCTGAATGGCTTTGTGATATAATCGTCTGCACCAAGCTCCAGTCCCCGGATCTTATCGATATCCTCCTTCTTCGCAGATACGACCAGAATCGGAATATCCTTAACCTCCCGGATCCTCTTACAGATCTCGAATCCGTCTACGGTCGGGAGCATCAGATCTACGATCACTATATCATAATTCTCCAGCAATGCCCGATCCAGACCTTTCTGTCCGTCATTCTCAATCGATACCTCAAAATCATACAGCTCCAGATAATCCTTCTCCAATGCTGCGATCGACTGTTCATCTTCAATAATCAATACCTTACTCATAGTTCCTCCTTATCTTCTGATTCTTCATATTTCTTCAGTGTAAATGCAATCAGCGTTCCTTTTCCTTCTTCACTTTCTGCCCAGATTTTACCACCATGCTCTTCAATGATCCGCTTTGCGATCGCCAGTCCCAGACCGCTTCCTCCGGTCGATGAATTGCGGGAAGCATCTGTCCGATACATCCGCTTGAAGATCAGCGGCAAGTCTTCTTTCGAGATACCATTGCCGTTATCCCGGATCCCGATATAAATGTACTGATCCTCATATGGTTTTACTTCAATCCGAATGCTCCGTTCCTCTTTGGAATTATATTTTACCGCATTGGTTACGATATTACCGATCACCCGCCGGATCTGCTCCGGATCGGCAACTACACAGGTATCTGCCGCACAGGAATTCTCATACTCAAAGGTCACTCCCGCCGCCTCCATATCTACCGATACATCTTCGATACAGTCGTCAAAATAAGATGATACCTTAATCTTTACGAAATTATACGGAATCGCATTATTATCAATCTTCGTATACAACGACAGCTCATTGATCAGAGCATCCATTTCATTTGCTTTATTATAGATCGTTCGTATATAGCGCGACATCTTCTCGGGTGTATCTGCCACACCGTCCATGATTCCCTCAACATAGCCCTTGATGGCTGTGATCGGAGTCTTCAGGTCATGAGAAATATTACTGATCAGCTCCCGGTTCTCCTTCTCATAATGCATCCGGTCATCCACAGATTCCTTTAACTTCAGCCGCATCTCATTAAAGGACTGACATACCTCTCCGATCTCATCATCTGAGAGGATCTCTACATCCTCTTCCAGATTGCCCTCCTTGATCCGCTCGGTTCCTTCCTGCAGCAGCCGGAGCGGCCTTAAGAATATCCAGTATATATATAGGGAAATGAATCCGTTAACCAGAAGCAGTACCGCCGTGACCATAATCATCAGCTGAATCATGATCTTACGCATACCGGTCTCCAGACTATCCAGATATGTGATAACAAACAGGGTACCTGTCTGTCCGTCACTCAGTGTCACATCCTTCTGTCTGAGATACATCGGTTTGTCCGCCTCTACAAACAGACCACCTTCAATCTGATTGTTGTCACCGTATTTCGGAAGCAGGTCCTTGATTCCGGAGATGTCGTCGACTCCCTGATAGCTGATCTCATCTCCGATCCTTACCAGCAGAAAAGAATTATCATCCTCCAGCTTACTGTTCAAATCGTCCAGATATTCTTTATTTAAAAGCTGATTCGGATTCTTATATACATCCTCGATCAAGGCTTCTGTAACCCGGTTGACCGTAACCGGCGAATTGGAATAAGACTCAATCAGCATATTTCCACCGATTCCATATGTCGTTTTCAGATATATCCGTCCGAATACAAAACAGCCAAACAATATGATCACAAACGGGATCAGTACCAGCGGAATCACAAGCATTTTAATTTTATCTGCGATTTTCAAGCCGTCCTCCTCCCTTCTTTCTGCAATCTCCACAATCTTTTATATCTTATTGTGCCTTCTTCTGTTCAAGAGTATAGCATATGTAATTAAATTTGCACGAATTAACAAGTTTTTTAATGAAGTTTTTATAAATATTTCTTCCATTTCTGCCGATAAATAAGTAAAATAAAACCGGCAGGATGCCATAACGACTGTATGACGCAGTTAGGACAAACCAAGGAGGGTGATAATTATGATACAAGGTGTATCCAATACTACTTATACACCGGCTGCTACTGACAAGACAGCTGCTGCAGCTGCCAACACCGCTGCAACTAAGACGGATGATACCGCTGCAGTTTATGAAAAGAGCACAGAAACCGGCTCCGACAAGACAAAGTCTACTGACCGCTCTGCGATTGTTGCTCAGTTAAAGGCGGATCAGGAGGCCAGACTGAATTCCTTAAAGAGCCTGGTTGAAAAGGTCATTACCAAGCAGGGACAGACCTTTGCCTGGGCCAATTCTTCCAATGAGGATCTCTTAAACGATTCTTCATTCTGGAATGCGATCCGTACCGGCAACTTTACCGTTGATGCCGAAACAGCTGCACAGGCGCAGGCAGATATTGCAGATGACGGATACTGGGGTGTGAACCAGACCTCTGATCGATTAGTTGATTTTGCGAAAGCTTTAACCGGTGGTGACAGCAGCAAGATCGAGTCCATGAGAAGTGCGATCAAGAAAGGTTTTGATGAGGCTAAGAAGCTGTGGGGCGGAGAGCTTCCTGAGATTTCTCAGAAGACCTATGATGCTACTATGAAGAAGCTGGATGAATGGGCCAAAGGCACCGAGACAGAATAACAAAGAAACTCCGGATGTGGATTCCTCTATGAGGCATTCCACTCCGGAGTTTTTGTTTGTCATATATCACTTCATCCTACAGGCATGCAAGGAATCGTTCAAATGCCTGATCACCTTTCTCGGTTCGCTTATATACTCCCGCACATTCCAGAACCTTTACAAACACCTTTCCTACCTCGTCCTGTAGAATAGAATGGATATTCTCTTCCGTAATATTATACTTGCCTCTCCATTCATCTACCCAGTCAGCATGCTTCTCGATCTCCGGATTTTCCCGAATCGGCTTATCCTGCAGGATCGCATTCTCCAGCAGCTGAAGCTCCCTGTGCAGTCTGGCCGGAAGGACCGCCAGTCCCATCACTTCGATCAGACCGATGTTCTCTTTCTTGATATGATGATACTGTGCATGCGGATGATACAGTCCCATCGGACATTCCTCTGTCGTGATATTATTGCGAAGCACCAGATCCAGCTCATAGAGCTCTCCCCGCATCCGTGCGATCGGTGTGATCGTATTATGCGGAATGCCATCTGTCTCACTGAAAATATATGCATCGGCATCCGTGTAGCCACGCCACACCTCCAGAATATGAGCAGCCACATCCGTGACGGTATCTGCATTGCTGCCCTGCAGCCGGATGACCGACATCGGCCATTTCACCGTCCCTGCTTTCACATCCGGATAATCCTTCAGGCAGAACTCTTTCTCATACGGTGCCCTTGCCATTGCAAATGTATATCCGCCACCCTGGAAATGATCATGACTTAAGATCGACCCACCGACGATCGGAAGATCTGCATTGGAACCGGCCGTGTAGTGCGGAAACTGACGAACAAAGTCCAGTAATTTTCCGAAAGTTCCCTTATCAATGATCATCGGAATATGCCTGTCATTGAAAATAATGCAATGCTCATTGTAATAAACATATGGCGAATACTGCAGGTAATAGCTCTCACCCTGTAAGGTAACCGGAATAATTCTGTGATTCTGTCTTGCCGGGTGTGTAATATGTCCTGCATAACCCTCGTTCTCCTTGCATAACAGACAACTCGGGTATCCGGATTTCTTTGCCACACCGGCTTTTGCAATATCCCGCGGATCTTTTTCCGGCTTGGAAAGATTGATCGTAATATCCATAGGACCGAACTCCGTATCCGTCACCCAGCTCTCATCCTTTGCAATCCGGTCCGTCCGGATATAGTTCGTTGCCTGACTGAACCGATAGTAGTAATCGGTTGCCGCTTTCGGTGATACCGCATAGGCCTCCGTAAACCGGCCTCTCACAACGGATGGTGGCGGTGTCAGTCTTCCCATCAGCTTTGTGTCGAATAAATCTTTGACCGTGATCGTGTCATCCTCAAGGATTCCCCGCTCTCTCGCATAGCCGGTCAGATCCTCAAGAATCTCATGCAGAGCTCTCGGTGCTGCCGGTTGTTCCGGCTCCGAATAATCATTGATTTCCAGTAATTCCAGAATGGAATTCGTCACATATATTTTATCCTCCGGTGCCACCAGCCCGCTTTTCAGGCCATAAGCTACCAGTTCACTGATCCATACATTTATCATTCTGATCCCTCCCTTACATGGTCTGATATCCGTTCGGATGATTGCTGTGCCAGTTCCATGCCGTTGAAATGATCGTCTCCAGATCGTCATACTGCGGCTTCCAGCCAAGAATCTTTTTCGCCTTCTCGCTAGAAGCGATCAGGGTCGAAGGATCTCCGGCACGTCTCGGCTCCACCTTAGCCGGAATCGGATGCCCGGTCACGGTTCTCGCTGCCTCGATCACTTCCTTCACTGTAAATCCGACACCGTTTCCCAGATTGAAAATATCACTTTCATTGCCGTCGCGCAGATACTTCATGGCAAGAATATGTGCCTGTGCCAGATCGTTTACATGGATGTAATCTCTGACGCAGGTACCGTCCTTTGTCTCATAATCCGTACCAAATATGGATATATAATCCCGCTTATGATTCGGCACCTGCAGGATTAACGGAATCAAATGTGTCTCCGGCTCATGTGCTTCACCGATCTGTCCGTTCGGATGTGCTCCACAGGCATTGAAATACCGCAGGGATACATACCGCAGATTATGTGCCTGTGCCGTCCAGTGGAACATTTTCTCCATGGAAAGCTTGGTCTCTCCGTAGCAGTTCGTCGGCAGAGTGCGGTCCGTTTCCAGAATCGGAATCCGTTCCGGCTCTCCATAAGTGGCTGCAGTCGAAGAAAAGACGATCTTGTCAATCTTGTGTGCCACCATGCTTTCCAGAAGCACCTCTGTCCCGCACAGGTTGTTGTTATAATATTTCAGCGGATTTATCATGCTTTCGCCCACCTGAGAATTCGCTGCGAAATGAATCACGCCATCGATCTCCTCCTGCTCAAATATCGAGTCCAAAAATGCACGATCCCGGATATCTCCCTGATAAAACCTTGCCGCCGGATGAACCGCCGCCCGGAATCCGGTCTGCAAATTGTCTGCAACCACTACCTGTTCTCCTGCCGCAATCAGCTCATATACCGTATGCGAACCAATATATCCTGCACCGCCTAATACTAAAATACTGCTCATATTCCTTCCTCCTTTATACCGTTCCAATCCTAATCCGGCCTTCGAACCGATCCATTCGATGCTATGTCTATTCGTGATAGACAAATCTACACTACCCGGATGCCTCCGTACTTTCGAATCATCAGCTGCGTACAGGCTCCTGTTCCAAACACCCGCTCCATCTCTGCCTGATACCGGGTAACCATATCTGTCGGCACAAACGCCTGAATCGTACCTGCGAATCCACCGCCATGAACCCGGCTCGCACCCTTTCTTCCAAGCACAATATCACTGACTGCCAGTGCCACCGACACATTCTGGTGTGTCACATCATGGCAGGTAAATACATTCTGCAGATATTTATAAGAAGAATCTCCGGACTCCTTTACCAACCGCAGAAACTCCGCAAACCGGTCCTGCTTTAATGCCTCCGTCTCCTGCTGCACCCGTTCATTCTCACAAACATAATGCAAGGCACGAAGTGCTGCCCGGTCGCCTGCCTTCTGCCGGATCTCCGTCAGATGAGCAAGCACCTCCTCTTTGGTCGTCTGACCGAGTACCTCTCTGCCGAGACACTCTGCTGCCTGCTTCATCTCTGCCGGAATCGCTGCATAGTCCGGTGTCAGATCTGCGTGAGAGCCTCTGGTATCCGTGATACACAGACTATATCCCTGTACTGCCAGATCCAGATTCAGTCGTTCTACCTGTGGATGCTCCGGATCCGCGAACCGGATGTGTACCAGACTCCCGACAGAGCATGCCATCTGATCCATCAGCCCGCATGGCTTGCCGAAATATACATTCTCCGCATACTGTCCGATCTGCGCAATTTCCATTGCCGTAATCTTTCCTTCATTATACAGATTCGATATGATCGTGCCAATCAATGTCTCAAATGCCGCAGAGGATGACAGGCCGGCTCCGATCAGTACATCACTGGTTACAAATGCCTGAAATCCGCCGATCCGGTAGCCGTTCTTTTCCACACCGGCCAGCACACCCCGGATCAGGGCTTCTGTGGTTCCTTCCTCTTCGTTCCGCTTCTGTAAATCATTCAACGGAATTATGATCGGTTCGCATCCATCAGATACCAGTCTTACGGTCGGTTCCGCCGTCTTTTCTGTGACTGCGATCGCATCCAGATTAATGGATGCCGCCAGAACCTCCCCATGCTGATGATCGGTATGATTTCCTCCGATCTCACTTCTGCCGGGTGCACTGAATATCGCTACCTCACCGGCCCCAAACTGTCCGACATACTCCTTTACCGCTCTGATATAGCGTTCTTTCTGCCGTACACTCCGGGTCGCATCCATATAAATCTCTGAGAACCGCTCATCATACTCTCCGTTCTCAATTGCCTGAATCACTGCTTCTGTTCTCAATCCTTCCATCTCCTTTCCCGATTAAACGGAACCAATATAAACCGGAAATCAATATTCTCTCCATCCAGCCGGTATGGCTCTGCCACCTCCGGACCGCAGCTGTTTGAACCGATTCCGTTTAATGCATAGTCCAGACAGAGTATGGTACTGTCTGCCTCTGTCAGCTCATAGTTATGGGCTGTCCGCTCCAGCTCCTCCTGTGTATATGGTGAAACATTTACAGAAAATGCCCTGCCGGTCGCTGCCAGTCCGGTCTGTCCGTCTGCAACCTCCACATAATCACAGTCATAATGACTGCCATTTTCCTGCGGCCGGATATAATCCTCATGCATTTCTTCTACACTTACCCGGTACCAGCCATGACCGGCACCCTGATGCTTATCACAATAGCTCTCCTGTGGCCCCATGCCATAGTAAGTCACCCGGTCCGCCTGCTTATTCAGGAACATCCGCACACCGAACCGTGGCAGCTCCGGAAATTCCGGATTCTTATTTCCGGTAATGTGAGCATGGATCTTTCCATCCGGTGCAATTTCCCATGTAAGCTCCACATCCATGATCCGCTGTACCGTCGGTGCTACAATGGCCGCTGTGCTATGAACAAGGACACTCCCTTCCTCTCGTCGGATCTCCGTCTGATATGCCCGGACTGCCGCCTCATGATAATGTGCCTTTCTCCAGATTTCCTTTCTGTACATGTCATTGTCTGTCGGTGCCCGCCAGATATTGAGTTCCATCGGATGTGTCAGACAATCCCTGCCGCCGACCTGCAACTTCGTAAACATACCGGTTCGTTTATCGATCTCATATGTGAAAGCATCCGATTCCAGCACAATGGAGCGGTCGGTCTCCCGAACATTCATCTCCGTTGTTTCCTGATTCAGTTCTGCTATCCGTCTATCCGCTCTCTGATTCCTGTCATCCGCATTCTGCAGCCGGATCTCATCAAAGCCCAGAATCTGCCCCGGCTCCATCAATGGAATCCGCTTCTTTAACCGATAGATCAGCCTCAGATACACCTGCCCTGCCTGTGGCACCTCCGGCCTTAACTGCGTCTGTCCGTCCCGGTGCGGTGCCACGGATATAGTTTCCAGCTTTCCTGACCGGATCACGACTCCGTCCAGTGTCACCTCATACGCTATCTCTGCATAATCCTCCAGGTTATCGAAATCCATATAGTTGTGCAGTACCAGTCTGCCGCTCTCCTGCTCATATGTGACAACTCTTGCCGGACGATAGACATTCTTATATTCCAACAGTCCGGTATGCGGCCGCCGATCCGGATATACCAGACCGTCCACGCAGAAGTTCCCGTCATGGATGCTCTCACCATGATCTCCGCCATAGAGATACCGGACCTTTCCATTCTCACTGTACCCTTCAGCGATCGCATGGTCACACCATTCCCACACGAAACCACCGCACATCCGGTCATCTGATTGAATCATCCGGAAATAGTCCTCCAGATCTCCCGGTCCGTTCCCCATGCTGTGGCAGTACTCCACCAGCAGAAACGGCTTCCTTTCCCCCCGGTCCAGATACTCCCGGATCTCCGATAATGCCGGGTACATCCGGCTGTATAGATCCAGATTCTCATAGCTATAAGTCTTCTTATCATTACGATATCTCGCACTCTCATACTGTGTGATCCGGTAAGGATCGAATGCCTTTGTCCATGCCAGAGCCTTCTCAAAATTACAACCATATGCGCTCTCATTGCCCATGGACCAGACTACAATACAGAACCGGTTCTTATCTCTTTCTACCATCTGCTGTACCCGGTCAAGGATTGCAGCCTCCCATGCCGGATTATCTGCGATTGCTTCATTCCAGCGCTGAAACCGATTCTGTTCCGTATCCTCCTGCCGATACAGCATAAATGGTCCGTGTGCCTCAATATCAGCCTCGTTAATTACCAGAAATCCGTATTTCTCGCACATCTGATAAAAGTACGGTGCATTCGGATAATGACTGGAGCGGATCGCATTCAGATTATGCTGCTTCATCAGTCTTAAATCCGTCCGGATCTGTTCCACATTAGTGACCGGTCCGGTATACGGATCCGAATCATGCCGGTTCACGCCCCGGAATTTTATCTTCTGTCCGTTCAGATAGATCACACCGTCCCGGATCTCGATCGTCCGTAATGCCAGCCGTTCTGTGATCGTCTCTGCCTCTGTCCGAAGAATTACGGTATACAGATACGGGTTCTCTGTATTCCAGAGCTGCGGATCCGTTATCTTCAGTTCCGCAACTCCATGTGTATCCGACCGCCCCTCTGCTGCCACTCTGCCGGCTGCATTCTCGATCCGAATCTCTACCTGTGGTTCTGCCATAGCCTGAGCCATCATCAGCTCCAATCGAACGATTGCCGTTTTCTCTGTGCCTCCGATAATCTCTGTAGTGATATGGTAATCGCGGATTGCCTGCGCTGGGCGTTTCAGCAGATAGACATCGCGGAAAATACCGCTCATCCGGAACTTATCCTGATCTTCCAGGTAAGAGCCATCGCACCACTTCAGATTCAGGACGGCAAGGGTATTCCGACCCTCCCTGATCTGTGCCGTCACATCGAACTCACTCATTCCATGTGCTACCTGACTGTATCCTACATACACACCGTTCAGCCACACATAGAAGCAGCTGTCCACTCCTTCAAAATTCAGAAATACTTTCGGCGCCTTCTCCTCCTGCTGATAATCAAACGTGTGCACATATGCCCCACACGGCACATCCTGCGGTACATACGGAGGATCAAATGGAAACGGATACCGGATATTCGTATACTGATGGGTATCATAACCTGCCATCTGCCAGGTACCCGGCACCGCAATCTCATCAAATCCGGAGCAATCATATTCCATGTTGTAAAATTCTTCATTTACATCATAAATGCTCTTAAAATACCGGAATCTCCAGTTACCGTTTAACAGCTGCAGCCGGTCCGACTGCTCCCTGTGCTCCACCGGATCATCCATCCGATCGGACGCCGGCACATAATAGGCTCTGGCCGGCATGGTATTTTCATGCAGGATATGAAGATCTTCATAGTACTGTGGCACGATCATAATAATTCCTCCTCTTTATGTCTTTTTTGCTTTATTTGTAATTTTGTTTTCTATCGGTCGATTTCGTTTGTTTGTATATTTATCATAGCGTTTTTCTACTTTTAAATCCATGAATATTCATAGACAAAATATGCACAAAATGATACACTTCATTTATATATACTTTCTTTATAAGGAGGGTTCTGTTATGTACATGAACACAGGTTATATTCACGATGCACTCACGAATGTCAAAGATAAAAGCCAGCCCTTAAGCATCCGCAGCTGTGGCAATTACCGGCTGGATACCCAGCCTAAGCTACCCACCTACCGTCCAAAAGGCCGCCTGGACTATCAGATCATCTATGTCACCTCCGGTGTCGGTCATTTTCATTTCGATACGGTAGAGAATGAGACTATTGTCGCTGCCGGAAACATCGTCCTGTTTCGTCCGAAGGAGCTGCAGAAATATGAATATTATGGTGCAGATAAGCCGGAGGTCTACTGGATCCATTTCACCGGCTATGATGTGAAGAACATCCTGCGCCGATACGGTCTCCGGGATGATCAGCATATCTTCCGGGTCGGCACTTCACTCGAATATGAACGTATTTTCAAGCAGATCATTCTGGAGCTGGAACGCTGTCAGCCGGATTATAAAGAGATGCTCTCTCTGCTGTTTACCCAGCTGCTGATCACCATGCACCGGGAAATTACCAGAGAACGGATACCGAAAAACGAGTACCTGGAACGCGAAATGGAGCTGGCTGCTTCTTACTTTAATGAGAATTATCACCGGTCGATCAGTATTGAAGCCTATGCCGCCTCCAGAGGAATGAGCATCAGCTGGTTTATCCGTAGCTTCCGGATACATTTCGGCTCCACACCACTGCAATTCCTCACCACGCTTCGTATCACCAATGCACAGATCCTGCTGGAGACTACGAATTATTCCATAAATGAAATTGCGGAAATCGTCGGTTACGATAATCCGTTGTATTTCAGCCGGCTCTTTCACAAACTGAAGGGCTGTTCTCCGTCCCAATACCGGAAACAGAGCAACGGACTCAGTTGATTCATCTTTCATATGATGGTATAATTTTATCAGTATGTTTTAATTTTTCAATTCCAGAGGTGAAGTTATGCACAACGAATTTTTAATGGGAAATGCTGCCATTGCTATGGGCGCCATTGCTTCCGGAGTCAATCTGGTGGCCGGATATCCGGGCACACCATCCACAGAAGTATTGGAAACCATTGCCAAGCATCGCCCGGAGCACACATATGTAGAATGGTCGGTTAATGAGAAAGCCGCTCTTGAGCTGGCTGCCGGAGCCTCCTACAGTGGTGCCAGAACTATGGTTACTATGAAACAGGTCGGATTAAATGTCGCTTCCGATCCTTTAATGAGCCTTGAATATGTCGGTATCAAAGGCGGTATGATCATTCTGGTAGCGGATGATCCGGGTCCGATCTCCTCTCAGACCGAGCAGGACACCCGACACTTTGCCGCCTTTTCCAAGCTCCCGTGCTTTGATCCGTCATCCGCACAGGAAGCCTATGAGATGGTACAGGAGGCTTATGAGTATTCCGAGAAATACGGAACACCGGTCTTCCTCCGGCCGACTACTCGCGTCTGCCACGGCTACGCTTCCATTACCGTAAAGGATGAATCCGAATATCAGATCCATACACCGGATGGTTTTATCAAGGACTCTAAGCGCTGGGTCATTTTTCCACGTCTATCCTATGCCAACCATCAGAAGATCGAGGCCCGGAATGTGACTCTGGCAGAAGATTTCTCCTCTTATTCCAGAAATCAGATCCTGCCTGCCGCACCGGAGCATGCCGATGTCCGCAGAGGAATCGCAACCGGTGGCATCAGCTTTACATATACCATGGAAACCATGCAGACGATCGGTATGTACCGGACTCTGAAGGTCGCCACTCCGCATCCGTTTCCGGAGCAGCTGGCTGTCCGGTTTCTGGAGGGGCTGGATGAGGTTCTGTGTATCGAAGAACTGGATCCGGTTATCGAACGTGAGCTTACTTACATCTGTGGAAAGTATCAGCTGCCTGTGAAGATCCTCGGCAAGCTGACACATCATGTAGCAAATGCAGGTGAAAACACCCGTGACAGTGTAAGTGCCTGTCTCTACCGCTTTCTGGAGCTTCCGCTTCCGGAAACAGAGACTCTTCCGACTCCACCGGAGCTTCCGGTCCGCCCGCCTGTTTTATGCAGCGGCTGTCCTCATCGTGCTTCCTTCTATGCCGTAAAGAAGGCTATGCAGGGCAAAAAGACTATTTTCTGCGGTGATATCGGCTGCTACACACTCGGCAATGCCATGCCGTTAGATATGGTTGATACCTGTCTGTGCATGGGTGCCGGATTAAATATTGCACAGGGTGTCGGCCGGATAGAACCGGATACCACCTGTTTCGCCTTCGTCGGTGATTCCACCTTCTTCGCATCTGCGATCACCGGTGTTGTAAATGCAGTCTATAATCAGGCTAATATGGTTCTGATCGTACTGGATAATTCCACAACTGCAATGACCGGACACCAGCCGCATCCCGGCACCGGTCACACCATGATGGGTGAAATCGTTGCCAAGGTCAGCATTGAAGCCGTTCTGCGCGGAATCGGCCTGACTACCGTAGAGACCATGAATCCTTTGAATCTGGAGGCTTCCGTTGACTGCGTGAAACGGGTTGCTGCAGAACCGGGTGTCAAGGCGATTATCTTCAAGTCCCCTTGCATCGCGATCACAAAGCCGGATAAACCGCTGCACGTTGAAACAGATACCTGTATCAACTGCAAGAAATGTATCCGGGAATTAGGCTGTCCTGCCATTGTGATCCATGACGGTCAGGTACAGATTGATTCCTCTCTCTGCACCGGCTGTACATTATGTAGCCAGGTATGCCCGGTACATGCGATTACAGGAGGTGACGATCATGAATAAGAATATTCTGTTGTGCGGAGTCGGCGGTCAGGGAACCGTGCTTGCTTCCAAGCTGATTGCCTCAGCCGCCATGGCGAAAAACATTTCGGTTATGAGTGCAGAAACGATTGGTATGGCACAGCGTGGCGGAAGTGTTTTCAGCCATCTGCGCTTAGGTGATAATCTCTATTCTCCAATGATCCAAAGCGGAACAGCAGACATGATCCTCGGCTTTGAACCGGGAGAAACTGTCCGTATGCTTCCATTCTTACGCAAGGGTGGCCACGTAGTTGTCAGCATCCGTGCCATCCAGCCGGTAACTGCCACATTGCAGGGTGCCTCCTACCATAGTGAGGAAATGATCGAATACCTGAAGGCCCAGGTGCCGAACCTGACTCTGGTTGACGGCGATGCCGCCTGCCGGGCGATTGGCTCTGCTAAAGTATTAAATATGGTTCTGCTCGGTGCCGCTATCCGTACCGGAGAGATCGGTCTTACCGAAGAGGATATCAAGGATGCCATCCGGCGTACCTTGCCGGAACGGTTCCATGAGTTAAACTTCCGAGCACTCGATTACAGCCGGTAAGCAATATTTCAACAGACAATGCTATTGCCGCAGATAGCATTATTACAACCGATGACGCTATTGCAGTAAATAGCATTATTGCAGCAAACAATATCGCATAAAAGTACATTTATTATAAAATAACATAACAGAAAGGACGCATTATGAAGATTACAGAAACACAAATTGCACATGTTAATAAGCAGATTGAAGCTCTGATTTCTGCTGACAGCTTCTATGGAAAGAAGCTGCATGAAGCAGGCATTTCAAAGATTTCTTCTGCAGAGGATTTTGAACAGCTCCCATTCTCTGAGAAAAAGGATTTACGGGAAGCATATCCGCTCGGATTAATGACCGCTCCTGAAGAGAAAATCGTCCGGATCCATTCTTCCTCCGGCACCACCGGTCTCCCGATCATTATTCCTTATACTGCCAAGGATGTTGACGACTGGGCAATCATGTTCAAGCGTTGCTATGAGATGGCGGGCATTACCAATCTGGATCGTATTCAGGTAACTCCGGGCTACGGTCTCTGGACTGCAGGTATCGGATTCCAGAACGGTGCCGAAAAGCTCGGTGCCATGGTTATCCCAATGGGTCCCGGCAATACCGATAAGCAGCTGCAGATGATGATGGATATGAAGAGCTCTGTTCTATGCTCTACTTCTTCTTATGCATTGCTACTGGCAGAAGAAATCGAGAAACGTGGTATCAAGGACAAGATCCATCTGAAGAAGGGTGTCATCGGTTCGGAGCGCTGGGGTGCCAAGATGCGTCAGAGAATATCTTCCGAGCTTGGCATTGAATTATATGATATTTATGGTCTGACCGAGATCTACGGTCCCGGCATCGGCATCAGCTGCCAGCACGACTGCGGCATGCACTATTGGGATGATTACGTTTACATTGAGATCATTGATCCTGAAACAGGTGCTCCGGTGCCGGACGGCGAGATGGGTGAGATCGTTATCACCACGCTGGTAAAGGAGGGTGCACCTCTGATCCGTTACCGTACACATGACCTGTCCCGGATCATTCCCGGTGAATGTCCTTGCGGCAGTCACTTCCCTCGTCTGGATGTCATTATGGGCCGTACCGATGATATGATGAAGATTAAGGGTGTCAATGTATTCCCTAGCCAGATTGAAGAGATTCTGCGTCAGTTCCCTGAGGTATCCAGTGAGTACCAGATCCGTATTTCCCATCTGGATGGCAAGGATACTCTGCGTATCTATGTAGAGACCAACGGCAGTGTCGACTTCCTGGAATTAAGTGACCACATTGCCGCCACTGTTAAGAGCAAGATCGGCTTCACACCGTTAGTCAAGGTCGTTGAACTGGGCGTCCTGCCACGAAGCGAAAAGAAGTCAAAACGTGTTATTGATGAACGATATGAGTAGATAGAAAAAAGCCGGACCCGATAGTTGAGGTCCGGCTTTTTTTGTTTATGGATTTATTTTTTACAGGCTTTCTTCAAGAGCCATCACTTTACTCCGCCGCCTGATCCACAGAGAATGTAATGGCACCGGTGTCGCAGATAGTTGACCAGCTGTCAGCATCATAAATATGGAAGCTCAGCTCGATATCATTGACCTTATCGATGCCATTCTCCTCCAGATCGGATGAGAAAATCGTAATGTCATCAAAAGATTTCTTCTCGTTATATACCGTTGCAGAGAACACCGGGTCTACCATAAATCCGTTGATGGACATATCGTCACAGTTAATTCCGATATTTCTTCCGGAGGTATTCTCTATGTATAACAGGACACCGGTTCCCCAGAAGCTGTTTTCATCTACATATTTACCGACGATGCGTACACCGTCCTGATTCCACAGCTCATATCCACTCTCTTCCTCGTCTGCCTGCAGATCCATCTCATTGTATTTCGATGTCTGGATGGTAACCACGTCGGAATCAAATAGTGCATCATATGTATCCGAATCATATACATGGAAATAAATCTCAATCTGTCCGATATTGGAAATACCTGCCGCCTTCAGATCGGATGACATCATATACATGGTGTCATTGGCCTTCTTGCCGGCTGCTACCTCGGACGCAAACAGGTCTGAGATCATGTAGTTGTTTACAATCAGTGCAGTGCAGCCTACCATCACATTTTTATCCGTATTGTTCTCAAGAAGCAGCTTCACACCGGTTCCCATGAATGCGTCATGCTCTATTCCGGTGGCTGTTACCTTGATTCCATCCTGATCGATCAAGACCTGCTCTTCGATGGACAGATCCGCATCCTCTTCTGCACCATCCACGGCTCCTGCCGAATCATCTGCACTCGCATCAGACGCCGCGTCACTGCCTGCCTCGCTTGCGGATACAATCTCCTTTGTGCTATCATTTGATTCCCCACTGCCTAATGCACTCAGTCCAAATGCAAACAATATCGCAAATACACCAAGCTTTTTCATAATGTTCTTTTTCATACATGCTCTCCTCTTTCCTTATCCTTGTATTTATAAAAAATCATGCTCACGCATCCTGCGATAAGCGTTGCCAAAATCTCCGCAACCACATCCATCCCGTCAAAGGTTCCGGGGATTACCGGCAGAATTTGCAGTCCTTCCATAAGCACCGCGAATCCACCACTGATCAATGCCGACTTCCATACCTTCTGCCCGGTCAGTCTTCCGTACCAGAGCAGTCCGATCGTCAGAGCATATGCCCACAGCATGTCACAAGCATAATTTCTTAAAAACATATGAAACAGATCTGTCCTCATTCGGATTCGCAGCTCACCCAGCCACGGAATCAGAAAGGTACAGGCTCTCGCTATATATGTTCCGGGCCGGACCAAGATATAGATCCCGGTTCCCACGCACAGCGGAATCAGGGTATGAAGCATTGCAAATGCTATACACTTTTCCTGCTTCATACCGATTCCTCCCTGCCAAAACATATATTGTTTATTTTAGCTATATCGAGGAAAGTTTTCGTCCGCTATGCAGCGGACATTTTACAGAACGATTGATTGAAATTATTTACAGGCCTTTGAATGCATACTCAAACGTGGTTAATATCAGTGCCATGATAAAAGCAACTACGAATACATAAAGTAAGCAATAGATAATTGCCAGAAACCAATGAAGAACCTTGTTCCCTTTCATAAACGGAAATGCATACCGGACGCCTCCATAGTTTCCTATAAAGAACACAACACCCAGAAGTGCAGCCGCATAGGCGAACCAGTTCATCCATAACACGATTCCGGTTGCCGGTTGTCCCTGATATTCTACATTGGACGTAACGACTGCTGCCAATAGAAATAGATATCCGATTACTGCCAACAGCATCTTCCATAATGCGCCACTTCGGAACCCAACCGGAGCATATTTCTGATAGGGATAAAGACTTCGCACCAGAATATTCCTGCTCTTCGTCCGCATGACGGTCTCAATGGCAGTCTTCAGCTGCAGCACACCTGTGTACCGTTCTTTGGGATTGATCTGGATACATTTCCGGATCACCGTCTTCAGTCTGCCATTCCATAACTGATTCTTCGGATAATCACCGGTCAGCAGATAGTTCATCGTCACTCCAAGTGCATAGATATCCGTCTGCGGGGAAGACTGGCCAAATCCATACTGCTCCGGTGCCGCAAAGTCCTGCGTGCCGATCAGCCTTGTATCCTCATTTTTGCCGTCCGCATACTCCTTTGCTGCGTTGAAATCAACCAGTTTTACAACACCATCCTGACTAAGCATGATATTCGATGGCTTAATATCCCGATGTACGATCGGCGGCTGATGCTCATGAAGCTTTTGGAGAATATCACAGACCGCCATCATAATGCGGCCGACCTCTTCCTCCTGCATGATACCACAGCTTTTCATCCGTTTCTCCAGAGACTCCCCATGTATGTATTCTTCGATTACGATCAAGTGATCTTCCGCTTCAAAAAGTGCCTGAATCCGTGGCACATTCGGGATCTTCAACTCCATTAATGCCTGATAGACCGGCTTGTTATAGGTATCGATCACCTTTTTCACACAGATTTCTCCGGTGTCGACATGCTGTACCAGATAAATTTCTTTACTTGTATGTAGTTTTGTAAGCTCCTGATAACAGGACAATTCATATTTCTCTTCCAGTGTCATTTCCCTCTTTATCCTTCCGTCCGCATGTATAACACAATTTCGGTCATGCCATACTTGCCTATTATCACTCTATTCATGTATAATACACTATAAATGATACGTCTGGCAACTATTGATGATGAATGAGGAGATGGAATCCTATGAAAGATATTTCAACTACAAACCTTTTAAATGTATTGGATCAAAATCAGATTACTGCAGAAAATTTATCTGATTATGTTTCAGAAGCCAAAGATACTTATCCGAATCGGAATATTTTTTCAGATTATATTGCACAAAATCCGGAAGGCATCACAACTGCCCAGATCATCCGGAACTGCTCCGGCTATCTCTCCCGTTCTTATGCCTATGATATTTTAAATGGAACCACGGCAAAACATCCAAGCCGGGATGTTATTCTGGTATTATGCCTGAGTGCACATATGGACCGCCGTATGATCCGCCGCACTTTAGAGACGTTTCAGCACCGGGAGCTTTATCTGAAGGATCCCCGTGATCTGATCATTGCCACTTATGTAAATAACCGGAATTATAATATAGAAGCCATCAACAGTGAGCTGTATGAATACCAGTTACCACTGCTGATGGCTGACTAATCCCTTATGCGTTCTGAAGGAATGCTATATATCCTTTCTTTGTTTCGTATACATCCGCCTTGCTGGTCACTTCCCACGGAGCGTGCATATTCAGCACTGCCACACCGCTATCAATCACTTCCATACCATATAAGGACAGGATATATGCAATTGTTCCGCCACCACCGACATCTACTTTACCAAGCTCTGCTGTCTGATATGCAACCTGTGCATCGTCCAGAATCTTTCTTAATGCGCCCATATACTCTGCATTGGCATCGTTTGAGCCTGACTTACCTCTCGCACCGGTAAACTTATTAAATACCATGCCCCGGCCAAAATATGCAGCGTTTTTCTTTTCATAGGCTGCTGCATACAGCGGATCATAAGCTGCACTGACATCCGAAGACAGCATCCGGGAATTCTTCAGGCATCTGCGCAGTATCAGCTCTGAATAATCTCCCATTGCTCCTAACAGCTCTGCCACTGTATTTTCAAAGAACTTGGACTGCATACCGGTTGCTCCGACACTGCCGATCTCTTCCTTATCGGTCAGCAGACAACAGGTTGTCTTTTCTACATTTTCTACTTCCAGCATCGCTACCATAGAGGTATACGCACATACCCGGTCATCCTGACCATATGCCATGATCATGCTCCGGTCAATTCCGGCCTCCCTTGCCTTTCCAGCAGGAACTACCTCCAGCTCTGCTGACAGGAAATCCTCTTCCTCCATATCATACTGCTCTTTCAGGAGCTTCAGCACACCCTTCTTGACGCCTTCCTTTTCCTCATCCTTTAACGGAATGCTGCCAAACAGAATGTCCAGATTCTCTCCTTCAATTACTTTATTTGCCTTCTTCTCCTGCTGTTCACCAGCCAGATGAATTAACAGATCCGTGATGCAGAATACAGGATCCTCTTCCTTCTCACCAATCACTACATCAACAACGGAACCGTCCTTTTTCACTACAACACCATGGATGGCCAGTGGCAGTGTTACCCATTGATACTTCTTGATACCGCCATAATAGTGGGTATCCAGATACGCCATATCATCATTTTCATATAGTGGGTTCTGCTTTACATCCAATCGTGGGGAATCAATATGAGCGCCCAGAATATTCATTCCCTCTTCCATAGGCTTTGTTCCAATGTTGAATAAAGCAATGGTCTTCTTCATGCATACTGCATAGAGCTTGTCCCCTGCTTTCACCGTCTGCTTGTCGGCAAGTACTTTCTCAAAGTTCACGTAACCGGCTGCTTCCGCCTGCTTCACAATCTCCTTCACGCATTCGCGCTCGGTCTTTCCGACATTTAAGAATGCCCGATACTGATCGTTCAGCGTTTCCAATTCTTCTAACTGATTCTTCGTGTATGTTTTCCATGCATTTGGTCGTTCCATTATAATTCCTCCTGTCTCGGTATCTTAGATCAAGTTTAACTCGCACTAAGTATAGTACAATTCCCGGAATCCTGCAACCGTCCGCCACCGGCTTTCGCCGCAGGATTCCTTCTGTTTCTGCGTGTTTTCCCCGTTTCCGATTCTTCCTGATTATTTATCCCATTAACCCTTCACGATTACCAGCTTCTGGCCCGGTGATAACTCATCCCGCTCGAGCTGATTCACCTTACGGATACTGTCAATGGATGTAAAATAGCGTTTTGCAATGGTCCATAGTGTATCCCCTTCCTGCACCATATATCCGATAATGCCGGCTAATTGATTCATTTTTTCATAATCGATTTCCGCTACACTCATATCCACAATAACCGGACACTGCTTCCGGGCAAAAGCAATAATACTTAAATTCACAACTGCCTTGATCTCCACCTCATCACTGCCCAGCATGATGCTGCTGATCTGCTCCAGTGTCGGCGTAATATGGAAAATCGTATCCGGCGACAAATTCTTCGCCTCCACCAGATAAGTAAACGGCAGATATCCGGTCATGGAATTCATTGGCCTGGTATCATCCTCCGCTATGTATAACAGCCGCACTTCCACTGCTCCATCCACAACGACACCTTCCTCCGTTGTGCGGATATCATCCACCTTTACCGTACCCTCCACATAACATACCTGCAGGATTCCGGCCTGATTCTCTTTGCGCTTGATTCGCTCCACGATTCTGGTCTTTGCATTGTTTCTGGTTAACAGTGATTCATAATCAAACTGCTCGGTTTCTACCTGAATACATGCCGAGGTGGAAAACATATCCCCCAGAAGATCCAGCTCTTCTTCCTGATAAATACGAATCGCCAGCTCCAGATTTGCCTCCAGATTCAGAACCCGTTCCTCACCATCCTCATCCGGTTCCACATTTAGCTGCGTTTCGCCAAGGTTCACTCCTATATCTGCCGTCATTCCCTCCATGGAACCCACACATTCCACCTCACCACTAAACGGAATATCCAGATTCAGATACTGGATCGGCATCTGCTCCTCCGCCCGGTAGATCAGAAAAACCTCCAGTTCTCCTCGGATATCAATCTTATTATCCAGCGGCTTGGTTTCCACGTCATTTAAAGTCGCACAATACCAGATCATCCGACGAATATTAGGTTTATTCTGCGGAATCGGCACCATTTCCCGTACCCGGAACACATCTCTCTGATCTGCAACCGTTCGTGTATATGGTACCTTCTTATACAGACACTGGATCCCATCTCCGTTTTCAATCCCTTCGGCACCCTCCAACACATCCTGTTCCGTTACGTCAATCTTCATCTGGATCAGGCCCTTTACCTCAACCTTCCGGGAATGAATCATTGTAATATTCAGGTCCTCTATTTCACAGCTGACACTGGTATCATAGGACGGAAGCAGGTCATCCACATTGATCATCTCTTCAAACGGAACGCTTCCCTCCATGGCATCCAGTTCCCCCTCTACCTTAGCCACAGAATACAGGATCCGATAGCTCACATGTCCCCGAACACGCAGACGGTCTACCATCGGCTCCGTATCATCAATCACGACCTGTCCCCTGCTGGTAATAATCTTGTCTATATCCTGCTTCGTATCCGGCACATTGAAATCCTCATCAATGGTTAACTGCACCTGTTTCTCTGCTTTATGATTATTGGTACGAATTTCTTTTTTGATTAACTGCATCGATCGTCCCTCCCATGTTCACTGATACTATTCTATGAGAAGATGATAGAAATATTCCTGTTTTTTGATTCTTACCGGTAGACCACCGGCAGCTCCTGGTTTTCACATTTTACTGCCACATACGGATAGGACATCCCATCGATCTTGATCTCACTGTCCTCCGTACCTACCAGATTCGTGTCAATGTAGACTGCATCATCCGTTTTATACAGGGCCTCTACCGTCACGGAACAGCCGCCTCTCGGCTGAGCGCCATACCCCACAACAATGTACATGTACTCTCTTGTCGTAAACGTCAGCTTAAATGGTTCCGCCTTTTTTTCTTCAATGATTTTCACCAGTTCGGCCGGTAAACGGCCTTCTTCACATACCGTAAAATCCAGATTTTCAGTTTCTGTTTTTGAATTACAGCCATTTAACAAAAAGATATTCGATACCAGAAGTATAGATAAAAGAATCCCCGCAATTACTCGCCTGTTTGTACTCATGTCTGCCTGACCTGTCATTTTGTTGTAACTAATATATGCAGCCTGTTTCACTGCTATGCCCGGATCACATCTGATGTCTTACAATTCTATACTCATCACCCAGCTGATAATACGGACATTCCTTATAATTGCCGCTTAAAAACCGGCTCATCTCATCCTCATCCAGCTCCATGACGCAGGTATAGCACTCATACTCATCATCATATTCAAAATTCATGCAACTATCACATCTATCTGCCATATATATTCTCTTCCTTCTAACCCTTATCTGCGTTATACATATTGATCGACCAGAATCGCCTGCTTCCCTTTTCTGGTATCATACTGAATGTTCCGAAATATGAATTTCCCATATCCACGGACTGCGATCACATCCCCATCCTTGGGACTTCCACTGTTATTCTCCATAATTCTTCCGTTGACCAGAATTAATTTCTTACGGAACAGATCCAGGGACTGATTTCTGGACAAATGATACAGCTTTGCCACAATCGAGTCCAGTCGTATGGAGGACACGATCAGCTCCACCGACTCCAGCTGCGGCTTCACATCCTCCGGCATCGTATCCAGAACCTGACATTTTACATGAGTATGACGGATCTGGCTTAAGTTCTCACGAATATAATCTCCGATACGCTCTACTACAAATACATATCCGACCTTATCCTTTACTACAATGTCACCGATCGTATCCCGCTCAATCCCGAGATTCATGATCGCACCCAGAAAGTCTCTGTGCGTCAGTTCTTCTGCAAATTTCCGAAGTAACGGCTCCACCTTCAGGATCTGAATAGGAAATGCAACCTCATATCCAAAATCCTCCGGATTACCAAAGCGGATCATCTGCCGCTCACAGCCTTCCGCGCCACCCCACAGAGTAAACTCTGATTCCTCTGCTACCGAATATACAAGTGCAGCATCGGTTGCTGACAGAAAGTCTGTAAAATAATATGCACTATTCTGATAACTCTGCTCCGCCAGCTCTGCAAACCGTTTTCGCAACTGCTGTTCTTCTATCTCCGCCATCTGTAAGTTCCTCTTTCAAATATATTTATACAAATTCAAACAACTGCCTAATGAACATACGTAAAGAACTGATTGCCCTGTTCCGCAAACGTCTTCTCCAGCTCATATCGCAGTTCCCGTACTTCCTCACCGGTTACCGGATTATAATATCGGATGGTTGTCTCATTATAGCTGATGATCAGCACATAGGTGTCTGCATCCAGCTTCGCCACTACCGGTGCTCCCTGACACAGATAGAACAATGCATTATCCACATCACAGCCCACCAGATTCACACCCGCTTTATCCAGATACCGTTGCAGGATATCGTTCGCATTTCCGCTCATGTCCATAGCTTCCGGTATCTCAACATTCTCATATTGCAATATCATCTCAATGCACTTCTGCAGGGACTCTGCCGGGGTCGCACATGTAATCTCCTGTAACCCTTCCGTGACCTCTGCATACTCCAGCAAGCCACTGATCCTCCAGATACAGTTGCCGCTGCTGTCCAGTGCCAGCCCGCTTTCCTCATATGCCGCAAGAATCGCACCACGCGGTGTAGAATACGACCGCTGCATCGTTCCCTGCGCATATACATAGTAGCGTTCGGATTTCTCTCCGCTGTCTACCGCAATGCTCTTATTATCATCGTTCAGGACCTCTTTGGTCATGATCAGCTCCGGTACCGAGGTCACATACATATAATTCGGGAAGATCATATATAACTGATTATATGCATCATAGGTATACTGATAGCTGACCTGAATGCCGTCTCCATCTGCTTCTTTAAACGTAATGAAGTCATCCGGTGCTTCAATATAGTTATCTCCGGACTTTGTTGCCCTGGTCATATGGATGACCTGCTTACCGGTCCGTGCATCCATTACATAGGTGCCGGCCTTCGTATATTCCTTCACAACCTGATTCTCCAGCGTTGCAATCCTTAAAGTATGCATCGGGAATATCGTACTTCCGTCTGTATTTAATACCACTTCCGATTCATTGGCAAGTCCATATGCCAGATCATTCTCAATAAAACCGATTGCCTTAATTCTCTGACCGCTTCCCGCATCTACGGTATGCTCCTCATAGGTCTCAAGATTCATGATCGTAACCTGCGTACTGTCTCTGTCTACCGGTGCATTTGGATAGGCCAGCAGATACTCACTGTCAGAGACTGCCAGATATTCCTTCGGAATCCCCTGGATCACATAGCTGGATTCTCCGGTTGCCAGGTCGATCTTCATTACATTATCACCCAGCATATAAAAGAACTCATTCTTATCGTTCAAATATGTTAATCTGGACGCATCCTCTTTCAAAATCTCATATGGTTCATCACAGGAGATAAATAATACCTCCTCCAATCGGCTGGTGCTGGCCAGGAACCGATATACTGCGATTCCGTTCTCACCCTCATGCTCACCACGGTTCATATAACCGTATACCGTAAATACCATATTTCCATCGTCATCCAGCTTGACAATATTAATTCCATGCTGGTCATATGCGGAACGAATATCGGTCGGTGTATCCTGCCAGAATGCAAAGACCTTTGTCATGGTTGTAGAACCATAATCGTAGTACCACAGTTGTCCTTCTTTCACGAATGCAACCTTTTCATTTTCATCACTGATCCGATATTGGAAATTATCTGCATTTGAAATTCCAAGGAAAAACCAGTTCTTCAATGTGTTTACATTAAACCGGTCAAATATCGTCTCAACATTACGGTCAAAGTCCATCAGATAGATCGTGGTACTGTCCACATATTTCAACCGATATACCTCTGTGACATTATAATACTGTGCATTATCCACCTCGCCGGAAATCGCAACATATTTTAACTCAATGGTCGCATTCTTCTCATCCAGTTCTTTGATCGTTGGTGTCATTCTGGAAATCCGCATCATGGACAGATTCGCCCATGTAAATGACTCATAATTAGAATGGATATCAATATGGGACAGATTCTCATTCTCTCCGCTGTCATTCGGCTCAATGTATTTCGTGATAGCCATCTTGCTCTCTTTGTTAAAGGTTGCCTCATGAAACTCGTTCACAAACTGTAAGAACTGACCGGTATACAGCCGATTTGACGGAATCAGCCTTGTATAATATCGTACCTCCCGTCCATCCTTCATGGTGATACAGACAATAAAGGTGTACTCCTGTAACTCCTGCAGATTCATACGCAATGTCGTCTTTACATGCTGGACCCCGTTCTCCTCCTGAATCTCATCTACTTCCCCATTCTCGATCAATGAACTGCCATCTACCGTTCTTACTTCATAACCAACCGTGTCGATCTCACTTTTGATCGTCTCTATCTGAAAGTTCACCGTCTGATCTGTTCCGATCGGTGTAATCGAATCATGAAACAGCGACGCATCAATGGAAGAGGTGTATCCATGCAGACAATTGACTTCATTACTGCCGGCTTCCATATAAACCAAAGGAAGTGTAGGCTGATCCATCTCTGCCGACACCTCATCCATTCCTGTATTATCCCATTTATTTACTAAAAACACTGTAGCCAGAAATACCAGCACTGCTACAACTATCTTTATAATAATATCCTTTATCATTTCGTTGCTCCCGAATATATCCTAAAAAAGTCGTCTCCTCTGTCGATACCGACACCGACGCATATGAAATTCGTTACATATTAAAATCAGGGAAAGCTGTATCACCGGATCATCCGGCTTGGGACTCCCTGCATCCCGTCCTTTCATACGAATCCAGACCTCTTCCGCCATCCGATAGATGCTGACAGCATCCGGCTGTTCATCAAACATCGGACTACCCTCATATTCTAACTGATCGCACATATCCTCCACCATGGCGGCTATAAATCTGGCTTCTCTCGGATACATGCGTTTCATTCTTTCATAATCCTGATAGGCATCTTCTTCCGACATTTCTAATTGATCCAGATTGAATTTATCCGGCCACAGCTTCTGAGATGCCTGCTGTAAATAATCCTGAAAACTACTCATATTCACCCTCCTGCATTCTGATTCCAGAATCATCTCTTACAGAATATTGTATGCATGGAGGGTGATTTGTTGCTATTTTATCTTATTCGTCACCGAAGGAAATACCTAACATTCTTGCATTCTGTACAATGCTGTCCTCCGGTGAAACATATTTTAACTTTCCTGCTGATTCAGACAACGGAATGGAGGTTACCTCATCATTCTTCAATACAACAAGCTCTCCATACTTGCCCTCTTTGATCAGCTCTGCTGCCTTTGCACCAAAACGGCTTGATAAAACACGGTCATATGGACATGGACTTCCACCTCTCTGTGTATGTCCCGGAACGGTTACCCGGACCTCCTGTCCGCCATAAGACTTAATCTGTTCTGCAATCTCATATGCTACAGACGGATACTTCGGATTCTCCAGAATTGCCTTTCGCTCCTTCTTTGGCAGAGAAGCAACTTCCTTTGAAATAGCGCCCTCTGCAACTGCCAGAATAGAGAATCGCTTGCCCTGCTGTGCACGTCTGTCCAATGCCTTGCAGACATTCTTAATATCATACGGAATCTCCGGAATCAGAATAATATCCGCACCACCGGCAATACCGGCATATAATGTGATCCATCCTACCTTATGTCCCATGATCTCTACAATAAAGACTCTGCCATGAGAAGCCGCTGTCGTATGAATACAATCAATTGCATCTGTCGCAATATCTACTGCACTCTGGAAACCGAATGTCATATCTGTGCCCCATAAATCATTATCAATGGTCTTCGGTAATCCGATGACATTTAATCCTTCTTCGCTTAACAGATTGGCCGTCTTCTGTGAACCGTTTCCACCCAGAACAACCAGACAGTCCAGCTTCAGCTTTTTATAGGTATCCTTCATTGCCTTTACCTTGTCCATGCCATTGGCATCCGGCTGCCGCATTAACTTAAACGGCTGTCTGGAGGTTCCCAGTATCGTACCGCCCTGTGTCAGAATACCTGAGAAATCTTCGGCCTTTAACTGCTTGTAATTCCCATACATCAAGCCCTTATAGCCTTCCAGAAATCCGTATATCTCCACATCCTTAAAAGAGCCATACAATCCTTTGACAACTCCCCGCATGGTTGCGTTCAATGCCTGACAATCTCCACCACTGGTCAACATTCCTATTCTCTTCATACGAACCACCTTCTCTTTCTTATGTTTTATAAATAAACTCTGCCTTCTAATGCACGGAACAGAGTTACTTCATCAATACATTCCAGCTCCCCGCCAATCGGTACTCCGCTGGCAATCCTGCTGACTTTGATTCCGGACGGTTTCACCAGCTTACTGATATACATAGCCGTTGCTTCACCCGGAACATCTGAATTGGTTGCTATGATCAGCTCTTCTACCTCTTCATTCTGCAGACGCACCAGCAGCTCTTTTAATTTGATATCCTCCGGTCCTTTCCCCATCGCAGGATCCAGTGCTCCATGAAGAACATGATAAACACCATTATAGCGACCGGTACGTTCATACGCGGCCAGATCTCTGGTATCCTCCACCACCATGATGGTGCTGTGATCCCGGTTCGGCGATGCACAGATCGGGCATATCTCCTTGTCCGTCAAGGTATAACAGGTACTGCAATACTTGACATTCTTCCTTGCCGTCTGAATGGTATTAGCCAGCTGGTCCACCTGCTCCATCGGCATATCAATAATATGAAATGCCAGTCGCTGTGCTGACTTACCGCCAATTCCCGGCAAATGAGATAACTGTTCTATTAAATTATTAATCTCATTACCATAATAATTCATGACTAGAACGGAAAGCCTCCCAGTCCACCCATATTACCTGTGATCTTGGACATCTCCTTATTGGAATCCTCTTCCTGTGCCCGAAGTGCCTCGTTAACTGCCGCAATAATAAGATCCTGCAGCATCTCAATATCATCCTTGTCAACAACCTCTTCGTCCAGTTCAATCGACTGAATCTCTTTCTTGCCATTCACAACTACCTTTACGACTCCGCCGCCTGCAGTTGCTTCATAGGTCTTCTCTTCCAGCTCCTTTGTTGCCTCTTCCATCTGCTTCTGCATCTTCTGTGCCTGCTTCATCAGATTGTTCATATTTCCCGGCATCATTCCTCCGGGATATCCACCACCACGTTTTGCCATTTTTACATCCTCCTAATTATCATCATATTCCACTGGAATATTCATTTCTTCAAAAATATTCAATCGGATCAGATCCTGCTGCCCGGCATTGTTCTGGTACTTCTTTCGAAATTCCACCGTCAGATTCCGTTCAGAAGCCTGCACAAAGGCCTCCCGGATTGCTTCCTGATCTTCTCCACCTTCTGCCAGAAGTCCCTGATTGGTCTCATCCAGCAGAATTACAATTGACATATGCTCTTTATCCACCCGCACATCTGACATCTGTAATAATGTTCTTAGTGCCGGCTCCAGCTTCTCATAAACCACCGGCAGATGTGCCGCTATGCTTTTCAGCTCCTGCAGGGTTGCTTCCGGAAGTGCTTTGACCAGCTCCGCTTCAGATGGCTCTTTGGCACCATTCGATTCTGTCGCTGCTGTCTGCACTACATTCCCCACCACCTGCTTCGGCGGACTCTTCTCTATCAGATCCAGCCGTCTGGTTAAATCATCCATACGCTGAATAATAGAATCATAATTCTGTTCCATCTCCGGAACACACAGCTTAATGACTGCTAATTCCAGTATTACCCGTTTTTGACTTGCATATTTAATATTATTCGAAAGTTCCGAAAAAATACGGATGTACCGCATCAGCTCATCCAGAGATACCTTCGCTGCCATCTGCTCCATGGCATCCAGATTCTCCTTTGACAGATCCAACATATCTCTCGCATTTGCGGAGCTCTTTAACAGTAACAGGTTCCGCATGAACCATGTGAAGTCAAGGATAAACTGTCCAAGCTCCCGCCCCTGCCAGATAATCTCATCAATTAATGCGATCGCTCCGTCTACATTCTTTTCTTCCACGGTACTTAACAACCGGATGAATACCTCTGTATCAACCGCTCCCAGTACATCCAGACACTTCTCATAGGTCAGGGTCTCGCCCAGATAAAAGGCTATGCACTGATCCAGCAGACTCAATGCATCTCGCATGGAACCGTCTGCAGCCTTGGCAATATAATCAATCGCCTTTTTCTCAACCGATACACCTTCCCGGTTCATCAGGTCCATGAGCCGATCCGAAATCGTCTGAACCGTAATCCGACGAAAATCATATTTCTGACAACGGGATAAAATCGTAATCGGAACCTTATGTGATTCTGTAGTTGCCAGAATGAAAATCACATAAGACGGCGGCTCCTCCAGTGTCTTTAACAGTGCATTAAATGCTCCGATCGAGAGCATATGCACCTCATCTATAATATATACTTTATACTTTCCTTCAGTCGGTGAATACTGCACCTCATCCCGGATCTCCCGGATATTATCAACACCATTGTTCGATGCAGCATCGATCTCGATCACATTCATAGACGAGCCTTCTGCGATCGATCTGCAGCTCGCACACTCTCCACACGGACTTCCATCTACCGGATGCTCACAGTTCACTGCCTTCGCAAACAGCTTCGCTACGGTTGTCTTTCCGGTACCTCTTGTTCCGCAGAACAAATATGCGTGTCCGATCCGGTCATGCGTGATCTGATTCCGCAATGTCGTTACAATATGCTCCTGGCCCTTTACTTCCTCAAATGTATCCGGTCTCCACTTACGGTATAACGCTTTATATGACATTTCATTCACATCCTATCTGCTGACTGTTAATATCGAAACCGAAATATCTGATCTAACATACGCAGGGTCTTAAAATTCCCCTTTGCTGTTATCTCGCCGGACATAAATGCCCTCTGGAATGTATTTTTGCCATGCAAAATTGCTTTTAATACCTTTGTTTCTGCCCGCATTACCACATCTGCTTCCGTATCATCACTATACCAGCACTTAATGCCCTCCGGGTTTACCTCAATTGATAAGGTAGACTCCCGATCCGGTATAATAATAATATACTTCGCCGAAAAATCCGCAAGCGGATAATAGTTTGTCCGGAATTCCCGGATGAACTCGCCTTCCTTCTCCTGTGGTTCATCCCCCAGCATAGACTTGAACATTGCAGATAATTCTTCAATATCCTTCTTCTGCTGCTTTACATATGCATCATCCGATACAAATCGGGACAGCTGCTCACTTTCCTGTGGTGTCAGATCAATGGTCTTTGTCCGTGATACATTCTCTCTGACTGCAACATTACTATTCGGAAATACCGGTGTTTTCTGATGAATCGCCCGGTATAAATTCTCTGCCTGCTTCTCGATCAGTGTCCGATATGTCGCAGAGGTCTCAAACTCCGTATGATTTTCCACATATGCGGTCAGTCCCTTTAAGGCTGTTCCTCCAAGTGTTTCCCAGGCCTTTACCACAGAGGTCTCTGCATCCCGTTCTCCGTATGTGGTTGCCATAACAACCGGAAGCATATAAAGTGTCGCAATCTTCTCTTTGTCTCCATACAACCAGCACATATCCAGGAATTGCTGCATATATCCACCAATTCCAAACCATTCAAGCGAAACGGCCAGAATTACTCCATCTGCATCCTTCAATGTCGCCGGAAGAGTTGCTATCGCATTCTTATCCTCGTACAGATTATATCTTCTCACATCTACACGAAGCTCTTCTAATACTTCTGTTATTTTCCCAATGACATATAACGTAGGATCCTCAATCAGACCCCGTCCGCCATAATAGATGTTTATCTTCACCAGAACCGCTCCTTTGTACTTCTTTTCCTGTATGAATCATCATATTTCAATACACAAACACTCCATCTTATTATAGCGGAAAGGGGGCATAAAAGCAACTGCCCCGCCGGATTGTTTTCTTAATTTTCAGACATTGCTCCCACAATGTTTCTTAACCTTTTCAACAATGTAATGGTTTGCTCCCAGCACCAGTCTGGTACCTTCTTCCAGCCGCACCGGTTTCCCTCTGGAGATCCGTCTGCCATTACAGTAGGTACCATTTGTAGATGCCAGATCCTCGATATAAAGCTCACCATCCTGCTGAAATACACGGGCGTGCTTCCGACTAATCCCCGTTTCCTCCAATGGGTACTCAGCCAGATTGGATCGACCAATGATTCCGGGCAGTGCCTTCAACAAAATATCCTGCGTTCCCGCTCCCTTTAGCTGCCACGCATCCTGCCCGGTCACCTGTATCAGCCCGGTCTCCCCATCATATATTCTCCCTATAACACCGGTTTCTCCGGATAATGGCTCCACCAGCTCTACCACCGATCTATGGAGTCCCTCTCCCGTTTTTTCTTTTTCCCGTCTTTCTTCTCCGGACTCCTCTGCCCTCTGTTGAACCTTATGTCTATTCTGCCTGCGCCGGAGTTTTATCGTACTGTAAAGGAAAAATAAAAACAGGATCATGCTGAATATCATAAATTTACAATCGCGGTCATAACCCAGAAACACCCAGTATCGCCAAGCATAAATGACGACAGCAATCAGAGAAAATCCGGTGAGTATTCTGTATATCCATACCTTTTTCCCATCGGTTTCTCTGCTTATCTCCTCCGTCCTTTCTGCCCTCTGTGTTGCATCCGGTCCCTCTGTTTTTCCGATTTCTTCTCTTTCCGGCTCATTACTCCTCTTTGCGTTCATAACAAGACCTATATCATCCGGTTCCTTCTTCATCTGCTTCTCCATATTCTCCAGAAAGCATTGTACCTCTTCTATACCGGCTGTTTCTTCCTGTAACAGCCGGTATAATCCGTATATATACATAACGGCTTCCGTATCCTGATGCCGGGTGTGTTTCATGCAGAACTCCACCAGCATGATCAGAGAGGCATGAAACTCCCCCTGACCTCCCATCCGAAAGCAGAACCGAAACCGCCTTTTTCCGGCATGGTAATATATCATCTCCGGTGCTGTCAGAATCCCCTCCAAAGGGAGCAGATATTCTTCCATCTCCTTATAGCAGTTCCATAAATCTGTAAACAGCTGCCGCAATACAGGAAAGTCAAGCTCCTGCTCTTCACTCATCTGTGATAATGTCTGTGTCCCCTTGGTATCATATGCGATCTGAAACTGTCCGTCACAGCCCTGGATTTCTAATGGCAATAATCCACTTCCTTCATATCGCATCAACATATTTAATTGAAAGTCATCGACATCCTTACTTTCTCCCTTCAGAACCATATACTGCCGAAAACCTTCAGTCTGATAACAGGTTTCCAAATAACTGCCACCTCCTTAAGCGCTGCTCTGTCTCTGTATTCCGCTCAATCTGGTACTCTCTGCTCTTAACTGCGTATCCCCGCACCAGCTCCACACATACCTTTTTTGAATATATGATCCGATCCCCGGCAACCTCTGTACAAATCTCATGATCCTGCTGTGCAGTCTCGTCCTGTTCCACAGTCATCATATCTGCATGTGCCTCTGCCTGCTTCCACACGCCAAGCAGCATGGTCAGTATCAGAAAAATCACAACCAGAACCAGACTCATAATTAATGTCACCTCTATGATCGTGCTCCCCTGATTTCTATTTCTGTGCGGCTTCCTGCTTCTATCCTCGGTTCTACACTTACTTGTATTTCCGGTTCTATTCACGGTTCTATCCCACCTGCCTCTTCGTTTCTGTTCATAATTCTACTCCTGCCGGCTTTTTCGTTTCTATCCACCGTTCTGCTCCTGTCGGCTTTTTCGTTTCTATCTACCGTTCTACTCCTGTCGGCTTTTCTATTGCTATTCACCATCCTGCTTCTGTCTTTGCCTCCGTTTCTGACTGTATCTTCATTTCATGCTCAGGATCCGCATCTGGAACAAGGAGCGTATCCCGGCACTTCACTTTTCAACACACGGCGAACCGTCCGCTTTAATCCACTGCATTCTCTGGATGTATGATAGCAATCCCCGGTCGGTGTAACATAATAAATATCCGCCGGCCTCTCTCCGCAATATTCACATGCCCGCAGGCCGGGATAATTCTCATCTAATACCGCTGATGATACTGTATAGATTGTCAGCTTTAAATGGCTGCAGCTCCTGCTCAGATGATAAACCGTACTATGCTCTGCCACGTATACATATGTCTGATCTGTCGGATCCTCCGATTTCACGTATCCTACATATGCCTTTTGTCGGATGTGTGCCTGAACAGGCACATGGATACTTCGAAAAAACGGTGCCTGTATTCGCACCAGATATTTTACCCCAATGCAGATAAATCCTTCTTCATCCAGGACCGGAGTGCCATCCAGCAGAATCCCGTTTCTTCCGCCAAATACATACCGTTCTACTCTCTCGTTCTCACCAAGGAATGTCCGAAATTGCAGAAAGGCTTCTCCCCAGTCTAAAACACGGCTCCCCTCTACTTCTATTCCTTCTTCAACTACCTGTTTCAGGTACGCAGTCTCCGCCATACTGTCAGCGGTATTATTTACCGCCTGGTAAATCTGATTTTCCATGATAAAAATCTGCCCCATAGAATAAAACATCCAGAGAGCAAACAGTAATATCGGAAGAATCAGCGTCACCTCCAGAGTAGCAGAGCCCTGATTTTTCCACCCATGATTTTTCAGATCCTGATTTTTTAAATCTTGATTTTCTGTTGCTGTTTCCTCTGATTTCTCCTCATCTGCAGAGGTGCTTTGAACTGTATACTGACTCACCGGGGGGGCTTTCACAATCCGGTCCTGATTCAGAAGTATCAGATCTTCCAGAAATATCCGGCCATACCGGTTACTTCCGAACGGAGTCCTGTAACAAAGCGATAACTTTTTCTTATTTTTTGAGATCTTCTGCCTCTGCTTTGACCCACCTGTCTTTTTGTGCATCCCTGACAGGCTTCTGTGATAATTTGATGAGCCGGTATACATTTCAAAACACCTCTCTTCTTCTACCGATTTCCGCTAATTATTCTATATATCCGTCTGAAGCCTGAAAATGCCATTGCCGGTTGTCCTCCCGCACGGTCACCTGCACTTCAAAGCTTACAATACAGTTCTTTATTTCAAATTCCGGTATGGTCTCCTGAATATTCACCTGCATCACATCCAACATCCGGTAACACTGTAGCTCGGTGTCCTGTAATGCCAGCATCAGAAATAAATACTCCTCATACCGTAATCCCCGACTATCGTCACATTCTTTTCCGGATATCTGACTAATGTCAGCAAGATTCCGCAAAGATAGACTCCAGGTTGTTTCGTCCTTGGTAACCGGAACTGTTTTCCCATGCAACAATGCCTTTACATCTACCAGACTCTCACCATAGGACCAGCCTCCCAGAATGATATAGGATACCGGTTCTGCCAGTTCTACCAGTCCAACCGGTGTAAGCAGCAGTGTTGCTACTGCCAATGTCTCATCCTTCATTGTCTGGTTGCTACAGGCATAGCACATATTGGGAATAAACCGGATCCAGGACAATTGCGTAGCTACCTGTGATAAATTCTTATGATCCGACTCCTTTCCGGCAAGCAGATACTCCACTTCAAATTCCAGCAGCTGATTATTCTCACCGTCCCAATTGGTCGCATTCTGAAAGGTATCTATCGCATACAACGCAGCTTCCGGTCTATAACCACCCTGACCATTATCATCTCCACCGGCCGTCAGACCTCCAATATCATTCCAGAATGTCTCCTGCTTAAATACATCTGCCATATCCGAAAGTCCGAGATCGTCACCTTCAAATATCCAAAATCCCTTGCCCGATGTTGGATACTCTGCAGACGGCATTTCCTTCAGTCTTACGGTTTCTGTGGATATTGCCATCACCTTATCCGGAAGAACCAGATCCAGAATATCCATGCCGAGCAATAGCTTCATTGCCCCTCTCGGATCTATCATTGCTTCTCCGTCTTCTGTTTCCGTAACCGAATCTCCAATGGTCTCCACAGATATATTCTGATTCTGTCCATTCATTGCCTGTCCGGGTTCTATCGTCACCGTATGCTCAGACTGATCTTCCAGTTCCTGCTGCACAGCATCTCGATCCAGCTTCTGACCGGACTCTGTCTTTTGCAGTATCCTTTCTATCACCAGCTGCGGAACCCGAAGCTTCATATACTCATGAATCTGCTGACGAAATCCCTTTAGAGAATCCTCCGTTAATGACTGACTGTCTGTCAGCACTACCTCCTGTACCCGGAAATGATAGGGTGTCTTATCCGGCTCCAGATTATATTCCAGAAAGTCCTCTATTCTTTGCTCCAAAAAGCCTTCTCCCTTTCCGTAATATGTCTTATCCAGAGCAAGGATGTGATATCGCCGGAACAGGTCCGGCTGATAATCACCCTTTATACTTCTACAGGCCGCAGAAACCGACTGACTGCATTTCGCTTTTCCTTCCCGGATGCGTATTCCCTGCAAAACTGTAAGTATCAGTATCAGAAACACACATACGATCAAACATACAAACACCGTGATCTGTCCTTTATTCTGCATTCCTCTCATGGTTCCGGCCTCCTGTTTTACTTATATACGGTAGCTGCATCTCTGTTGATTGCTTTCCAGATCTTATTTACCAGCTGCGTAATCTGCTTCTGAAAAATAATAACCAGTCCGACCAGAACAACAATGATCAATAATACCTCTACCACACCCATACCATCTTCTGAGTGTTCACCCATTAAAAAGTCCTTGATTTCTTCCATATTCGTATTCTCCTTCCGTCATATTTCATAAATCTATTTGTTACATTGTCACAAAGCAAAATCCTTCCATGCCGGAATTATGATTACCACCATCGAAATGATCATTAACAGGATCATAGGCAACAGCATCTTCGTACCTGCCTCTTCGCCTGCCTTCTTTGCCTGCTCCTTTCGAAATGTAAATGCAGCCTGCACCTCTTCCTCCAGTTGCAGTCGAATCTCCTGTCCACCCGTGCGGAGCTGACGACTTAATAATGATGCCAGCCTCATATACGGAGCCAGACCGGTTCTTTTGCCGAGTCGCAGGTATGCCTCCTCCTGTGTGATTCCGGAACGGATTTCATTCCGCAGAATATCCAGCTCCTGATAAAGCACCTGTGTTGTCTGTCGGTTCCTTTCATATTGTTCCATAACACGCTCCAGGGCACCCTGAACGGTTGCTCCCGCTCCCAGATATAACTGTAGCTGGTTCATAAATCCCGGGTAGGCGATCAACAGTTTCTGCTTGCGCTTTTTTACTTCAAGATGCAGATTTTCCCGTTTTCGCATCCAAAGCATCAGCATGATCAGGATTCCTCCTGTCAGTACAACCGCAATCACCCTTCCTGTCTGAGATGGCAGCTCAATCCGATAGCCATTGATCTCCTTCGGAAGCGTAATATCAGCCTCATATTGCTGGGCTTCTATCTCTCTGGAAACAGCCTCTGCCAGTTCCTGCTTCTGCCTCGCTTCACCGGTCAGTATTCCGGGATAAATCATTAGCTGATACTCTCTGGTTCTTACCTCATCCTCATAGGATAATTCCAGTTGCAGCACAACCTCTGTCGGCACCTTCAATGTCTGATTATGAAGCGTTCCATTCTCCTCCAGAAGTTCATAGTCACTGCTGATCCATCGCACACCGATACCGCTTTCCGGAATGCTTTTTATCAGATTCAGATCCATTGTAATCTGTTCCATATCTTCATTTTCTCCCGGCATTTCTTCCTCCAGATATTGAAAACCGTTTTGAAACTGTGCCTCCAGTTCCTGCTCGGTATAACGCACTGCCGGTACTTCTACCTGTAGTTCCAGTTTTCGATTGCCGTTCTCAACTGCCTGCAAAGAATATTCCGTTGCATCTTCTCCATACGGCATCCGTTCCAGATGAATCTCATCTGTCTGCTGCAGATTTTCCATAAGGATGACTGCCAATACAAATATTCCTATTACAACAGCTGCAAGCATTGTCTTACGTATCAGCTCCGTATAATAGTCCTGAAGTAATTGCTCCGTCTGTGTCGGATTTCCTCCATATAGCTGCACCAGATCCTTCTGAACCGGCTCTACACGAAGCAGTCTGTTTGCCCGCAGCCACCGATAAAGCCGCCCTGCCGTTTTCTCAGTATATTTTCTGCTCACAAAGCTACACCTCGATTCTCATAATCCGGTTTCCCCAGCAGAACGCCAGAATCGTTCCCAACATACAACCGCTCATGATCAGCATGCCGGTCGCATTATGATATAGTCCGTTCAGATATCCCGGATTGCCGATACGCAGATACAACAGCATAAAAAGTGGCATTCCACACATAATCCGCTGTTCCAGCCTCTTTCCGGACAGCATTACCTGAATCTCCTGTCCGATTTCTATTTTTTCTGTTATGATTCCGGTGGTATTTTCCATAATCTGCACAAGATTACCGCCACTTCGCTTGGCCGTCCGTAACACCTCTGCAAAACTCAGAATATCTTCCTGACCACTTTCCTCTGCGAATTCAAACATTGCCTGCTCAATCGGAATATTCAGCTCTATCTTCTGAATAACCTTCCGTGCTTCCCTATCCATCGGACTGTCTCCCGTATGTAAATCCGCAAAATCCCTTTCTGCTGCCTTCCATGCATGCTCTAACGCAGCCCCTGCCTTCAGATTCGCTGTCAATATCTGCAGCAGCTCCTTGAACTCGCTCAATAGCAACGTCGCCTGATACTCCTGCCGCTTCTTCTCATATAACTTCAGAAACCATATATTTGCAGGAAATAGCAGCAGTCCCATCTTCCATGAGTCATAGAATAACCATCCCAGGACCAGACAGACCAGACTACCGACAAGCCAGACCGCCAGATACTCCGGCTTCATATAATGCCTGATATTCTTCCAGGCACCCTGCCGCCTCCAGTTTCTCTGTATGACAGACAGGCTCTTTAAACCTCCAGTCTTCATCTGTTTCCTCCTTTTCCTGTCCTCGCCTCCGGTACTTACACAATGTATGAAGCTTTATCTCTCCTTCCTGCATTCCCAGTATTTCTACCACTTCCAGAACCTTTCTCCGACCGTCGGACAATCTTCCGATATGTACAATGATGTCGATGGCAGATGCTATCTGCTGCCGGATTGCCGGCAAAGGCATCTCGATTCCCATTAAAACCATGGTTTCCAACCGATATAACATATCTCTTGCAGAATTGGCATGCCCCGTTGACAGCGATCCGTCATGTCCGGTATTCATGGCCTGAAGCATATCCAGTGCCTCTTCTCCCCGAACCTCACCGACAATAATTCTGGTCGGCCGCATCCGCAGGGAACTTCGGATCAGATCCTTGATATGAATCGCATTTTTCCCTTCTACATTGGCATTCCGAACCTCCAGCCGTACCAGATTCTCAATGGCCTGCAACTTAAGCTCTGCGGAGTCTTCGATCGTAATAATACGTTCCTCCTTCGGGATGAAATCTGCCATTACATTCAGAAAAGTGGTCTTTCCGGAACCGGTGCCACCGGATATCAGAATGTTATAACGGCTTCTGACCAGAAGTCTTAATAGCTGCGTCAGTTCCTCCGATAGCATTGCCCGTTCGATCAGATCCTTTGCACTAAAGTTATGCTTTGGAAACCGCCGGATCGTCATAACTGCACCATCCAGTGCAACCGGAGCAAGTACCACATTGACTCTGGAGCCATCCGAAAGTCTGGCGTCTACGATCGGTGAGCTTTCATTTACAATGCGATTACACTGCGCTGCCACCTGCTGAATCACATCCATGTACTTCTCTTCCGATGAAAAACCGCCCTTCCATCTTTCCAGATGCCCGTCTCGTTCTACAAAAATCTTCCGATAATTATTAATCATAATCTCTGTGATATCTTCCCGACTCATGATCGTTGCCAGACAATCCAGCCCACGAATCGAGCTGAATACCCGCTCCTTTAGTTCCAGCTTCTCCTTCAATGGAATATAACAATCGCCGGTCTTCAACAGGATCTGACGATCGATCTCCTGTTGAACCTGAAGATCACTGACTGCTTCTCTCATATTCAGTTCCGCCCGTACCATTTCCTCCAGTTCCCGACTGAGCGTATCTATATTCTCCGGCATCATGACCTGCACCTCCTCACTTCTGTTCTGCTGCTTCTATTCTGTTACCTCTATTCTGCTATCTTTGCTCTGTTACTTCTGTTCTGCTACCTTTATTCTGTTTCCTCTGCTTTACTGCTTCTGTTCTGCTCGGTTGCTATTCATCCTTCCACTGTTCACTCCAGCTATGCAGTGTTGAAAGACTCCCATCCGCACGTGCCTGCTCCAGCCACCGGACTCCATCTGTCTTTCCAAGGACTTCTTCCACATTCACCGGATAACATCTCCGGTTCAGATCCTCCCAGATACCCATTCGTTTCACACAGCGTATGAACATCTCCAGCCGCTGCCGTGCCTCCTGCTCCTGCAAATAGGGCATATAAATAACGTCAAATGCAAGAAGGCACTTCAGTTCTGCCAAACTGCCGGAACCTATATCCGCAGCTACATGTCCGTAATATCCTTCCCGGCAGATCGTCTGCAGCAACCACTCCATATCCTCTGCACTCAGCTCCCGTAACTCCTGGTAGCAGCCCGCACTGGGAATAAAATCATATCCCATTTTTGTCTGTGCCAGTGCCTTCAGCTGCATGGACAGATTTTCGGATCTCTGTTTCAGGTAGTAAAGCACCGTTTCCATAGCAGTCCCTTCCGGGCCGTATTCTTCCATGCCAAGATATAGGGTTCTTCCCGACATAGCAATGTCATCTACGCTTGAATTCTCCGGCTGCCCGCTCCAATACTCACACAGGGCTCCGGCCAGCCGGCTCTTTCCGCTTCTTCCGATGGGAGAATATATGCCGATTGCCACACCCTCCTGTCCGCTACCGATAAATGTCCTCTTCTGTCCGAGTACTTCCAGCATCTTCTTTACCAGAACCGACGCCGGTGAATATTTGGAGATGCCTTTTACTTTACCAACCATTTTGTCAGCCCCCTCACCAGCCGATCCACCAGCCATCCCATTAGCGCTCCTGCCGATCACTTCGCCGGATCCTTCCGGATGTTCTCCACGCCTTAACAGTAGCAGTACCGGCACAGATGCCAGTATCTCATCCGATAATTTCCCACAGCTCCGATCCGCTGCCGCAGCTCCGAAAACCATTGCTTCATCTACTACGATCATATCTGTCTCATGCTGTCGCAAATACTCCTGCAGCTGCTCCACTCCGGTAAATGCCATTGCCAGAATCGGGATTCCGGCATTCCGGTTTATATAATTCATAAGTGCAATTGTAAAGGATGGCTCGGTATCACAGATTGCCACCTTATAACTTTTCAAAAATCCAGCCACCTCCTGATCATCCAAATAGCATATCCTGCCAGAATCGCTATGGAGAAATGTACTGTGTATCGGGTATCTCCCCGATCAAATCCGCTATCATATGGGATAATGTGTCCTGTGATCAAACAGGTCCGAACATAATTCCAGAATACTTGTAAACGATTCACCAGATTACGGTGATATAACATATGAATCATAGCCAGCGCACCGCCGACTAAAAAGGAGTAAAGCATAACATGCAGGACTTCCATCCCCGCTGCTCCTCCTATGACAGTTAGCAACTTAATATCTCCGGCTCCCAGTACCCGAACCCGATGTAACAAAAACAAAGCTATCATCGGAATCCCTATCCCTGCAAGAATACCCGGTAATCCGCCGCTTCCTCTTATACAGAAGCTGCCACCCGCACTGATCAGAACACCGATCAGTGTCAGAAGATTCGGAATCCGATATGTCCGAAGATCAAATATCACTGCCAGAATCAATATACC
>ERZ1035006.271-NODE-271-length-43412-cov-54.008211_pt1 | contig 43412 bp, 44 predicted proteins | sample MGYA00520694_ERZ1035006 | MGnify/ENA primary metagenome ERZ1035006 (study PRJEB33766, sample SAMN09781746) | gut metagenome | biome: gut microbiome | host: Homo sapiens | place: Madagascar | study: EMG produced TPA metagenomics assembly of the PRJNA485056 data...
CGATTTTTGATACAAAACAACTGATATTTTTTTGTTTTTCAAACATTTTGTCGTATCTTTGCAGCCAAAATAAAACATTTAGCATGAAAAAGGTAGTATATATATTTCTAATTGCGCTAATGACGGTCACTTCTTGCCAACAGAAGAAGACAGAAAAGTCACCTGAAGTCATCGACACGATACCCGTGATGGTGATGCAGGTACAGAAGTGCAGTCGCCTATATACAGCCGAGGCTCATGTTCACAAGATTATCACCCATGATGACCAGCTCAATCTGCAAGGATCACTCTTCAAGAAGACATTCAGCATCCATGTACCTGGTTCCAATCGCAAGATAGCCATTCCGATGGATGCCACCATCAAGGCGTACATCGACTTCAAGGACTTCTCCTCGAAGAATGTGAAGCGCCAAGGTGAGAAGATAGAGATTGTCCTCCCCGACCCACAGATGACACTCACCAGTAGCAAGATCGACCACAAGGCGATAAAGCAATATGTATCGTTCAGCCGCAGTAACTTCTCGGATGCCGAACTTGCCAAGCTGGAGCAACAGGGACGCCAGAGCATCATCAAGGACATTCCGCAACTCGACCTCATCGAACAAGCTCAACTCAGTGCTGCCAATACCCTCATCCCAATGCTCAAGGACATGGGATTCCAGGAGGAAAATATCAAGATAAGCTTCCGCAAGAAGTTTACCCTGGCAGACATCCAGCAGCTCTTCGATGGCTCTAGCGTGGAGAAGAAAACATCATCTAGCAAATAAAGCAAGGAGGAAATGAAATGAAGAAATTAGGAATCATCATCATACTGCTCCTCCTGATAATAATAGGTGGAGCTATGTACTGGCTCAACAAGGACAACACAGTCAGCGTAGCCCAAGAAGAGCGCACCTCCCTATCCCCCACCCAAGTGGAGAGCATTGAGGCAATAGGTCAATGGGAGTTTCTAGCCGTGAGCGACGAAGAACTGGTAGATACCGTGCGTCATGGATTCTTTGGCGACGACCAACTGGTACGCATTTATTACGGCACCCTGCGCTTAGGCATAGACATGCACGAGGCAAAGGAAGGATGGATACAAACCAATGAGGCAAAGGATTCCATCGTCTGCACACTGCCCCCCATCAAGTTGCTCGACCACAATTTCATCGACGAGGCAAAGACACAGAGCTTCTTCGAGGAAGGCAAATGGACAGGAGCCGACAGACAGGCAATGTATGACAGAGCCTACAGCCTGATGAAGCAACGTTGCCTCACCCCAGCCAACATCTCCACAGCACAGCGCAATGCCCAGCAACAATTCAGAGAGATGCTCAAGGCAATGGGATTCACCCATGTCAGAATAGAGTTCGACAAATAAACTATAATTTAAATAAGATGGATGCAATTAACGATTTTTTTACAGCGTTTAGTTCATTCCTTTGGGGATGGCCAATGATTATTCTCCTGTTGGGGACCCACATCTTCCTGACCATTCGCCTGCGCTTTCCACAGCGCAAGATATTCAAGGCGATCAAGTTGTCAGTGAAGAAAGACAAGGATGCCACGGGCGATGTATCCCAGTTTAGTGCTCTAGCCACAGCCCTAGCCGCCACCATCGGTACGGGTAATATCATCGGTGTGGCAACGGCAATAGCCTTGGGAGGACCTGGAGCCGTACTTTGGTGTTGGCTTACGGGCGTATTCGGTATCTCCACCAAATATGCCGAAGGTTTGCTCGCTGTGAAGTATCGTGTCAAGACTCGCCGAGGCAGAATGCTGGGCGGTCCTATGTATGCACTGGAAAAAGGACTGGGTTGGAAGTGGCTAGCCATTCTCTTTGCCATCTTCGCCACACTGGCTTCTTTTGGCATCGGAAGTACCGTACAGGCAAATGCCATCTCCTCATTGGTAGAGAATCAGTATGGCATCTCACCTTATATCACAGGAGCCATCGTCACAGCTCTCGGTGCAGCCGTCATCCTGGGTGGTGTCAAGACAATCTCCAAGGTATGCAGCATGTTGGTACCTTTCATGGCACTCTTCTATGTGCTCGGTTGCATCTACATTCTCTTTGTCAACCATGCCTACCTCATACCAGCCATCAAGGTCATCTTCGAGTCAGCATTTACTCCGCAGGCAGCAGGTGGAGGTTTTGCAGGTAGCACCATGATGATAGCAGCCCGCTATGGTATCGCCCGTGGTCTGTTCTCCAATGAGTCAGGTCTCGGTTCCGCACCTATCGTAGCCGCAGCAGCCCAGACTCGCAACCCTGTACGCCAAGCATTGGTATCCTCCACCGGTACCTTCTGGGATACAGTCATCATTTGCGCCCTCACCGGAGTGGTCATCACCTCTAGCATCATAGCCTACCCAGACATCGACTATCATGATGGAGCGGCTCTCACAAAGCAGGCATTCAGCAAGATTCCATATATCGGAGCCCCATTGCTCACCTTCGGCCTCGCCACTTTCGCCTTCAGCACCACGCTGGGTTGGAGTTACTATGGCGAGCGTTGCGTAGAATATCTCCGAGGAAAGAAATGGATGATTACATTCCGCATCATCTATATCATCACCATCTTCATTGGTAGCGTGATCAATCTCGGCTTGGTATGGAACATCGCCGACTGCATGAACGCCCTCATGGCGATACCTAACCTCATCTCCCTGCTCTGCCTCAGCGGCATCATCGTTCATGAGACCAGAAAGTATCTCTGGCGTGATCGCCTGGATAGGGATATGGACGAGAGCGAGATAGAAGAGCTGGAAAAAGACTAGTTAGGAGTTAGGAGTTAGGAGTTAGGAGTTTAAAGTAAACGAAAAGAGCCTGGATGCATCACTGCGTCCAGGCTCTTGCTTTTTCTAAATCAACAAAAACTAATAAAATATCTTCTTAACCTAAAGTATTCTAAACCTATGCTTTCTTTTTTCTGATGCAAAGGTACAACGTTTTTCTCAATATCCTATCTTTTTTGTGTGATTTATAGATGTTTTGATGAGCAAACGTTTGCACGATTAGCTCATCTTGTAGTCTCTAATCCTTAATCATTTATTATTAATTGAAGATGCTTCATAGCATGTCCCCCCCAAACGGTGTCATTCACATATTGAAAGCCCAGATTGGCGTATAGCTTTTCAGCGAGCGGATTTCCCTTGTCCACCAATAAGCCCACCTTGGAATGTCCCAGTTCCTTGGCTCGCTCTATGGCTGCAAGCAGCAATCGAGTGGCAAACTTCTTGCCACGGAAGTTGCTCGATACCGCCAAGCTGTCTATATAGTATTCGCCCTCACCAGTCTCAGCATCCATTCCCGAGTAGTCGATGCCAAACTCCACCAAAGCCTCGTTGATAAATCGTTTTCTCAATCGCTTCAAATCAGCACCATCGTAAGCCACCACCACTCCAGCCAAGATACCACTGGAGGTCATTCCCATCAAAGTGTTCTTATAGCTATATTGGCTATCGTCCATCTTCACCAGCTTAGAAATGACCCGATGAAAATCAGCTAGGTTATGGTGTGGTCCTGCCAGATTTTGGCAGCAATTCGTACTCATCGCCTCCATGATGAGCGATGCAATATGTGATGCCACGTCTGGCGTAGCTGGTTTGATATCTAACTTCATGCTATATGCTTATTGCTTTATGATTTCAATTTCGTTACTTCCAGGCTTGTAAAGATAACCCACACACTCCGTAGCATCCACCTTGAATGGTTTCCAGGTCAGCTGGTTCCAGTCTATCTTATCCGTGCTCTGAGCCACTGGCACCTGAGGTATCAAGCTACCATCCTTCACCAAGATCACGCATGGTATCTTGTTCTCCTTCACACTGATTTCTTGGTAGCCACCTTCATACACCTTACCATTCTGATAGTCTATCCATTTTCCCTTAGGCAGATACACAGTTCTGCTAGTACCACTCTCCAAGAGAGGAGCCACCAGCATCTGCGAGCCATACATATACTCATCCTCCACCTGCCAAGCACCAGCATCATGAGGGAACTCCACGAAGAGGGCTCTCACCATAGGAAGTCCCTTCTCGGTACAGTCCTTAGCCTGCGCATAAACATAAGGCATCAACTGATACTTCATCTCGGCATTGGCACGGAAGGCATCAGTAAAGTCCTTGCTGATGAGCCATGGCTCAGTAGGAGGCGCACCATGGGCACGAGTATGCGAACTCAAGAAGCCAAATGGCAACCAGCGGCGATACAAGTCATCCGGACTTTGGGTCACAAATCCACCCATATCATGACTCCAGAACGAGAAGCCACTCAGTCCGAAGCTCAAGCCACCTCTCAGGTCGCCCATCATGCCCACACTTCCTATCTCATTGGTAGCGGCATCACCGCCCCAGTGCAGAGGGAATCGCTGGCTACCAGCCCAGGCACTGCGTGCCCAGATCACGCCCTCATGGTCAGCAGAGTTAGCTTTCACTGCCTCCCAGAGAGCCTTGTTATATCTCAATGGATAGAGGTTGTGCTCATAGAAACCCGTCTTACCGCTGGCATAGAGGCCATCGTAGGGAGCAGCCTCACCAAAGTCACACTTAATCACACTCACGCCCTGCTTGATGAGATTGGCTATCTTACCCTGATACCAACTCACGGTCTTCGGGTTGCTCAAGTCGAGCACGGCATCCTCATAGTTCAGCGTGCCATTGCCGTTCTTCACAGCCATGCCGCCATCCACCAACTCACGGAAGTAGCGATTCTTCGGAGTGAAGTAAGGCAACTGCCAGAGGCAGGTATGAAATCCATCCTTCTTGAGCGACTTCAACATGCCCACAGGATCCTTGAATCGGTCCTTGGCAAACTCATAGTCGCACTGCCAGTCCACGCCAAACCATCCTGTATCAAAGTGGATGACATCAGCAGGTATCTTGTTGGCTCTCAACTGATGCGCCACTTCCAGTCCCTCCTTCTGCGAGAAGTAAGAGATGCGGCTCATCCAAGTACCAAAAGTCCAGAGAGGCAACATAGGCGACTTGCCTGTCACATTGGTATATTTATCGAGAATATCCTTCGGTTCGCCGAAGAATACAAAGAAGTCCATCGTCTCATCCCCCATAAACAGGCGTTGCGCACCGATATAGCTAGCCCCAAAATCAGCAGTAGTAGGAGCCGAAGTGTGCATAAAGAAACCATAGCCACGGTTAGAGAAGTAGAAAGGCACAGGCTTATACATACCATCAGTCTCAGGTCCCTGCGGGTCCACAACCGAGATGTTCACCTTCTGTCCCACCTTATTCAGAGAAGTAAAGCTCTCACCGCAACCATAGATGCGCTCACCAGGCGAAAGCATAAACACAGGGTTGATGCTACGAGAGTTGTCGCTGCCACGCTTGATAAAGTTGAAAGGCAGGAGCTTCACCTGTGTGCTGTCATTATCGATGATATGGCGAGTCTGGGTCAGGATCTTTCCGTTGGCATCACGCAGGATAAGGCGGAAAGGATACTTCTGGATTTCCAGTTCACCATTCTTATTTTTATAGACGATACTATTGTTATTAGCCAGCGTATTCCATCTACCCTTGGCGATGCGAGCATTGTCATTGCCCGCATTCTCAGCTATAAATTCAGGAGAGAACATCGGGTCATTAGCATCATCCATCTTCGGTTCGATAGGCGAAGTGAAGAGTGTGATACGCAGCGTACGGTCATCTATCTTTTGGACTTTGATTTTTAGGTTAGGATCATTATCATATTGTGTATCAGGAAAATCAAGCATTTTCATACGCACAGGCCAGTATCCATTCAGATTAAAAGCCTGTCTAGGAGCCAGCCTATATCGTTTCCAGTTGAGCTGTCCCTCACCCTTATTCAGGTCAAACCCCACAATACTATCAGCCAAGAAGTAAGTGTTGGCGAGATCAGAGAAGTCACCCGACATATCCTTAGCCTGACACTGAAGATACTCAATGCCATTGTTTGTTTGCAATTGTGCTTGTGCTGTCGCAAAACTACCGATAGCACAGATCATTGTTATAATTTTCCTCATAAGGTTTATTATTATTTATTCATTGTGACAAAATTACGTTTTTCTTTCGTAACCACCAAATATTTTAAAGAAAATTACACATTATAAGGCATATCTTGTGGTTTTGAGCATACTAAAACTTTAAAACCAGGGAAATTTTTCAAGTCCTCGGTAAACTTATCGTCTCTTGTTAGAGCATATTTTCTTTCCGAGAGGCAAACCACAGGAATATGATTTCTATCCTCATTATTAGAATGAAGCTTTTTAACCACAGCTTTAGTAAAATACTTATTCTTGAAAGTCTTAATCTCTTCATTACTAATCTTCACCAGTCTGCCCTCTTTTACCATTTGATTCACAATCATAGGAATACTCGATGCACTAGCGGCATTCTGACAAGAAGCAAAGTATTCATGCAACAATTTATCCGAAACCACCAGTATTGCATTGTCATTACGTTTCTCATCATAAGCCATAAGCCACAATATGAGCTTCTTCATTTCTGGATCCATGGGGTTAGAAAAACGGCATGCGATATTGTTGTCTATAAATATATCTTTTTTCATTTTGCCTGCATAGCTATATCCATAACATCTATCATATAGGTATCAAAGAAGTCTTTGGGAGCCCCAATAATCTGACCGCTCTTTGTAAACTTTACATCATATATATGCGTCTTACCATCCTCTTGTCCCATATAATACACCTTAACATCCTCCTCATCAATATCACCACGAACCACAGAAAGTCTCAATCTGTTCATCAAATATTCACTATGTGTCTCTATCACATATCGTTTGCCATTCTTCGACTGCTTTATCAAATAATCCCCAAGATTAGCTTGGGCTCGTGGATGCAAATGAACCTCTGGTTGTGAAACATATAACGTGGACTCTTTTCCCAACTCAACATCCGCAATTATAACAGGCATAGTCTGAGAAATTCCAAATCCAACATCCCAAAGATTCGCGACCTCATCATTTTCATGCACTTTCACCCCGATTTTAAATTGTCCAGCCCCCAATCTTTTTGGTTCTACCTCATATAGTAATCCCAAAGACTTCATAGCCTCAACAAATTCCGCAAACTTTTCTTGTTTTTCATCTTTCCATCTCAAGAGTTCATTAATAAATCCTTCACCCGAAGTAGCTATTTTTCCAGAAGTCACAGGCTCTTCAGTATAAATACGCTGGGCTGGTTGGCGGAAAGAACAGATGTAGTTAATACTCGCATCATAACGCTTCAATAGAGTCCTCGCCTCATAAAGCGAAAAATAGAATGGATACATAACATCAGGTTTATCCTCTTTAACGAGACAATCTTTCAAATGAGTCTCTTTAGATGAATACTTAAGCAAATCAAGCAATTCACCATCTAATGGAGTTTGCGAATTAGCATATTCCAGCATTTTCTCCATTTTGAGTTTTCTCTTATTTTTACCTGGTTCTACGTCTATATCCAACAATTGTTCTCCGTCACCATCAGCCCTTAAATAAAGACGGAAGAAATCACCTATTAATTCACAACTGGAAAGAATTGGATTACCAGCATCTGTACAAATCCAATGAGTATAAACTTTCAATTTTTCTTCTGTCTCAGAATCAACCAAAGTGAAATTTATACCCAAAGTTCTATGTGAATCATGCTTATAAAGCATTTCTATAAGATTACCCATTTGAACATAACAGCCATTTGGTGAATAAGACAATGGAAAATCCTTACCTTGCAGAGCACCCAAGACACTATACATCATAGAACTTTTTCCAGTACTATTCGCACCAGTAAGCAATGTTATCTTACCAAAATTCAAAGTTCGAGTTTCCTCAAAGCATTTGAAATTTTCCAATTTTATATCTTGTAAATATACCATTTTTCTTTATTTTACACCAATAACTTTGCAAAGTTAAGAAATTATCCCGACAAGCCAAAGATTTTTCTATTTTTTAATCATTATTAGCTAATATTGCTGTCCTAGTAACTACTCTTTTACCTTTGCACCCAGAATCAAGTAACATGGATTTGGTTAATTGGTGTTAAGGTGTACTATTAACTACTCTAGCAAATAGCTATGTGCTGATTTAGTCCTTCACCATCCAAATCCTTTTTTCTTGCTTCTATAAAACTTAAAAATGTCAAGAATATGGATAAAGAACTTTACATTGGTGTAGATGTCTCGAAGAAGACTCTCGACCTGGCTTACTATGACGGTGAGACAATAGATTGGAAAAATGCCCACATAAAAGTGAGCAACGATACATCAGGATTTAAGGAAGTCGCCTCATGGTTGGCGAAGATAGCCAATAGATTTGATAATCTATTGTTTTGCATGGAACATACAGGACTCTATTGCCAAGATTTCAGGATGTGGCTGGAGAGTCACCAGTATATCTATGGTATGGTTGATCCCCGTAAGATGCATCGTTTCGAGCCAGACTTGGATGCAGGGCAGCGTTCCCTCGACCGTGTGAAGTCTGACGAGTTGGATGCATTCCGCATAGCCATCTATTGTGAACAAAATCACAAAAAAATTCTTCGCAGTCCCTCAAGGCTTCCTCCAGCAATCTATTTCAAACTGAAGCGCCTTTATGCAGAGCGAAAGCAGGACTCCAAACAGTCTGTCCTCTACAAGCAGCAACTTCATGACACTTGTGCATATGACACAGAGTCGTCTATGGAAAGAAAAAGACTATTGCTAGGCTCGCTAAAAGAGAGCATAAAAGCCGTGGATGAGGAAATCGCCTGCTGCTTGGATGAGGAAGCGAGCATACGCAAGAATTATGACTTGTTGCTCAGTATACCTGGAATAGGACACGTCGTGGCACTTGAGACAATCATACTGACGGAGAATTTCACTGCCATAACCAATCCCAGAAAATATGCCTGCTACATAGGCATCGCACCTTTCCCCAAAGAGTCGGGGACCTCCGTGAGGAAGCGTACCTCCGTGTCCTGCAAGGGATTCTCCAAGGCCAAGGCCGACTTGTCCATATCCGCCGTGTCGGCCATAACGCACAGTCCCACCCTCAGGGAATATTGGCAGCGAAAGCGCAAGGAGAAATGCGGTAGCATAGTACTCAACGCCGTCAAGTTCAAGCTGGTGTTACGTATGTTTGCCGTGATTAAACGTGGAACACCATATGTGGAGACAGATGCATACAAGAACTAAAATGCAGCAAAAGTGAACTACCCCCGTCTTAGATTATAACTATCCCCGCGATTAAGTTTTTTTTCTGCGTTTTTTCACTACCTTTGCCGGAGCATCTGAAAAGGAAGGAACTCCGGACGGGGGTAGTGAACTATTTTGCCGTAGACAAAGACCTTTCCCTGATCTAGTCTCCCCTGCCTGAAATGCCAGGTCAAGTGCCGTTTAGGGATTTAGCTGTGCGCCAGCTTATAAAAGATGTGGCTTACCCTGACATAGAGAGCTCCTTCCTGCAAAATGCGGTACAAAGGTATGAAAAATAAATCATTTATCGGCATCGACATCTCAAAAAATGTCATTGACGTATCAATTTTCTGTGAAGAAACCCCAATTAAGGACTTTTCTCACGATGTATTCAACAATTCCCGCAAGGGATTTGGCGAAATGTGCACATGGCTCAAGAAGAATCATGTGGTTCTCTCGAACAGTCTCTTCGGAATGGAGTTCACCGGCAGCTATTCCATGGAGCTGGAGAAGTTTCTTAATACCAGGAACTATCAGTTCTGCATGCTCTCCACCCATGTGGTAAAGCATTATCCCATGGGGCCCAAGGACAAGAGCGACAAGATTGACTCTGCCAAGATTGCAGACTTTCTCTATCGCTATAATGGTACTGAATGTGTCAAGCCTTATAATATGCCTGACAAGACCATGCAGAGACTCAAGGCACTGATGAATGAGCGTAAGTTCCTGGTGGAACAGCGTACATGCTTCATGAACAGAAGACAGCTATGCACCACAAAGGAAGACACCCAGTTATATGATGGCTACATCAAGAAACTCAGCCGTGACATTGAGAACATCGAGTTGGAAGAACAGAAGTTGCTGGCTACAGACGATAGCCTCTTGTCTACTTACAAGAATCTTCTGACAATACCGGGAATAGGCTTCGTCAATGCTATAAATGTCATTGTCATTACCCGAAACTTTACCGCTTTTGAAACAGCAAGGCAATATGCCAGTTATGTCGGCGTGGCACCGCACTTCCACACTTCAGGCACCAGTGTGAGATGGCGTCCCCGACCTTCAGCACGCTGTGATGGTCAGGCGAAAGCAGATCTATCCATGGCGGCCACAGTTGCTGTACAATATGATGCAGAGTTACAATCATTTTATAACCGTAAATTAGGAGGTAAGCAAGATTCAGACACAAAACGCAAGGCATTGAATGCCGTTAAGTTCAAACTTGTTCTCAGAATGTTCGCTATAGGTAAGCAGAACAGAAAATGGGAACCGTTGGATTCAAAGAGCAGCAATGAAAAACTTGCAATATCATAAGTCCGAAACAAGTGAACTATAGCAGTCTGTGCTACTGCCATTTAGAGTCTTGTAAAGACACAAACACGGATAACTAATTAGGAATCTAGCCATACGCTATTAAAAGAACGAGTTCCGTGTTATTTTGTAACAGAAATGTCATTTTTGACCATTTCTGCTACCGATATTTTAGTGCCTGTATGCTCCAAAATGCCTCTTTTATATTTATTAACATAAAAAGCTGCTCAAAAATTTGGCTATGTCTTAGGAATCTTTTACTTTTTTTTGCAGGGATGTAATTCCATTACCGCATTTTAAAATATGGAGGAAATGAGATTTTTCAAGATTTCCTGTTGAAAGTACGACTGCCAAACGTTGTGTATTGCGAAGTCGTTTATCACATTGCTCTTTAAGAATACTTATTAGTCTATTATATATTAGGCTATAGCCACTAACATCATTATCGCTGTTAGAGGATTTATTAGATGCAATAGATGGTAATATTCCGAAAGCAGTATTAAAATTAAAGAATAATTTTTCTGGTGACTTGAAAGCCTTTCCATTTATAACAAAGTTTATATTGTCATTTCTGTCATCTACAGAAAGAACAAAAGAAACATTAACAGTTTGAATAGAAATTTTAGATATGAACGTACCTTTGCTATCCCCTTTTAGTTCAAAAGAAAATGAGCCCTCTTTCAATTCAGTCCTATAAACATAGTTTCCTTGCCTAACATAAAAGCGTCTTGCATCTATAGATACAAGATCTCTATAAGTATATTCAAAACCAATTCCTTCATTTTCGTCTGCGAATCTATTTTTAGCTGTTTTATAATCACCATAATCTACATAGGCAGAATCAAACCAAGATATTGGCCCTCTCAATTTTTTATCTACAGACTGTGTAAAAAGAGGAAAGCTTCTCAAAAATGTACTTTTACCAGAACTATTAGCTCCAAGTAAAATCATGATAGGCTTCAATTCTATTATCCCAGAATCATGAATACTTCGTAAATTTCGAATTCTTATATTTTCTATCATAACAAAAGAAAATTAAAAGTTATTTTTGTATGTTTTTAAGGTGAAGATATCCATCTTTAGTAAAGCTGTTCCCCAGATAATCCCCACTTATAGCAAGGCGGTTCCAGCCCGCAAAACATGGCGAGGGCTTTGATGCCCCGCCAACCTTAGAGCGTAGCGGTTCTGAGCACCGGAGGGCGGTTACATCCTCTCGTCCCTGAGGGAAGAGAGGCTTGGTGAGAAAGGTGGAGCCTTCCTTAAGGGTAAGGAAGGACGGGTAGGTTTTCGAAAAAACACCTTCCAGAACAGATGAAGATGCAGCAAAACCAAACCATCCTCCCCAAAACAGAAAGTAATAAATGAGGCGATTACACAATCGCCTCTTTAATACTTTCTACGATGTAGCGAACATCATCATCCGTTACCATCGGGCCCGCTGGCAAGCAGACACCCACCTTGAAGATGGCCTCACTTACACCATTCACGTATGCAGGAGCATTCTGATAAACTGGCTGCTTATGCATTGGCTTCCATACTGGTCTTGCCTCGATTTTCTTGCTCAACATGAAGACACGCAATGCCTCCACATTCTCATTAGGCTGGCAATCAGTGGTAGGAGAATCCACCATGTGAATCACACCAGCTGCACCACCAACGGCAGTCTTCACTACCTCCTTATACGCATTCTCCTGACCTTGAATCTTCAACTTCGGATCAAGAGTCACAGTACAGAGCCAGTAGTTGGAATCATAGTCGGCATTAGGCGCCTCATGCAAGGTAACACCCTCAACATCCTTCAAGAGCTCCTTATACAACTCCTGTACATGCTTATGGTGAGCGATGTGATTCTCCAATACAGTCATCTGACCACGACCGATACCTGCACACACATTACTCATACGGTAGTTATAACCGATGGCAGTATGCTGGTAGTAAGGATAAGCATCACGAGCCTGGGTAGCATACCACATCACGTTGTTCTTGCTCTCGGCATCCTGGCAAATCAAGGCACCACCACCAGAGGTAGTAATCATCTTGTTGCCATTGAATGACAACACGCCAAACTTACCGAATGTACCCAGCACCTGACCTTTCCATCTGGAACCACAACCCTCAGCTGCATCCTCCACTACAGGGATACCATACTTTTCTGAAATCGCCATGATCTTATCACAATCGTAAGGCATACCATAGAGAGCAACAGGAACAATCGCCTTAGGATACTTACCCGTCTTCTCCTTACGATCGATAATCGCCTTCTCCAGCAACTCCGGATCCATATTCCATGAATCAGGTTCAGAATCGATGAAAACAGGAGTAGCACAAAGATAAGTAATAGGATGAGAAGAAGCACAGAAAGTAAAACTCTGAACGCAAACCTCATCACCAGGGCCTACGCCACTAGCCAGCAACCCCAAATGAACGGCAGCAGTACCAGCGCTCAGCGCCACCACCTCACGAGACAACTCAGAGCCATCGCTATTCTTAGAAACGAAAGCCTTGAGGTCATCCTCAAAACCATTCACGTTAGGTCCCAGAGGCACCACCCAGTTGGTATCAAAAGCCTCCTTCACGTATTTCTGTTCCTCACCAGTCTCGCTCATGTGAGCCAGACAAAGATAAATAGTCTTTCTTTCTTCCATTTGTATATTGTATTTAAAGTTTATTCATTAACCTTCTTTTCCCTTTAAGAATTCCTAGGAATCCCAGATATCCTAGGAATGCCCCCACACTATTATGCATCACATCATCCGTTTCACAAAGCCCTTTGCAGAAGGCGAATTGTGAAACCTCAATGATTCCCGATAAGCAGATTCCCGATAAGAGGATTTTCTTTGTTTTAAAACCAAGTCCTCCAAGCAGCAATCCTATCGGCACGAAGAGTGCAACATTCAGCAGCACTTCAATCAAGTCAGCAGGATAATCCACCTGATTCCAAATATCAAGATAGTTCCAAAATGGAATCAACTCAATATGTCGTTCCCCATGACTTGCTCTACAAATCACAGTAGAACAAAGCACCAGGAAGTAATATTCCGCAAGCAAACTCTCAAGCACGAACCTCTTCGCCCTGTGCCCTTTCATCACTAACAATCCTATCACGATTGCGACAGAAAGCATAAGAAAGGAAATAAGCACATACTCCACAGGAATCCGAGGATTCAGCCATTCGTAAATTTCATCCATTTTGAATATTCTTCTGATATAGATTACTATTTATTCTCTATATACCTCGATTCTTCACAACACTTGCAGTATCCCATAAGAACTGTACCAATGTTGCACTCATACCAACAAGCAACTTGGCATGCCTAGCATCTAATCCTTCAAAATCAGCGGTTTTACCATGACCTGTTCCATATTTGTTCCGAATTTCTGCTATAGGTGTAACAATTCCTTTTAAACTACCATATATTCTTTTTAGACTTCCCGCTATAGGACATTTGATATCTACTTTAGCAGGAAGAACATCCAATATCTCAAAAGTCTTCGAAACTAATTGCTGAAAAGTCCAATTTTCATCAATCGCAACATCATGGTCTTTAAGAATGGTCCTGCAGCAACTTTCAATCAGCTCCTTAGCTTTTCCAATAGCTTCTGCAGGAAAAGACTCTTGCTTTTCAAGCATAAGTTTGATTTGTTGCGACATATATTCTGTTGAAAAAGCTTTATCTACAGCTTTAGCTATTTCTGAATTAGAATCTGCCATTCTGTATTTCACTATAATTTCCTTGCATTTTAGATATTGCGTACGATATTCACCATCATCAATTCCTAATAAATCACTTTCACTTGTTTCATTTTCAAATGAATGATAGTCAGTCTCATAATAACGCAACAAGTCTGCAAACAATTTGAATACATTATCATCACTAGCTTCATCAATGTAAGCAATGAGAGACTTTCCTTTAGACAATTGATATTTTTGACATAAAGCAACACCAACACTATCTAAAGTAAAAGCATTAAAATCGGGAGTTGTAAAATCCAACACATATCCTCCTCTATTAAATAATTTGAGGAATGCTCCCTTCTCCATATTAGTCATTTCCATACGATTAAAGCATTTACGTTTTTAAAAACTCTAAACTTATTCTCAGATATCTTGTTTTATAACACAATTTATTTTTCGTTCCCTATGACTATAATTTCAGGCAAATTTGGGGTAGCATATACTACACTCATTTTATAATCTTCAATATTGGGTCCTGCCATCTCCTTTATAACAATGTCCTTTTTCAACATTTCGACCATAGGATTCTGTTGTAGGAAAGCCTCGAAGTTAGATGAGAACTCTGCTTCATTTTGATATATAAAGTATTGATCTACTACTTGATTACCATGCTCTTTAGATGCCAGATTTACAGTAATTCTTCCAGTATTCATATAGCTTACGAAAGAATGCGAATCAACTACATATACACCCTGATGAGAAAAACCTGTAAAATTCGGATAGTTTGTAACAACAACAGGAATAATACGTTTACCAGGAAGAGTAGTAGAAACCCTATAGAATAGTTTTGGATTATCTCTTACATACTTCGCTTTTATCAAAGCCTGCTCACACCCCTGTCGTAATCGTTTTCTACAATCATGATGGTTCTGTGGTGTCATTGGATATTGAATGCATTTAAGCTCTGCAACAACAACAATATCTCTTAACTCAACGATGCAATCAATCTCTTGAAAATCTCCCTTGTTTCGCTCATACTTTCTCGATCCAAAAACATTCCGCATATAACCATGCATATGTTCTTTCTTTATTTCATCCGCAACATATTTTTCGAAGAGCGGTCCTCTTTTCTGTAAGTCAAGTCCTCCTCTAATCATAATGCAATCAATAATGTTATAACTCATACCCTGAGAAATAGAGAATATTGGAAAAGTATAATATTCACCACAATCATATAATGGAGCATTCCACATATCACAAAAAGAATTCGGAGTAGAAACGAACACATCAAGAATTCTCCTTATCTTATCACGAGAAAGAATGGACATTACATTGATATCATGGAGCAAATTCTTCTTAGATATTCTACAAGGAACTTTACCAAAACTTTCTTTTGTATCAAGTGCAAAATCATACTGAAATTTATGTAATATATAGTCTGCCAGACCTTGCAATATCACCCATATACTCAAAACATCCAGCAGTGTTACATTTAACAACCCTGGAAGAGGTTCATCCTTCAGATAATCATAATAACTAACAATAGCCGCACTAAATTCACGAGCTTTATCTTCAAGGAACTCATTTTTTCCTTTTTCAAACTTTAAATTAATTAAGCCATTGGTAATCGTCATTTTCCTAATACGCTTTTTCAAGTAAAAGTTTCCGAAAAAGTCAGGCATGCTATTCTTTCTGCTTTCATGTAATGTCTTTTGGCTTAGAATATTAGAACCAGCCAAAAGCAACTTAAGATTTTCATAGTTGAAATAATCAAAAGTGATGTTTTGATTTTCCTGGTCCAATCGAATAAAACCATCTGTAAAAACACTGTTATCATAATCATCTTTTAGAGCACACAATACATTTGCATTCCAAAGAAGTTTTTTCAAGGATTCCCAATACTTCTTACCCGTCAAAGAAGGAGAATCATATTTTTCTGTTCTAAAATAACGAACATAGTTAATCAACATAGACAACATGTCTATCTGAAATTCCAAGGCTCCATCCAAAGGAAGTTCACCAACCTCACTATCAACAGACTGTACTTTTGTAGCAGAAAGAACAGAAAAGCGTTGTATGCTGTTTGCTCTTTCTGCCAATTTCGCATTTAAGAAAGTAAATACGCCACAAAAGTTACAATTAACAAGTGCTACCAGATGAGAAATGATATCGAATGCAGGAGTCTTCATTTCATATATGATTTCTCTTTGTTCTGCATAGAGTTTATTGTATGCAGCATTCATCATTTTACTGACACAGACAAAAGCCTCATACAATTCATCAAAACCTTCTTCATGGTTACCACCTTTTTGAACTTTTTCTTTTAACAGTTCTAAATCAGCAGCACTAAACCTTCCAGAAAAAGGCTTAACATTAGTACATTTACTATTGATAACTTGATTTATAAACTCCTTATATAGCATAACAAAAAATCTATCTTCCTCTCCTGCATGTTCATATTTCTGCAAACAAGACTACTAATATCCTTTCTATGAATTCAATTCTAAAAGAAAAGCCACTAAACGATATCAGGTCATACATTTACAGAGTTTACCTTATTCTCCTATTTTATTTCCATCAAATAGTCATTCTTAGCAAACATTTTACCATATTCTGGCTGCAGAATAGCGGCATCAACCTTATTGCCCTTTACCCACTCTATGATAGCCTTAGGCAAATTCACGCCAGCCTCGTAGCTAAATGGGAAGCCACCACCAAAACGTGGATTCAGCTCCAATACGCAATACTCGCCCTTTTCGTTCTGCATAACATCAACATCAAGATTACCTATATGCTTCAATGCAGAGCCAATCTTCTTGCCAATTTCACGTACTTCAGGTAAATCCAAAGTAATAGCCTTATCAGTCTCGCCAGCTCGCATCGCAAGTTTCTGCTTCACACTGACAGCAACATTGTTACCCTTCAAGTCATTCATGATATCCAGTCCAAACTCCTTACCTGTCAATTTTTCCTGAATCATGATGTACTCATCACCTACAGAAGCTGTAGCCAAGATAGTCTTCTTGATCTTCTTCATCAACAGATGATAGTAGATATCCAATTCTTCCATATCGGCTATAGATTCCAAACCAATTGAGCCAGATCCCCAACGAGGTTTCATAAATAATGGGAAATGTAATTCGCCAGTTTCCAATGCCTTCTTGGCATCTGACAATCTAACAAATGTCTTAGGAGACTTAAGTCCCAAAGATTCCACCCATTGTGCAGTCTTATATTTATCAAATGCAATGTCGATAACAGAAAGGTCGCTTACAATAAGCTTAACACCTATCTCCTCAAAACGAGCCTTGTTTTCTGCTAGTATTGGTAGCTCCAAGTCGTTAAGAGACAACAAAGCATCAATCTTCTGCTCTTTACAAATATCCAAAGTAAGATCAACATACTTTGGGTCATAAACAGCTGGAACTTGGATCTTGACATCCGCAACTTGTAATGCAGGAGCAGATAATTGCATATCAGTAGCAACCACCTTATCGCCGGCTTCCATATTCTCCTTGAAATATTTCAAAAGATATGTGCGTCTTCCCGCACAAGTAAATAGAATATTCATACTTATTAATATTAAATGTTTGAATTAAGAGGGCCACCAGTCAACCAAAACATAATATTGCCCTTAATATCATGCTTCTTTATATAATTCATCATGCCAAACATAGCCTTACCTGAATATGTTTCATCTAAAAGGAGTCCTGTTGATTCTTTCACACTGTTTATAAATCTCATCTCCTCATCTGTCGATTGCTTATCATATCCTTCCCCTATGTAGTCAGCATTAAAACAAATACTATTTTCATAGCGTTTTTCTATACCATACTGTTTAGCTAGCATATTAGCAAAATCTACAATTATCTTTTTACCCCGATCTTGTTGGCGAGCAATCGAAATACCGATAAGTTTGACATCACCCCATCCAACAAGTTCCAAGCCTACTGCCATACCAGCTTGCATAGATCCTGTTCCTGAAGCTACAAAAATGTAATCCGGTTTGTATCCATTTAAATCACAATTAGCCTTTAATTCTTGAATGGCATTGACATAAGCAATTCCACCTGGTAAATCATGCCCACCACCATGGACATAATAAGGTTTTAATCCTTTAGCCTTATATCTTTCCATGGCTGAATCCATAGCATTTGAAATTGCATCGACTTTAACGAATTCATAGGTGGCATTTGTCATTTTAACCAAATCTGCATTGCCACCACCTTTCATAAACACACCTTTATCACCATGATAAACCAAGTGGCATTCCCACCCATTAGCCATTGCCATAAGAGCTATTGCACGATTATGATTACTATGAATACCTCCACAGGTTACAATCGCATTATAACCTTCTGAACGGAGAAACTTCTCATACTCTAAAGCTTTTCGGGCTTTATTGCCCCCCCCATAACGTGGGAATTCATCTTCCCGTATAACTTTTATCTGAGTACTATTTATAGTAGCATCTTCTACTGACAGAAAGACTTTTCCTTCCATTTGTTGCTTTCTATACTCATCGAAATCCATTAAGTTTGGAGCTACTTCAATATCTTTTCTCTGAAGGACATTCTTAATCGTCATAAAGATAATCTTAATATCCAAAGCAAAAGAAAGATGCTCAGCATAATATGCATCATACTCAAAACGCTCTTCCCATAAAACATGATTGCGTCCATGAACTTGAGCCCAGCCAGTAATACCAGGTCTTACCATATGGCGCAATTGCTCACGTTCAGAATAATATGGGAGATATTTCACCAACAGTGGACGGGGACCAATTAAGGCCATATCTCCTTTCAGTACATTAATTAACTGCGGCAACTCATCGATAGAAGTAGAACGGACAAACTTTCCAACTTTAGTTAAACGATCAGCGTCAGGCAGCAGATTGCCATTAGCATCTCTTTCGTCTGTCATACTCTTATACTTGATTACCTTAATAATCTTACCATTTTTTCCTGGACGTTCCTGAAAGAAGAATGCACCTGCACCCTTATTTGCAAAATGCAACCAGATGGTTACAACTATCAAGATTGGACTAATGCATATCAAGGCAATTAAAGAAATCCAGAAATCAAAGAATCTCTTAAAAAAATGTTTATACATATATTATTTTCTAAAAATTAGTATTTTATAATTCCACTTCGAGCAAGCACCTTATATAGTGGATAACAGGCTACTTCCATAGGACAAAACTTAAAAGTTTTTGCCTGTCGTAAAATTAGATGATAGTAAGAATTAATATTGTAGAAAATACCTTTTCCAAAAGTTCTTGTCTTCATAGAAACACCATATTTTCCAAAATTACCAGCAGCTATAATGTCATGATTCAAATAAGTCACATCACTTTCATTCATTTTTTCCATCCACCTAGGGACTCTTTTAAGTTTCAAGCCTAAATATTTACAAGAAAAATGATAAAAGGCCAACCATGCTCGCATAGCACCAACTGAGCGAACGTATTTCTCCAAAGAAATCCAATCTATATTATTTTCCTCTTTTTTCAAAATTAAGACCCAGTCACAAATTTGCCTCAATCCAATGCCAACTTGTAAAAAATGAATATAAAAATGCATAAAGATAAAAAAGACATTATAGGTTGGAGCCGGGAATCTGATTTCCAAGCCATCAATAAAAAGATAATTTGTTTTTCTCCATTCTTCTTTGCGACATATATTCTGTAGTTTTTTATTAAAAATAGGATTATACAAAAAACAAGATAGTCTATGAAACTCTATTTCAACACCATCAATATTACAATCAAAATGCTTACGAGTAAAATCGCCCATGGTGATATTTTTACTATGTAGGACATCTATTAATCGCTGGTATTCTCTATCGCCTATAAACAGATCGATATCTCCACTTTGTCGATGCAAAGGATTAAGATAATAGGAAGCACAACTTTGTCCTTTCAACAGCAGATAGGGAATATGCAATTCTTTTAGATATTGATGGACTTTCCTAAGAATAAGCTGAACCTTTTTGTTTTGTCTTTCTATATGAGAAACTTCACTAATCCACTTTAATTTAAAAGTTTTACTCGGCTCGACAGCTAGTTTTTTGTTAAGCAACAAATGCTCAAGGCCATCAAATACGATTGCACTAACAGTTTGCCGCTGTGCATTTTTCCTTATCTCATCCCAACATATCGGACTTTCCACATGAACTATAGCAGAAGATTTTCCCCATAAACCTATCTTTAATAATTCAAAGAAGACTTTACTATCCGTTTCGTTCATCATAAAAATGTTTTAAATCCATCATTCAAACTTTTTACAAATGCATCTCGACCTAACTTTTCTATAAATACATTTTGAGTATTTATTCTCATATTTGCATAATCAAGGCTTGAAAGGTTCGAAATCTTGCATACAACATCAGCAATATTGTCGATATTAAATCCGCAATGATAAGAATCAACAAAATCATGTGTATCCCCTTTTATTGTATTGAGTATCGGAACACCTAACTGAAAATAATCCATAGACTTAATTGTTAGACCAACACAAACACTTGGTTTCATCATGTTAAGTGCAAAATGACTAGATCCTATTATTGAGCGCATTTTTTCCTTTTCAAAAATAACGCCATGATCCTTTACATTTGCACCAACTTTTTCAAGTGATGCTACAAATTCACCTTTTGTCGCTCCGCCTCCAACAATGTGCACGTTTACTTTTAATCGCCCAACTAATTCTTTTACAAGACTACCTATTAATTGAATATCAATCAACTGATTGATTGACCCTAAATAACATATGTCTAATGACTTCTGATTCCACATTGGTAAAGGGGCAAAACAAGCACTTTCACGACATAGACGAAGAGAAGACATTTTATCACACAATCTTGAATCTAAAAAACGTTGGTAAAGTTCACATTCTGTAAATATGTGATCTGCATATTGCAAACTATTATCTCGCAGATTTGCCCACAATCTGAATGGTAATTCTATCAACCTATTAGCAGTATAAGACTCTGGCCACATATCAATAACATCAAATATGAGTTTACTGTCAGTATGCTTTCTTTTATACACACCACAAACAGAAGCTACAAAATTCGGTGGAATGACAGCATAAACTAAATCCGGTTTTACTACGTTTAATATTTTTGCTACTTTTTTTGCAAAAATATAATGTGAAAACATTCTTGTGAGAGAAAGATTTTTCTTGTAAGATGGAACATGTATATAGTTGATATTCCCTGCTTTCACAACACGACACTTGTCAAAATGCGAAAAATCAGATGTCCAAACTGTCACATCATAACCTTGTGATATTAGAGATAGTTCTATATATTCCAACCGTCCCTTATACCAATCAAAACATGATATTATAATAGCTCTTTTCATATAATACGAAAAATTCTAAATAGATAATTAATAATGGTATTAACCCTAAACATAATTCTTTTACTATAGGGATTATGACTTTTTCCATTAAAGGAGGCATTATTTTCATGTCTGCGATATAGAAGCAATGATTCATTAACAAAGCCGACCTTACCATAACAAGTACCCATCAACCCAATCCATTGGTCATGCATTGCAAGATGCTTAGGAAAAGGTAAAATATGCTTTAACAAAGAACTTTTAAATGCCATTGACGCTCCAAAGAAGTTATTAGAGAGAATAGTTCTTATGACTGAAAACGAAGGCATACCCTTAAAATATAGTTGTTCCTGCACTTTTCCATCTCCATTCATAAATGTTGCATTCGAAACAACCACATCATATTTGACTAAAGCATTCGAGAGTTTATCAACACGCCCAGGCAACCAAATATCATCTTGATCAGAAAGGAATATAACATCACCTTTTGCATGTTTTATTGCGTTTTCAAAATTATAAATTGGAGAATGGAAATGCCCATGATAAATATGAATACGCTTATCATTCAATGCAGAGACAATCTGAATGGTTTGATCAGAAGAGCCATCATCAGAAACGATTAGTTCATCATTTTCACCTAACTGACTTAATATAGAATTTATTTGCTCTACAATGAATTTTTCTCCATTATAGGTCGCCATACAAACAGAAATCATAATTATTTAATATTTAAACTACTGTATCAAATATCGCTGTTGCTCAGACAAAAAATTAGTACTAGAATCCAAATAATAACAAATAGCTGTATCCGAATTATCCTTGGATACCACAACATCTTTGTCATAAACAGAATATACCAAACCTTTTTTAAAAATCCAATTTCTCAGAATAGAAGGTCTTACAAATTTCAGAAACTTTATCTTAACATTTGCTTTCAAACGAGAAGCTGCCGTTTCCATTTTTTTACACAAGACAGAATCCAATGTTGGGTATACTACAACATCAGATTTCAAGACCTCGTCATCATAAGTATTATCCTCAAGATTGATTGTAGTCCACTTACCAGAAGCCTCAAATCGATAAGCAAATATTGCCTTATTCTTATCAGAAACGATCTCTGACAAAATAACAATATTATTATTGCTCACACTAGGAGTGTCAGTGTCATGAATCTGAAAATCATTAAACACATTTTGCACATCTACATAACTGTTTTTGACCTTATATTGGTTAATGTAAGAACGTACACGAGCCACAAATTGTTTCCCTACAGTCCATGCAGGAATTATTATGTGCGTAGGTTTCAGAGCCTCTAGTAATTCTCCGAAATGCCCCCCATCACCACAATAAGCTTCAGTCCATTCTGGAATAAAAACTGTAGAAATGGTTTTTATCGTCATTTTTTCCATTTCTTTTTTTATTTTTTTGGAAGCTTCTTCATCATAGTGCCCACCGACCAACAAGAAATCATTTCCATGAGCAAAAGTAAACTGTATTCTGTCCTTGCCCAGTTTATAAGCATGTACTCTAGTCAACATAAGCCTGCATTTTAAGTATTTATAATCTGTCCTGTCAACATATAAGGGTCAACCTTAAATGCCTTCCAATCGTCTTCTAACTGTTTCTTTACAGATTTAGCCTTCAATTGATTTAGTACCTTCGGCATATTAGGCTGATTGCCACTATGTTTCAATATCCATAAATATAATTCATAACAAATAGAGAATTGACCACAAGCCAATATTTTTTGCGGCAATTTATTATCATTATCTGCCTGTGAAAACCATAATGTAGAATGGAAATTAGAAGCCTCATCACTTATCTTCATAAGATCAGTAGCACTAGCCATCAATGTTTTCGCCATTTTATCAGACTTCCAGCACCCATTGGATGTCAAGGTCTGAATACAGGGAATAACAAAGCGATTAGTCCATCTGCTATTAGTTTCTAACATCTCCATATTTTTCTTTCTAATATGACCCATCATAACAGTAGACACAACTTTTGAAAAAGATGCATATCGTTTTGAAATAATGCGATAATATTGATTAAAGGTAATGTTCCAAATCAAGTCTTTTGGAATTGCAAACTGGTTACTACTTTTTAAATTTTGAGGAGTCTTATGTTTTGCTAAACAAATAAGGATCAAGTAAGAGCAAAAAAACGATGCTATAGCATACCCTATACAAAAGAAAGCAAAATCTCTATAATTATAAAAACTTACGACGAAATAGAAAACAGCTACTATACAAAACATCATTTGCAGTTGTTTGACAGATAAGAACTTTAGCTCCGAAAACAACCAAGGCATAGGGAATACTGACCTATAAAGAAACTGCAACAATCTTTTCCACCAAACAAATTTCACTTTATTTACATCACTATCAGGCAAATCACCTGTCGATGAAGCAGCATCTGAGATGATAGCTACATCAATACCATCCAATTTGTCTTCACCGTTAGCTGTCATCTGTCTATTAGCCTCTAATAGATAATCCACTCCTTGATTATCCACTATGCCTCCATCCATCAACATCGTTTGCAATTCACTTTGAGCAGCCTCATCATTTTCATCATAATCAATAAAATCGCGCGGATAATTGATTGGTTCAAAAGCTATAGGAAAACAAGATGAAGCAGCCATGACATCAGCCAATCTCAGATTATGAGCAGATTCCTTCTCGATTATAACAGCATCATTACCAACTTTCAAATTACCATATACCTCCTTTGCCACTTGAAACCTAAAAGGCATTGCATTGGAAATATCGGTAGCATAAGCAGCATAATGGTGTACATGGCTATTTTGTACTATCTCAAAGAGCTTTCCAAGCCTTAAGTTCCGGAAGAAAACATCATCGTAAACATTACCTAGTTCTTTTATAACAGAAAGCTTCTTATCATTCCTTTTCTTATCTATCTTTTTCAAGAGCATTTCTGCCAAATTATTATCCACGACGCTATGGTACATCTTATTCAAATGCGTCATAACATCTCCATCATCCTCTAGAGACAGTAAATAAAGCATCCCAGTTATCGTCCCACCAGAAACAGTAGACATCACAGTAACATGGTCCAAGAAACTACTTCCGTCATCAAGCGTTAAATGATCTAGATAGGATAAGACACCTATATGAAAAATTGAAGCTCTATATCCACCACCGGAAAGTGTTAAAGCTATCTCTAAATTCTTGTTTTCTGTATTATCTTTCTGTCTTGCCATATTATCCCCCTATTAGTAGTATTTTTTGATAAGATTGTCAAACAACATGCAAACACAAACATTCCTGTAGAATTAAATAAGAGCGGATTAGTTCCTGCATTTACTAAATACATAAGATATACAAACGCAAAGTCTCTCACATCTACAACGTTCTTTCTATTAAACAATTTCAAAAAAGGTACAAAAAAAACACATAAAACAATTGGATACAAAAGCCAACCATATTGATACAACATTTCAAAATAAGTAACTTCAGAAGATGTTACCATCTGTCCTAAGGAAGAAGACCAATAAGGAGCACCGACTCCATGACCTATGGGTGAAGAATAGTCAATTAACTGAGACACAGTTTTAAATTTTAACTCATCCCCAGAATCAAGATATTCATTTGACAAAAGCAAGGACAACAATTTACCTAACCCACCAACTCCTATTAATATAATCACATACTTTAAATAATGTTTATACCTCTGATAGAAGACATAAAGAATTATCGTTAGTGCTATTAAGATTGGAGTTCTCGATCCAGCTAATAAAATCGCATAAAACTGAGTTACAGTAGCTATTATTTTCCCTTTTCTCAAGGCATAAATTAATCCAAAGAAACAAAAAGGCATTGATTTATAATAAAACATTGGTATATCCAAGTTTAAAAATTGCCTTTCCGCTATAATAACAGTACTATTGTTTTCAATGCTTTGATCATAAAAAGTTTGAAAATCAATAAAACCAAATAAAATTGCTAGATATAATCCACTAATTAATAAAGACAACGCAAAAGAACAGTAGAAATTATACTTTAGCAACTCTCTTACAGACAATGCAGAAAGAGGGAAAAAAGTCAAAACCACCAATAAAGCTCTAAAATAGGGGAAACAATATGCTATATCTGTATTAAAAAATAGATTTCCCATTGAAATACTCAAAAATGCACAAAAAATCAACATTAAAAAATAACTTGCCGGCACCTTGGAAAAAGAACATTTCTGAAGGAAGAAAGAGAAAAGCATAAATGCAATAAAAGCCAAATCTTTTAAATGAAATAAACTATTAGTAGGGTCTATCATTATTATTGCTACAAAGAAAAAATAAACAATTAAGTATATTTTTTTTGAAAGCGACAAATTGCTGTGACAATTATCAAACATAACGACAAATTTTTTCAAAGAGAAGAGTAAAAAGTTCAAATAGCGATCCTTTTTTTATGAGCAAGGTCAACCCTTCTTTTACTTTTCTGTCTTTTGTTATTAAATAAAAACCTATTCTAGTATTGTTTCTTCTTATTGCCTCTCTAACATACTTGCTATCTGGCAATTCACTGAAAATCATTTTATTTTCATCCAGCCCTAACCTCCAAATTTTATTACTATTATTCCCGCCATGTATTCTATATATACAATTTACATTATTTGTTCTACCAAATTTAGTTATAAGAGAACACTTAATAAGCAAATGTAAATCTTCATTTTGCTGAAAACGAGGATCCACGCCACCAACTTCTATGTAAAGCTTTCTGTTGAACAAAACAGAAGAAAAAGCAATCCAATTAAAATGCAATAATCTCTTATATACCTCAGAAGCCTTAGGGTTATAACATTTAATTTTCTGCAAGAAATGCAACATCGCCTTATTTATATAACGATCCCTATACAATTTTATTTCAAAAGGTGAATAAACCACTTCACAAACACCTGGCTCAATTAACTTTATTTGCTCTTCCAACTTATTAGGCATCCAGATATCATCTGCATCTAGAAAATTGATATACTCACCTTTGGTCTTTTCTACGGCTAGATTTCTCGCCTCACCTAAAGGCGTATGGTTAGGGGCATAATAATATCTGATTCTACTATCAGTATAACTCTTGACAATTTCTGCTGTTGCATCAGTAGATTGATTGTCCCAAAATATGATTTCCCAATGAGTATAAGTCTGGGCTAATACACTATCAATTGCTTCACGGAGAAATTCTTCTCCGTTGAAACAATTAATTATTACAGAAACTAAAGGATTCCCTTCCATTACAAATTTTCTTTAATTAAATTACAAATCATATCCACTTCTTCCAAAGAAAGCTCTGGATGCATTGGCAATGTCATAATCTCCTCATATACCTGCATAGATACAGGGAGTTCATAGTCGGTCTTGAAAAGACTCAACAGATGGTTTGGCTTATAGTGGACACCTGTTGGCACACCAGCTTCATTGAGGATATGCTTGATGTGGTCACGCTTACCATTCTGTATCATTACAGGGTAGATGAAAGAAATGGTGTTATTGAAGTCAATGCCCTTGATTAATTTCACCCCCTCCACATCTCTTAAGTTCTCATAATAACGCTTTGCCAGATTTTTTCGCTTAGGAGCAAACTCGGAATCCAATCTCTTCAACTGGACTCTACCAATACCAGCAAAGATATTACTCATGTGATAGCGATAACCTTGGGTCTGAACATCAAAGTCCCAACTGCGAAGACCAGCGTATCTTTTCTCTGAGTCTTTCATAACGCCCAGCAAGCGAGCATCCTGTACATACTGCAAAGCCTCAGGATCTGAAGTCATGATACAACCACCTTCGCCAGATGTGATATTCTTGATTCCATCAAAACTGAAACATATCATATCACCATCCGCACCTATCTTCTTGCCATCCTGCACACAGCCGAAGGCATGGGCAGCGTCCTCCACTACACGCAATTGATGCTTTTTGGCAAAGGCATAAACATCTGCACGATTGCTAGTATTGCTGGCATAGAATACAGGAAGTATTACTTTGGTCTTATCCGTAATACGCTTCTCTGCATCATTCAAGTCTATCAGCAATGTATCTGGGTCTATATCACAACTCACCGGTACACAATGAGCAGCAAGTATAGCCTGATAGGTAGCCACAAATGTAAAGGTTGGTACCAACACCTCATCACCAGGATTGGTAACGGCAGCTATAGCCAAATGCAATGCTGCTGTGCCACTGTTCACACAAACAGCCTTATAAGCAGGATTACCTACGTAAGCCTCTATTTCTTTCTCAAACAGACCTACATACTCACCCATTCCTAGGTATCCACAGTTAATTATTATATCTGATACTGCGCTGGCTTCCTTATAGCCAACGACTGACTTTGATAATCTCATGATTTTTATTAAATTTAAAGTTTACTTGATTACAGGAATTTCACGTTCCCATTTTTTCCATGGAGCCACATCATCTAGCAGCAACTGCTCCAATAGATTCTTCTCACGGATATTATCCATGCACTGCCAAAAACCTCTATGTTTATAAGACATCAGCTCGCCTTCCGCCGCCAACTGATTCAAAGGTCCCTTTTCGAAAATTGTTTGATCGCCCTCAATATAGTCAAACACCTTTGGTTCCAATACCATATAACCGGCATTGATAGGCACTCCATCCGTCAAGTTCTTCTCACGGAAAGAGCGGATAGAATTGTTCTCGTCTATATTGAGCACGCCTTTGTCTTGGGCCTGGATAACAGCTGTCAATGTTGCGATTTTGCCATGTGATTGATGAAACTCTACGAGCTTGTCTATCTCCACATCACATACGGCATCGCCATAGGTCATCATAAAGGTCTCGTTGCCTACATACTCTTTGATGCGCTTGATTCTACCACCAGTGAGCGTATTATAGCCAGTATCCACCACTGTCACCTTCCAAGGTTCCAGATTGGAATGATGAACGGTCATCTCGTTCTTGCCATGTGTATAATCAAACGTAACATCCGAATTATGCAAGAAATAGTTAGCAAACCAATCCTTGATATACTCCTGCTTGTAGCCAGCACAAATAATAAACTCATTAAAACCGTAATAAGAATATTCCTTCATGATGTGCCAGATGATAGGCATGCCGCCAATCTCAATCATTGGCTTGGGTTTAAACTGGCTTTCCTCGCTAATACGAGATCCAAAGCCACCTGCTAAAAGTACTACTTTCATACATCAAGATTTATATGTTCAAAATCAAAACTAATGCCACACTCCTCACTAGGCAGGTTAACTTGCTCCTTCGGGTCATGAGGAATGTTTGCCACATTCAGCAAGATACTCTTGCCCTCGGCTATTCCCATGAATGCCATCCATACCCCTGGAGGTATCGTGATTCTTCGATAAAGATTAGGAGATTCAGGAGACAAGGTAGCCTCCATAAACTTGCCATAGGTAGGCGAATTCTCTCGTCCATCATATAGAACGAAATGTATTTTACCTACGATACACACCAGATTGAGCGTCATTTTAGAATGGCGTTTCCATGCTTTGACCAAGCCATGGATAATGCTGGAGAAATATGCCTCACCAAAACCTTCAAAACCAGGATCCACACATTTCATAGCATGAAACACATCCCCCTTAGGATGCGCAATTTGCTTAAGAGGAGTGAGAAGCACTCCATCAATCAAATTATTTTCCATTATAAATGCTTTTTATTTTGCCCATTCCAGATTCTGCTTTCTCGCAGCATCCTCATAAGCCTCAATTTGTTTCAATGTCAGTTCGTACATATCCTTATCCTTCTCTACATAGAAAGCACGATACCATTCCGCTATGAAATGTACACACTCTTCATAATGCAGGGTTGAATGCCAATGTAAATAAGCAAGAGCCTTGTCACAGTTCAACTTCAACAGAGTTGCCTCCTCAAAAGGCACATCACCCGTCAGCTTAGCAGCCTTGTCTTTGTCCAATCCCCAAAGAGTAGCCAGGTCCTGTACCAGTTCGAAGACAGTCTTTGTCTGCTCTGCGCGAGGTCCAAAATTATAAGGTTCACCATTCTCCGACTTACCCTCTGCCAGATACTGTCCCAATGTTAGATAACCAGAAAGTGGCTCCAAAACATGCTGCCATGGGCGAGTCGCCTTAGGTGAACGAATCTCTACAGTCTTTCCTTCAGAGAATGCCTTTACGCAATCCACGATGATACGATCCTTAGCCCAGTCACCACCGCCTATCACATTACCAGCACGAGTTACGCCGAACTTTATATTTGGCATTTTCTTGATAAAAGAATGCCAATAGCTCTTGATTACGAGTTCTGCAGCTCCCTTGGATCCGGAGTATATGTCCTTACCGCCAAGACCATCAGTCTCACGGTATCCCCATATCCACTCTACATTATCGTACGCCTTGTCTGATGTAATCAGCACACAGGTACATTCCCAATCAATATTCTTGATAGCCTCGCAAACCACAGCAGTGCCCACGATATTGATAGTCATTGTATCGAATGGCTCACGATAAGAAGTTAACACAAGGGCCTGTGCAGCCAAATGTATCAAGAAATCAGGCTTTACCTTTTGAACGAAGTCATTAAATTCCTCTTTGTTACGTACATCACCATAATGCTGATGAATCTTCTGTTCCAACTGCAATGTCTCAAACATAGACGGATTGGTAGGAACACTCAAAGAATAACCATAAACATCGGCCCCCAGCATAGTGAGCCAAGTAGTTAACCACGAGCCCTTAAAACCAGTATTACCAGTAATCAGGACTTTCTTACCTTTGTAAATGTTATTAAATGCCATATTATACATTTTTATTTATTCAAATTTATTAAAACCTCTTAATTTATTATATACTTTCAATAAAAAAGGTCTTTCTATAACTTTCGGATCTATCATATCAAATGTAAATGACATTTTTTTCATAATGTCATAAAACTTATTTCCAACACTAGATAAAGAATGTTTGTTTACAAAATGACTTCTACTTTTCTCCGACAAGTTTCCATAAGATTCCTTTAACAGACGAAATATTTCTGCCAAAGATTCGTTATTATCCTCCAAATCTTCCTCACCTATAATATGTCCTAAGTCAAAGCCTACTCGCTCATGTATATACTTAAAAACATAGTATCCTTTTATTGGTTCTTTTGTAGGAGTGCAATCAACTAAGACCGTAGGTACACCAAGTTTAGCTGCCTCTAAAGCAGAGGTTCCCATTGCAAACATTATATCTATATTTTTCAATAAGAATTCATCTATCTCAGAGAACTTTATTGGCGCACATTTAGTTTTTGAAAAATATTCATTCTCTATATCCAAATTATTAACCCAATTCTCAAATTCACCTGAACCGACCACATGAAAATGTATTTTTTGTTTGTTCTCTAATGCAAGTCTAGAACACCTAATTAATGTATGAACTAAAATTGGAGTTTTCTCATAAGAAATTCTTCCAATCCAACAAGCCTCTATACAGCTAAAATCATTGTTATGCTGTTTCAAAGGACCATTATAGTCAGATGCAGGAACTGGCAAATAATCTAAATGAGAGGGTACATGAATTGGAAGATGCAGTATCGTTTGTTTCAAGGTACTAACATCCATAAAATACAAAGCTTCATGAGACATCATATCATCAGCTAGTTTACGCATTCTTCCTAGTAATCCTTGGTAGAAAATAGAACATAACTTAAATACCCACAAATATCTAAATGGGAGTTCTCGCAATCCAGGAATCGGAAGGAGTGACGGGATAAGATTTTGAAAATGCAAAGTCCAATAAAACAACTTAGCCTTAGGAGACAGATGAAGCTCCTTTGGGAAATAATAAGGATTTAAAGTTTGCATAACCAAAATATCACCATCACTAACAGTTATACCTTCCGGCTTACCAGAAGCACAAATCTTAACATGGTCATCAACAGTTAGATTACGTGCCATTGCACCATCTACATAATCTCCCACATATACATCAAATTCATCACCATGATTCTTAGCTAGCCACTTCGACATACGAAGAAAAAGGACAGGTACACCACACTCCTCTTGATATGGGAAATAAAAAATTATCTTTGTCATTTCCATTTGTTTTTTAAAGAATTCAAAATATGAGCTCGCTCTCCATTGCTAAAGAGCACACGCCAACAAAAGCAGAATACAAATAATGTTATTAACGTTTTAAACATTGCATTATGCGTAAGCAGTGTATTTGCATGGAAAAAGAGAGCATAAATCCCAATAGTAAGTAAAAATGAAAAACTCATTTTAACCCATTCCAAAGAAATAGGATAAAACCTATTTGATACAATATACAACAGCATGGCTGTTAAAATATAAGTAGCTAAATATATGTATGCAGAAACCGAAACGCCGAACTCGGGTAGAAGCACAATATTCATACCCACATTAAACAATAAAGTGATTACACATATTATACTTTGATAATATAATTTATTGTTAATATATATACCAAAATCATAAATGCTCTGGTATCCGTAAAACAAATTAGCCAACAAACAAATAGGGTATAAAAGTAACGATATAGAATATTCGCTCTTTGGGAAAAGTACCCTCAAGACATCATACCCCCAAACCATACATAGAATGATAAATAGACAACCAAAAATAGTATAATAATTATTTATCTTACTTACAAATTTTTTGTTATCGGGAGAATCCTTAAACTCCATTCGCAAAGGGGTCCATATCAGAACAAAAGGCATATAAATCAATATTCTGAATACAGAACCTATACGATTACTCAATGAATATATGCCTACATCTTCTATTGATAACACCTCTTTCATGACCATTTTGTCAGAGCACTCATAAATATAAGCTAAAAAAGCATTGACAATGATTTGCATTCCAAAAAAGAATATCATTGAATAATGCCTTTTGGAAAAAGCAAATGTAATGTTTTTACGCTCATGTAAATATAAGGCGACAAACAATATGACCTGTGTCACCATTTGGCCAATAAATGGGGAAATGATACCTGCATGATATTTGCCCAAAAGAGTTATTGTTATCCCAAAATTAAGCAACAGAGATATCAATGTTACCACCAAATAGAACAAAGACTGCTTTTTATATCTCAGTAAAAGCGTAAGCGTCGTTGTTGGGTATGTTAACGCATTGGCAATAACACAAATAATTATTGGCAAGCACATTTTTTCATCATGAAAATAATAAGTGCTTATTGGATGAGCCAACATAAGAGATAGAGAAATTAATAATAATGCACCCAACGAAGAAATCCACAAAGATGCACTTATAACTTCTTTTTCATTACCAGCACTTTTCTCCTCATAATAGTATCTTCCTAAAGCACTCGAAGCTCCTAAGCCAAACAATGTATTTAATGCCCCAGCCCATACAAGAAGCATATTGTAATTACCAAACTCCGAGAGGGAGAGATAATTTGTATAAAGAGGCAATAATATAAAAGACAAAGCACTTTGAAGTGATGATGTCAATCCAAATATGATACCATGTTTCAAAAGCAGTCTCAAACGACTACCCGTTGTAAGTTGACTTGCCATAATAATTAATCAATAATAGAACAGCAATATGTTTTCAATTTGTTTTCTATAAGTTTGATGTCTTCTGCGCATTCAGGATGTTTTTTATATAACTTTGTATATTTAGAAGATAACTTAGGATCAAAACAACTAAATTTTGAAAGATGTTCTTCTGCAGAAAGACCGAGATATTTCTCTATCCTAGCTATTGTATGATCATAATCCCAAATCAATTCCTCATACCGGACTATAAGATAATCCTTTCCATTGTTATCATAGTTCACATTATGATAATATATTTCATACCACCTAATGAAATTTTCTACAGAATCATGCGCTATCCATTCACAATCAATATGCTTAGCCCAGACATACAAATCACGAGGATCTCGCGTAACCATAATTGTTTTAAGATTCGGAATATATTTTTTATTTCTTTCTATCTTAAATTCGCAATCAGACCCCAATTGGTCTACTGCCAAAATTTTATGGTCAGTTTCTATCCTATTAAAAATAACATTCAGCAAATTTCTACACTTGCCCTGAAACTCTTCAACAGATTGCTTTTTCAAATAAAAAATAGTTGACTTCTCATCATACCTTGTAAGATAAGGATTGTAATAATTTAGACTTAAATCAAACAAGCCAAAATCAAGCAAAGAATTGAAAAAAGAAACCATATATCTTTTTATTTCATTGCTATAACTATACAAAGCAGAAGTCTCAAATAGTTTTACCATTCGATTGAGCATTGCTGTATTCAAGAACACATTATCCGAATCCAGAAATTTTTCCATCTCAAAGAATCCTCCTGCCAAGCGTAAAATTTCTATTTCAGAGATAGATGTTTTAGCATCAGACTTACTCCCCTGATATTTATCAATAAAACCAAGTACCTGAATAGGATATTCTCGCAAAAGGTCTAATACTGCTCCAGAGCCAGAATAACCGAATCCCTGAATAGAAATAATAGAGTCAAATTTCGAAGACTCTTCTGGTATCAAAGGCATCCCCTCCTTTCGCATTTTCTGCAATGTAGGAATAAAGGTTTTATACTTAGCTTCCCTCTTTAAGATATAACGATAAGGGAATAGACCTTTAATGAATAACTTAATTTTTGCAATTTGTTCTGGTGACATTTTAAGCTATTAAATTTTTAAACCTCAAAAATTATCTAAAACTATTTATTGCATCAACTACTTCCTTAGCCTCTTTCTCACTAATCACCTGGTTCATTGGAATAGACAATTCTTGCAGATGAATCTTCTCAGATATTGGGAGGGATAGCTGTGGAATATTCCAACTCTCTTTTGCGTAACACTCCTGCTGATGAGGAGGGATTGGATAATGGATCAAGGTCTGAATACCCTTCTCCTTCAAATACTCCTGCAACTCATCTCTACGCTCGCAGAAGATAGGGAACTGATGGTATACGTTATTTTCGTCATCTATCTGCTTTGGCAAACTGATCAATGGATTATTGATGTTGGCATAATAATATGCAGCCAACTTCTGGCGCTGCGCATTGTCCTCATCCAAATATTTCAGCTTAACATCAAGCACTGCAGCATCCAGCTCAGACATACGGCTATTGATACCTGCATACTTGAAGACATATTTCTTCTGACTGCCATAGTTTGCTAACGCACGAATTACCGCAGCTAACTCCTTATCACTCGTAGTTACAGCACCAGCATCACCGAAGGCTCCAAGATTCTTACCAGGATAGAAGCTATGCGCTCCTGCATTACCTAATGCACCTGTTTTCACACCCTTCCAAGCACAGCCCTGGCTCTGAGCGCAATCTTCCATCAACTTTAAGTTATGCTTCTTGCAGATTTCGCCCAACTTATCATTGTATGCCACTCGACCATACAAGTGAACAATCATCATGCCCTTGGTCTTTGGAGTAATAGCCTCTTCTATCTTGTCTATGTCAATCTCAAGATGCTCAAAGGTTGGCTCTACCAATACCGGAGTCAAATTATTCTCTGTAATCGCCAAGATGGTAGCAATATATGTATTGGCTGGTACGATGATTTCATCACCATCATGGAACACACCAAGCTCTTTGTAGCCACGAACTATCAAGCGCAAGGCATCCAGTCCATTTGCCACAGCCACACACTCATCCGTACCGATATACTTAGCATAATCTGCCTCAAACTGCTTGTTTTCATTACCCTGCAAGAACCAACCGCTCTCAATCACACGATTGGCAGCAGCCTTATACTCTTCACCATGCATCATGGTGATAGCTTGTAAATCTAATAGTTTTACCATTGTATTTATATTTTTAAAATTTCAATATTGTTCCTCCCCAACTCAATCCTACACCAAATCCTGTTACCATCACATTCATACCAGAATGAATAGTTCCCGCATCTAGGCATTGCTTTAGTCCTATCAAAACTGTAGAAGACACTGTATTGCCAGTCTCTTCCAGATTGACATAGAACTTGTCTTTTGGCAACACACAGACTTTTCGTATGGTATTCAGCATAAACTTATTGGCTTGATGGAAAACATAATAATCTATATGTTCCTTATCGCCATACCATAGATACAACCAGAGCATCCTAAGTTATAGTCAAATGCGCCAGCAGTTGTTGGTATGCCAAGACGATGTTGTAGGATACATGCTGTAGATGGCAAGAAATGATCAGAACTTTGCGTACAAAGTAACACAAAGTCTATATCCTTGGGGGAAATTTGATACTCTGCAAATAACTTGAGAGCTGCTTTCTCTGCCATATCGCCCGCCGTTTCATTTTCCGCTGCGAGATGACGAGAATTCACCCCTACTTTCTTCGCGACTTTATCAACACTCCATTCAGGAAATTCCTGTAGGAGTTCTTCATTTGTTACGACTCTTTCAGGGAGATAGTAACTAATACCTTTTATATAAGCCTTATTCATATTCCAAATTACATTGTTAAAGTGCCTTCGCCCCCCCAGTTATGTCGATGGAGGTCCCTGTCATCCAACTTGAAGCATCCGATAGAAGATAGAGTGCAAGATAGGCAATATCATCTGGAGTTCCATATCTTTTCAAGGGATAACTCTGCTGAGCTTCCTCCAGTTGGTCCTTGTCAATACCACCTTCCAAAATTAGATCCGACCAAACCATGGCTGGGCAAATGCAATTAACTCTGATCTTTCGTGGTGCCAACTCCAAAGCCAAACACTTGGCATAGCTAATGATAGCCCCCTTTGACGCACTGTAAACAGCATTGCCTATGCTAGGTGCAGAAGCTGCCCTTGAAGCTATATAAACAATGGAAGATTCCTTGTTTATCTTCTTTTGCTTCAGAATGGATGTCTGCAAAAGAATGGGAGCCTCTAGGTTTGGTTTCAAGACGCTGTCCAAATCATCTTGCTGAACATTTTTGCATAAGACACGGCTACCTACACCTGCGCATTGTACGAATCCATCTAGCTTAGGCAAAGAAGACACTAAGCTCTCGAGGTCTTCTGACTTTGTCAAATCAGCACATATCGCTTGATGCTCACCTTTAGGCATCAATTCTAGAGTTTCAGCCAATCGCTTTTCATTTCTTGCCGTAGCTATAACCGTTGCCCCCATCTTGGCACAGGCTATGGCTATAGCCTTGCCTATGCCAGAAGAGGCACCAGTAACTAGAATCTGTTTACCTGTTAAGGAAAACGGATTAAACTGTTCCATGTCTTTACTCTTACTTGTTTTTGATAAGATTAAAAACATCTTCCACTGTTACACATGCTTTCAGCTCCGCTCCAGTAATGGATTTGCCGTATTCGGTCTTTGCCAAGGCAATAACGCCCATACCTGTCAAAGAAGACCACTCGTCCAAATCATGAAACTCGGTGTTAGGCTGGATTTCTGATGCATCTGTGTCATCAAACTGTTCTGCAAAATTTGCTACAAATTCTTTCAATTCCATAATCTTAATGCTTTTAATATTAAATTACTATTTCTATTAGATTTACTTGCTATACTTATCGATTGAGATGAAGCAACTCCATAAAAGACTCTCGCTTCTTGAAGTAATCTTCCTTAAACAAAGAGAAGTTTTCTTGATCATCTGTCATACCGACTCTCTTTGCACCCATCATAATATGAAGTTTACGAACTTGCTTGTTTCCATCTTGAACATCAAACAGGTCATAATCCTTGACCAAAAATTCAAACAAGATGTCTCTCATCAACAAAAGACTCGCTATGGAAACCTCAGGCAGGGTGCCTGGTATACAAAGCCAACTGCCACCCGTTGCTGAATGATCCGTAATATTATAGATTCTGTTTACAGAAAAAGGGATATCATTATAAGTATAGACAAAATAGTAATCTTCGCCCCTTGCGTTTCTTTCCAGATACTTCCGCATCCATACTTTCTGTTTCTCCACATCATTGTCTGTATGATGAAGATACTTAGAAAGTTTTTGATTTGTACGCAGAGAAACGATAAAAGCACTATCCTCTATTGTAGCCATTCTGCATTTTATGCCATATCGCTCACAATTAAAATCAGATGGTAACTTGGTTATATTTTTACGCTTATTATCATCATTGCTCACCGAGCAACTAGACTTCATGCTTTCTTGCAACATGATTTCATCCTTATTTGTCATCATGCTGCCAGCTTATTATAATAGTTAAAAATTACCCCCCACAACAGGGTGCTTCACTCCTAGTTTGTCTCTCATCTCCATGTCCAAAGGCTCGCCTTCTTTCGTAACATAGCCCACCTGCTTAGCAGGATTTCCTACCCATAAGGTATAAGGCTCCGTTGACTTTGTCAATACGGCACCTGCACCTATGAAAGAATACTCACCTACTGTAACACCACAAAGGATTGTTGCATTGGAACCTATGGAACAACCTTTTTTTAGCACGGTTCTTACAGGCTCCACATACTTTTTGGAGCGTACATGAGGATTATTGGCAAAAGAGGCATTGGGACCTACGAAGACGTCATCCTCAATGGTTATACCATCCCAAATCTGTACACCAGACTTGAGCGTTACATTATTTCCGATAACAACATCATTCTCTACCAAGACGTTGGCATTGAAATTGCAGTTCTCCCCTACCTTACAATTTGGGAAGACCACTGTGAACTGCCACACCTTAGTGGATTCAGGAATGTTATTATTCATACAATCTGCTAATGGATGTATCATTATAAATTCTTTCTATATTCTAAATAATCATCATAGTCTCTAATATAGTCGGCCTCTTCATAACCATGAGAAGCCAATACCAAGCAAATGCTTCCAGATGAGAAGGCTTGTTCTGAAGCCCAGATGCCTGGTGGTACATGGAGTCCATAAAAAGGACGATTAAGAAGAACCGTTCTCTTATTGACTCCATCATCCAGCAGCACCTCATAGGCACCAGAAGCAGCCACCAGGAACTGATGGCATTCCTTATGTGCATGAGCACCACGAGCCTCACCTCCGGGAATATCATACGAATAGAATACCCTTTTTATGTCAAAGGGAATATTCACGTTGCCTTGTATAGGAGTGATATTACCTCCCTCCGTCTCAATTTTCAGCAATTCTATGACGGAACAATCATATACTGTTGGTCTTTTCATTTTTCAACCTTATATTATTGATCATCGGATTAAAGTATCTCCTCAAGATAATTATCCCCAATTTAAACTTTTAAACAACTCGTAATCGTAAATATAGTCTTCCCGATTATAAGCTGTGGATGAGAGCACTAATGCCAAGGAATTAGTAGAGAAGTTTTCCATAGATCTCCACCATCCCTTTGGAACAAGGAGTCCATAGTAAGAACGATTCAAAGAGAAACGTCTCTTTACCTTGCCATCATCCAGTACCACATCAAAACTACCAGACAAAGCTACAATAAATTCCTCATTCTCATAATAAGCATGCCCTCCACGCATCTCTCCTCCTGGCACATCATATATCCAGTAAGTGCGTTCTATCTTGAAAGGAATCTGCTTAAACTCTTCCACCAGAGACAAGTTGCCTCTTCTATCTCCAATCTTTGGGAGATCGATAATTCTTGGTTCTTCCATTTATAATAACTAAATGATTGTAAAATGAACACATTTTAATGCAATAGCACAACAATATACCCACCACAGTTTCTTTCTATGATAGAAGTTTCAATACTTTCACATTATTACTTCTCCAAGAAAGCCATTAACGCTTTCTTATTTTGAATAGGAGTTGTGGTAGGACGACCTAAATCTTTACGATTGCCCTTCTTCACACATACTTGTAAAAAGACAGGACCTTCAGCCCCTGTAACTGTTGGCAAGATATTCTTTAAAGTTTCCAAGCTATCAACAGAATAAGTACTCTTATAACCAACAGCCTTTGCTATAGCGGGCAAATCAATCTTTAAGCCAACAGTAGGTTGACCACCTACAGAATCATGAGCTCCATTATTGAATACTACGTGAACATAGTTCTTTGGATGTTTACTTGCCACTATAGCCATATTTCCCATGTGCATAATGCTAGCACCATCACCATCAAAGCACCAAACTTTACGGTCAGCTTTCTCCATGGCAATACCTAAAGCTATCTGCGAAGCATGCCCCATAGAGCCCACAGTTAGGAAGTCACGTTCATGAGTTTGGTTCATCGCTGTACGATACTCAAACAACTCACGTGAAATCATACCTGTTGTTGATACAATGACATCCTTTTCTCCCAAAGCAGCAGCTACATTTTGGATAGCCTCCTCACGGGTCATTGTCAAATCATTCTTCTCAACACTCTGAAGCTTATAATCCTCAAAAGTTCCTTTCTCTATAACCAATGCATAAACTTCATGAGTTTGTTGCATAGTAGCTACAGCTTTCAGAATCTGCTTGGCAGCTTTCTCTTCATCTTGACTCAAAACATCATAGTTTACACCCATTACATTGAGTAAACCAGTAGTTACCTTACCTTGTTTCACATGCTGTGGCTCATCATGAGCACCAGGTTTGCCTCTCCAACCTATCAACAAAAGAGCAGGAATATTATACACTTCCTTGTCTGTGAGGGATGCCAATGGATTAATAATATTGCCCTCACCTGAATTCTGCATATACACCACTCCAACTTTGCCAGTTGCAAGATGATAACCTGCAGCCATAGCTAAGGCTCCACCTTCATTGGCTGTAATGATATTATGGTGTTCATCCATATTATCCGCAATATAGGCGCAAATATTCTTCAACAAAGAGTCTGGGACTCCTGCAAAAAAATCAATGCCATTGCGTCCCAACTCTTCAATAAAAAACTTTGGATTCAACATATTTATTCAGTACTTTATGAATTCTTTGTTCCTGGAATCAATTCCAAGATTTCTTTAATTGGCATACAATACTCTTTAGAAGCTTCTAAAGAACGGCTATGCGTCAAGATAGACTTAGCGCAATTCAGCATAGCAGGATAAGAAGAACGAAGCATATGGTTAGCATAAATAACTACATTAATACCCCATGACGCTAATTCTTCCTCCGTGAACTGATTATAGGTTGTAGGGACAACTACAATTGGAACATCCGCATACTTAGCACGGAATTTCTGACAGAATTCCTTGATGTCTTTTCCGGATTTTTCTTTTGAATGTATCATAATTCCATCCGCACCAGCCTCAACATAGGCAAAACAACGCTCCAAAGCATCTTCCATTGTTTTTCCTGCAATCAAAGACTCACAACGAGCAATAATCATAAAATCGTCTGTTACCTGTGCATTTTTACCAGACTTAATCTTATGACAGAATCCCTCAATCGTATCTTGCTGCTGAACGGCGTCTGTACCAAACAAAGAGTTTTGCTTCAATCCAATTTTGTCTTCAATAATAACTGCAGAAACTCCAAGACGTTCTAACGTACGAACCGTAAAGACGAAATGTTCAACCTTGCCTCCAGTGTCACCATCATAGATGAAAGGCTTGGTTGTTACCTCTAAGGCATCGTTCAATCCATGAAGACGAGTTGTCAAATCTACAGCTTCTATATCAGGCTTGCCTTTAGAAGTAGAATCAGTCAAAGAAGATGCCCACATTCCATCGAACTCACGCTTCACATTGTTTACTTCGACAAAAGCATTTTCAGCGATTAAGCCAGTCAAACCAGAATGAGACTCCAAGATACGCACAATTGGTTTAGCCGCAATAAGACGACGAAGACGTTTCATTCGAATCTCTGGCGTTGTGCCAATTTCCTTCAAACGCTTATTTAGTTGTGTACTAGAGATTCCTTGTGTGTAAGGGATATCTATTACTTTACCACCCCATTTTGAAATACAATCTATCACGCGCTGGCGTGTTTTCTGCTGAACACCTTGTTTCCAGTCATCGCCATGAAGAACATAGTCTGGATGAATTTTCTCCAAGTTTGGAACATAATCCAAAGTGGTTTGCGGTATTACCTCATCAACGCCTTTAATATTCTGTACAATCAATGATCTCTGAGCGTAATCCAAATATGGTAAACGCTTATAACTAGCTATAGCCTCATCAGTCAACACACCAACAACGACTCTACCTAACTTGTTAGCTTCATGAATAATGTTCAAATGTCCTGGGTGAATGATATCTGCACTCATACCCAGATAAACTGTTTTAATCTGTTCCATTATATTATTTATTTTATCGATTTTACAACTTGATTAATTATTTCTTTTGTAAGAATATGAGGATTATTCTTTGCTCTTTCCAAATTGATACCATTAACCACGACTTCATTGTCAAATGGTCGCTGAGAATCGAAAGACAATCCAAGTTTCTTTATGTACGCATATAAGAATGTCTTAATATCCAGGTCCTGTGAAATACCCATTATATCAAGAAGAGTCAACATCTTTGCATGATAAGCATCATAATCATTTCCTAGATAGTTTTCTCTACTACAATTTACATTCAACTCAAAGAATGCAGGAAAAGTAAGTGCAACAGCATGTCCATGAGGATAACCAAACTTAGAAGTAAACGTATAAGACATGGCATGAGGGGCAGTTGTTCGAGTAATATTAATTGCTTGTCCTGCTAGGTTTGCCCCAACCATCAGCTCTTCTCGTCGATTTTCCTCATTAATCTTGCCAACATTCTTCAAATTATCGAACAATAATTTAATTGCCTTCAAAGCTATTTGATCAGACTCTATTGTTGCATTGATGTTCCAATAAGCCTCGATGGCTTGTGCCAAGGCATCAAACCCAGTACAAGCAGTAAGATAATCGGAATTTTTCAAAGTTAGACTTGAATCAAGGAAAACATAGTCCGGAAGAATCGCATCATCACAAACAGATGTCTTCACTCCATTGACATAACACACTGCAAACTTTGTCGATTCTGCACCGGTACCACTCGTTGTAGGAATAGCCAGCAGCGGAGTAGCCGTATCTGCCGAATAAAATCTGACAAGTTTTGCCATATCAATCACACTACCACCTCCTACAGCTATTATCAATTCTGGAGAATAAACATTTTTAAGTTCTACTCCAACATTGACTTCCTCACGCTTAGGATTTGAGGTAAAATCTGCCCATTCTTTTACTTCCAAAGAAGTATTCTCGACTAGCGGTTTAAGAAGTTCTTTTGCTCCCGAAGTTTCAAAAGAATGCCTACCTCTTATTATAAGTACCCTCTTCACCTTCTTCTGCAACTTGATGGTAGAAATCAAAGAAGAAAAAGATTCTTGAGGATTTGTTTTATTATATATTATCTGCATATAAAACCATTTTAAGAAGATAAAAATACAATTATTACCATTTTTTACGAAAAAACTTCGCAAATTGGAAATAATTGTTGTATCTTTGCTCACGGCTTTGAAACTTGATCCTTATTCTATCGCAATTATAAAAATCGCTCATTTTCAAAGAGTCATACAAACTTCAGAACCGTTTTAATTCAAAACTAAGTTAAATTACACTTCTGGAAATTCATTTACGAAACTTCAGTTTATATTTATTGTTGTATCCTAAATTAAAGGAACTATTGTTATCAAATAGTCTATACACTTTTGTAACTTTACATCAGCTTTATCATGAGAGTTGACTATTGGCATAAGGAATGATGCGTACTGATACTTTAGCATTGTATTTTGGCATACCAAATCAAGCATCTTTCGTGAATAATCCAACCATACTAGAAACATACTATCATCAAAATATGGGTTCTTCATCAACTCTATACCATCATTGATTACTCCATACATTTCCTTATTCATGCTCTGCCTCCTTTCTTGCTTGCACATTCTTGATTTGTGCATGATAATCAGCCATCAAAGATTCTTTTTCCTTATCAAGTTTTCTCTTCTTGATACTAATACCAAAGCCTTCGAAGCTTTCAAACATCGGAAAGACAAGCAATGCTATCCAAACCAAGAAGATTAAATTCATGCCATTAAAATCTGCTGTAAATGACAATGATACACACTCCTTGAAGTGTAAATCACCGTTAGAACGTAACTACTGATTTTCAGCAGTTAGCACATCCAACA
>ERZ1035006.276-NODE-276-length-43042-cov-5.130947_pt1 | contig 43042 bp, 37 predicted proteins | sample MGYA00520694_ERZ1035006 | MGnify/ENA primary metagenome ERZ1035006 (study PRJEB33766, sample SAMN09781746) | gut metagenome | biome: gut microbiome | host: Homo sapiens | place: Madagascar | study: EMG produced TPA metagenomics assembly of the PRJNA485056 data set...
AATCTGCTTGAACTGCTTTGCCTGGATCAGACCGTTCTGACCGGTGGTGCCGTCCAGCACCAGCAGCACTTCCTTGGCGGCATTCGGCAGCTCCCGCTCCACCACACGGCTGATCTTGTTCAGCTCGTTCATCAGGTTGGCCTTGTTGTGCAGACGGCCGGCGGTGTCAATGAGGATCACGTCACTGCCCTTGGCCTTGGCGGACTGGATGCCGTCATACACCACAGAAGCAGGATCGGCACCCTCGTTCTGGCGCACAATGGAGGCGCCGCTCCGCTGGGCCCAGATCTCCAGCTGATCGGCAGCGGCGGCACGGAAGGTATCTCCTGCCACCATGGTCACGGACTTGCCCTGATCCACCAGCTGCTTGGCGATCTTGCCGATGGTGGTGGTCTTGCCCACACCGTTGACACCGATGACCAAAATCACCGCAGGACTGGTGGACAGATTCAGCTCCGGGCTTCCCACCTTCAGAATGTTCGTCAGTGTCTTTTTCAGATACTTTTGTACATCCACCGTGGTGGTCAGATCCCGGCTCACCACAGCGCTGCGGATGTCTTTCATCAGCTTGTTGACGGTCTCCATGCCCAGGTCGGCCAGAATGAGGGTCTCCTCCAGCTCGTCCAGGAACTCGTCATCTGCCGGTGCTCCGGCGTAAAACAGGTCGTCAAAAGAAACAGAAAGAGACTGTCTCGTTTTTTCCAGTCCCTGTTTAATTTTCTCAAAAAATCCCATGATGTATCTCCTTTTATTCCACGATTCCCAAATATTCTTCCATCTGATTCAGATCCAGCCGCAGCAGCTTGGAAATGCCCTGCTCCTGCATGGTCACGCCGTAGAGCACATCCGCCGCCTCCATGGTACCCCGGCGGTGGGTAATGACAATGAACTGGGTCTTGCGGCTGAGGTTGTGCAGGTAGTTGGAATACCGTTCCACATTCCGGTCATCCAAAGCCGCGTCGATCTCGTCCAGCATACAAAAGGGCGTGGGCCGAACTTTCAAAATGGCAAAATACAACGCAATGGCCACAAAGGCCTTTTCGCCGCCGGAGAGCAGAGTGATGGTTTTGACCTGCTTTCCGGGGGGCTGAACACGGATCTCAATGCCGCAGGTCAGGGGATTTTCCGGATCCTCCAGGATCAGCTGTCCCTTGCCGCCGCCGAACATCTCCTCAAAGACCTGACCAAAATACTGGTCGATCTTGTGAAATTCCGTGACGAAGATGGTGGTCATTTCCTTGGTGATCTCCCGGATGATGCTTTCCAGCTCCCGCTTGGAGTTCTGCACATCGTCCCGCTGGGCTGCCAGATAGGTATAGCGCTCGTTGACCCGGGCGTATTCCTCGATGGCCCCCAAATTGGGGGTGCCCAGGCCGCCGATCTTCCGTTTCAGCTCAGCAATCCGGCGGTTTCCGGAGGGGATGTTCTCAATTTCACCGGCGTGCTCTGCCGCAGTGCCGGGGGTCAGGCTGTAGGATTCCCAGAGCTTGTCGATGATCTGCCGTTCTTCCATGGCGGTGGTGACCTTCTTCTGCTCCAAAAGGGCGCAGGCACGCTCCATGTTGAGAATGTCCTTGCTCTTTTCCTGGGCCTCCCGCTCGGAGCGGGTCTTCCCGGCCTCGGTCTGGCCCCGGTCTGCCAGAAGGGCTTCCAGCTGGGTTTGGATCTGTGCAGCTTCGGCATCGTTATCCTGCTGACGGGTGCGAACCGCCTCCAGCTCCCCTTCCAGCCGCAGATTGTCCTGGCGGATGGATTCCATGAGAGCCAGCTTCTTGTCCCGGTCGCCCTCCATGGAACTGCGCAGCTGCTGCAAATCCCCAATGTGGGCTCTGGCGGTGGTGCCTTCGGCTTCCAGCGCCGCTTCCTCGGTTTTGAACCGGGTCATCTGCCGGGTGATTTCCTCGGTCTGCCGGGAGGCCTCCGTCTGGCTGCCCTCCAACTGCTCCAGCTGTTGCCGGGTCTCGGCCAGCTGCTGGGTAAAGACCTGGATCTTGGCCTGCTGTGCGGCATACCGCTCCCGGTCACCGGCATTGCGTTCTTCCAGAGAAGTCTTTTCCCGGCGGGCGGAACCCTCCGCCTCGGCAATGGCATTGACCAGGATCTCATGCTGCTTTTCCTGGCCTTGCAGCCGCAGCACCTGATCCTCCGCTTCCCGGAGCTGATCCCTGGCTGTGGTCAGCTGGAAATCCACCTGATCCAGCTGCCGCTGGGCCTCCTGGAGATCTGCTTCCGCAACGGCCTTGTCCTGTTCCAGCTTCCGTTCCTGTGCCGTCAGCTTTTCCAGCTCATTGGCCCGGGACAGGATGCCGGCTTCCTTGTTGGTGCTGCCGCCGGTCATGGAGCCGCCGGGGTTCATGACCTGACCATCCAGGGTCACGATCTTGAACCGGTTTTTATATTTCTGGGACATGAAAATGGCCGCATCCATATCCGATACGATCACCGTCCTGCCCAGCAGGTTGTCTACAATATTGCGGTAGCCATCGTCACAGGTGACCAGCCGGGAGGCCAGGCCCACAAAGCCCCGGCACTGCTCCAAGCCGCTCTCCTGCAAGATCCTGCCCTGAATGGTGTTCATAGGCAGGAAGGTGGCTCTGCCGCCTCCGGTGCGCTTGAGGTAGCCGATGGCAGCCTTGCCGTCGGCCTCGCTGCCCACAACGATCTGCTGCATGGCAGCACCCAGGGCGATTTCAATGGCAACGGTGTATTCGTCCCCTGTCCGTACCAGCCGGGAAACCGGGCCGTGGATGTTCCGCAGGGCCCCGCGCTGGGCCTCCTGCATCACCATACGGACGGATTTCTGATAGCTTTCAAAGTCCCGCTCCATGGCCCGGAATACCCGCGCCTTGGCGGTGACGGAATCCAGCTTGGCGGTCAGATCCCGCAGCTGCCCCGACAGGGCATCCCGGCGGCTCTGCCGCCCCTGCTGCCGCAGAAGGTAGCCTTGAATGGTATTGTTGGCGGCGGTCACATCCTCCTGGGCCTTGCGCAGATCTTTCCGGCTCTGATCCAGGTTTTCCTGGGCCTGCTGTCTTCTTTCGGTACCGGCGGAAAGATCCTGATCCAGCTGAGCCATCCGCTGCCGGGTCTGCTCCATGGTTTCTTCCAATCCCCGGACATCCGCCTGACGGCCTGCGATATCCGCAGCCAGGGTGGATTCCTTCCCCCGCAGTTCCAAATACTGCCGGGTCAGGCCCTGGGCGTTGGCGGTCATGGCGCTCAGCTGCTGCTGCAAACTGTCCAGCTCCTGCCGCTTCCGGGCAAGGGCCTGCTCAATTTCCGCAATCCGGCTTTCGGTCTGCCCGATCTGCTGGACGATGCCCCCGGAGCGATCCTCCTGACCCTGCAATTCCTCCTGGATCCGGTCAATATTGGCATTGTTGTTTTGAATATTTCCCTGGAGGACTGCCATCTGTCCTTCCATCTGCTGATGGGAGGAACCCAGCATATTGCTCTTGACCCGCAGGGTTTCCAGCTGGCTGTCCTTTTCCCGCAGGGTCTGGCCCAGTTCCTCTGCCTGACGGTAGAGCTGATCCAGATCGTCGTGAGCCTGCTGCAAGACGAAGGATGCGGAGGTGTAGTCCTCCTCTGCCTTTTTGGCGGCGGCAGAGAGCTTGTCCAGGGTTTGCAGCCACACGGCCACCTCTACCCCTTGAAGCTCGTCCTTCAGTTCCAGATACTTTTTTGCCTTTTCCGATTGAACCTTCAAAGGCTCCAGCTGCAATTCCAGCTCAGAGACCTTGTCACCGATGCGCAGCAGATTGTCCTCGGTGTGCATCAGCTTTCGCTCGGTGTCCTCCTTGCGGTGGCGGTACTTGGAAATACCGGCCGCCTCCTCAAAGATCTCCCGGCGGTCGCCGCTTTTCAGGGAGAGGATCTCGTCGATCCGACCCTGACCGATATTGGAATAGCCCTCCCGGCCCAGGCCGGTGTCCATGAACATCTCATTGATGTCCCGCAGGCGGGCGGACTGCTTGTTGATATAGTATTCACTGTCGCCGGAACGGTAAAACCGGCGGGTGACCATCACCTCGTCTGCATCGTAGGCCAGAGCCCGGTCGGTGTTGTCCAGGGTCAGGGTGGCCTCCGCAAAACCCACGGCGGCCCGCTTCTGGGTACCGCCGAAAATCACATCCTCCATCTTGGCACCCCGGAGGGTCTTGGTACTTTGCTCGCCCATGACCCAGAGGATGGCATCGGAGATATTGGATTTTCCGGAGCCGTTGGGGCCGACGATGGCTGTAATGTCGTCACCGAAGCGGATCAGGGTCTTATCCGGGAAGGACTTGAAGCCCTGCAATTCCAAACTTTTCAGATACACAGCATAACCTCATATTAAAGATAGTAATTCAGTTTATTATATTGCAAATCCCGGATAATTGCAAGGGTTTTTGTTGCCGGAAGCCAAAATAGTGCCGCCCTGAGGATCAGAGCGGCACTATGTTATCTATATTTGATCTTGCGGTAGGCTTTCTGGAGCCCTCGTGCAGCTTTCCACTGCCAGTCGCTTTTCATAGCGTACAGGTAGGCCCACAGATTTTCCCGGTTGAAGGGAACGCAGCCATCCTCCCGAGCTGAGGCCAGTGCCAAACGAAGCTTGTCCTGTAGAAGCATCAGGGTATCGGCAAAGGCATCCCCCTGCCGGGTATCCAGCAAATGGGTGATCTTGTTTGTCAGCTCTTCCACATAGATTTCCTTTTCCCGAAGCAGGGCTTTTTCATAGCCATGCTCCCGGAGAAACGCCAGACGAAGCTCATGAGCCTCTATGGCATCCAGATTGCGGTCTGTCCATGTGGCGTGGGTAATGCTGGCAGGGTTGCTGTAATAATCGTACAGTGGTTCCTCAAAAACCACCACACGCCCTGCCTGAAACAGGGGGATATGGGTCACAAAGCTGTCCTCATATAACTTTCCCTTTGGAAAGCGAAGATTTTCAAACAGCTCCTTTCGGAATATCTTGGCACAGGCCGAGTTGCATTTTCCATAGTGCTGAACCATAGCCGTTTCCGCATCCAGCGCCACTGCCTTTGCCTTGGAAACATCCGGATCTGGACAGTATTCATTGGTCCAGTAGAGTCCACACACCGCTTCCGATGCGTGGTTTTCCTCCGCCGCACCCAGAAGCAGCTTGAGATAATCCCGATGAATCCAGTCATCACTGTCAATGAAGGTCAGCCATTGGCTGTCCGAATTGGCAAAGGCCCAGTCAATACCGGCATTGCGGGCATCGGACAGGCCGCCGTTGGTCTTGTGGATCACATGAACCCGGCTGTCCTTCTGTGCATATTCATCACAGATGGCCCCGCAGTTGTCGGGGCTTCCATCGTCCACCAAAATCAGCTCAAAGTCCGAAAAAGACTGATTCAGAACGCTGTCCACGCACCTGTGCAGATACGCTTCCACCTTGTAAACCGGGACGATCACACTAACTTTCGGCACTTGTGTCATCTTCCCTTCCCCGGATTTTTTTCAAAACAGAAAATGCCCTTTCTCCAATCATCTTTTTGATTCCCAGTTTCCCATAATACACTGCCAGTCCAATCCTGCTTTCCCACTTGGCCCAGGTTCGATCCGGACGCCAGCTGGCATCATACCAGTGGGTAGATATGGTCTTGGGAGAATTCGTCCGAATCTTCATAACAGAATCAATTGGGCACAGATAAATTGTTGGCAATATCAGAATATCCCCCGGCAAAACCTGCATGGAGTCATCCTGTTTGAGCCCGTGCCGGAGAAAGGCCGCTGTATTTCTCTGGGGGCAGGGCATCAGATCATAGCTACCATCTTCCAGCAGGAAGGAAATTTTTGCATAGTCCTCCATCATTTCCAGAAGGATCGGTGTTCCCTGCTCTGCGCCAAATCCTTCGCCCGTATTGATATATGTTCCGTTTTCAAAGCCAAAATAGGCACTGTGGCTCAGCAGCAGATCCAGCGGCTTTTCCAGCTCCACATCCACGTCCATATAGATGCCGCCCTGTTCATAGACCACCTGCAACCGAACATAATCCGTGACAAAGGCCCACTTCTTTGCCTCATAGGCCTGACGGACATACAGCGGAGCCGCAGACAGGTCATAGTTACCCTCATTCCACTCGATGATCTCATAATCCGGGCAGAAATCTTTCCAGCTTTGAATACATTTTTCCGCCAGCTTTGACTTGGGATTTCCGCCAAACCAGCAGTAATGAATCTTTTTAGGGATCATCCTAGCCACCTATCTTTCCAGCATTCTACGATAGATCCGCATACACAGCAGTGAAAAACGCAATTTCACCGGATCCATCTGCAAATACTCTGCAATCTCCGAAAATGTATATTGGGTACGCAGGCTCTCATAAAATCCAACATAGGCATTGCATTTTTCCACGCCTTTCAGCCTACCAAATGCCACACTTTGGCGCAGGTAAAGCGCCTGTCCTCTGGGATTATACAAAATCAGATGATCCAGATTTTTTGTCAGACCATCTTCCAGATAATTACAGATGATGGTATTGTGATTATAAAACCGCAGCTTAAAGCCATCGGCAGCAATTCTATCCCACACCACACATTCTGTCAGAAAATTCTCCCCCGGGAACTCCGGGAAGGGGTAGCGGCGCATAATCTGCGTGTAAAATGCCTCCGCCTTGTCTCCGGTTATCCCATACGCACTACGCTGAAGCATAGTGATATCCAGCGTATCCCCCTCAAAAGTCGTTCCGATGATCCTGTTTGTATCATATACTTTCAAGCCGCAAACACCGCCGAAGCTATCCTTCTCTTCCGCCGGTATGCTCTTTTCCACCTTGTCAAGTTCTTCCAGAGCATCGTCTGTCAGATAGTCATCGGAATCCACAATAAGAAACAGCTCACCCCTGGCTTCCGTCACCCCGGCATTGATGGCCCGGTGCTTTCCCCCGTTCTCTTGGCGGATGTATCGGATGGGGAAATCATTTTCGTCTGCCATCATGCGTTGGAACCGCTCCCCGGTATCATCCTGAGAACCATCATCCACAACCAGCCATTCAAAGTTTCGGTATGTCTGCCGCTGCAAGGAATGATACAGGTTTTCGATGATGTAGCCACGATTGTAGGCCGGGGTAAATACGGTTATCCGTACATTCTCACGGGGATTCACTTGATTTTGCTGATACATTTCCGAAACACCCCCATAATCCCACCGTTGTCAAAAACTTCCTGAATGCTATCTATTTTCTGATAAAAACCCGGATTCAAATAATATAACCCCATTGCCTGTCTCTTCTGGATCTGTTTTGTTCTGGGAATCTCCGTACCATACCGCCGCAGAGCCTCCTGTAGTCTGGGATTATCACAGATCTGCCGAATTTGGCAAATGCATTCCTTCCGAGAGTATGGGGAATCCGGGTGCTTGACATTGTCGATTGCCGCAAGAGAAGCATATATTAAATGCTTTAGATATGCCTTTTGGTAATCCTCCCGATCCTCCCAAGCTTCCGCCACCGCTTTTTCCGTGGACTCTGCCGCCAGAAGGGCATGGGCAAAATAGTCTGGGTGAAACCGATGGACACAGCTTTCCATGTTTACAAACCGCATATACAGAGGTTTTTTCAGATAGCACACCCGATTTGCATAGCCCATGGCATAGATATTGAACACCCTGTCCTCAGAGAAGTTCTGTCCCTTCGGAAAGCAAATTCCTCTGCTGCGGATCAGACCAGTTCTGTAAATACACCGGCAAGCCGACCCGGCAAAATCCGGCAGCAAATCTGCTTTCAGTGCCTTGTGATCCAGGATGCAGTCTGTATTCAGCTGTACAATTGTATCTGGTTCCTGCCGACCATCTTCAAAAACTGTCCAGGCATCGCACATCACCACGTCCGAATCCGTCTTTTGTGCCTGTCCCAGCATCTGCTCCAGCATATCCCCGGCAATCCAATCATCCGCATCCACAAAGCCAATATAAGTACCGCAAGCCTGGGCAATTCCCATATTCCGAGCCACGCTCACGCCCTGGTTTTCCTGATGGATTACCCTAACCCGGCGGTCTTCTCTTGCATATCGGTCACAAATTGCACCGCTTTGATCCTGACTGCCATCATCTACCAAAATCAGTTCCAAATCCGATAAGGTTTGGGACAAAATACAATCTACGGATTTTTCCAGATATTTCTCCCCATTATAGACAGGAACAATGATAGATATTTTCGGCGTTTTCAACACTTTTTCCAACGTTTCACCAACTCTGCTTTCCAAATAAAGGGGAGATCCAATACATCCCGCAGAGTATTACCCCAGTATGTTCGGATAACATCCGTATATCCAGCCTTCCGCAGTGCACGAAAAATTTCCCGCCTGCGCATTTTTGACATCTTCAATTCCTTGGCGTATCGCCCGGAATTACCAGATTTGCAAATCTGCTTCTCATTAAATTTTGTATTTCCAAGATATGCCAGAATCTGTCTTTTTTCCAGTTCTGTCCTTCCAGTTTCGTGAAAAAAGCGAATCTGTGCTTCAAATGCCCCCCAGGCATCCAACCGTTTGGGAGACCACTTACCCTTGCTCAGTCCTTCTATATTGACAAAATAGGCATACAGGGGTGCTGGAATTACCGAAATTTTGGGAAGCTGAAACAGAATCTGATAGGTCAGATATTCATCCTCATAGATCTTACCCACCGGGTATCGCAGAGTTTCAAAGCAGCGTTTTTCGTACAGCTTTCCCCAAGCCAAGGTCGCATTGCAGTTGTGCTGCACATAAAAATCATCTGGAGTCCATAATGAAGAACTCAGCTGATCCGATAAAACCACAGGATCTTCTCCACTGGTTTCCTGATAACCACAGACCGCCACCGATGTGCCGTCCTTCCGAACAGCATTGCGCAAGGCTTCCAGCATCTGGGGATGGATCCAGTCATCACTATCTACGAAGGTCAGCCAATTGCTGTCCGAATGGGCAAAGGCCCAGTCGATGCCCGCATTCCGGGCAGCAGACAGACCCCCATTTTCCTGGTGAATCACATGAACCCGACTGTCCTTTGCGGCATATTCATCACAAATGGCCCCGCAACTATCCGGGCTTCCGTCATCTACCAGGATCAGTTCAAAGTCCGAAAAACTCTGATTCAGGATGCTGTCCACGCAGCGGCGCAGGTAGGGTTCTACTTTGTAGACCGGAACAATGATACTAATTTGTGCCATTTTCACTTCCTCAGTTCTATTTCTTATGCAATCCACAGTTGCCAAATAAAGCAACTGTCGCTAATATCCTTTACCTATCCATGAGCATCTGAATCCGGTCATGCGTGATCGCCCTGATTTTATCCACGTTCAGATAAAGATCATACATTGGAGGATGCAGCATATAAAAGATTTCGGTTGATGTTCTTTTTGGCAGGGACAGCTTTCCCCTATATCGTTTCATTTCCTCATTCAGACTGTTTCGAAGATCATGCAGTATTTGCTCTTTTTCCTTTTTCGTACAGGCACTAAAAATGACGGAATAATACTGATCGTGTATCCGTCGAATGTAATCACCTGCAATCAAAGCACACAGGGATTCAGAAGCAAGCTGCTCGCAAACACGCAGGCAATGCTCAAACGAATATAACTCGTCAAGTTTTGCAATACTCCAATTAGAATTAACCGTGCTTCCCTTTCGCTGCAAATAATAATACAGTTTGGTATTCACTTCTGCCACTCGTTCTGTGCGAAAAATAATTTCCGGGAAAATATAGGCATCTTCCCATAGTCTCCCTACAGGAAATTGGATACCCTGAAGCAAATGAATATGAAACAAGCATCGCCAAACATAGCCCATGACGATTCCATCATTACGAGAATAAAATACGTCCTCTGGTGAGTGAACATTTACATGAAGTGCATCCGGCAGCGTATTTTCCGATACTGCTTCTCCTTCCTGCACATAGCAAAAACCGCAACAACTGAACAGCACCGCATTTTCCACAGCAGTGCGATACAGCACCTCCAAATAGCGGGAATGCACCCAGTCATCACCGTCTACAAAGGCGACCCACTGACACCCATTGGAAAAAGCACGCACCAGTCCGGCATTTCTGGCAGCAGAGACACCACCGTTTTTCTGATGGATCACATAAACCCGGCTGTCCTTGGCAGCATATTCATCACAGATAACCCCGCAACTATCCGGGCTTCCATCATCCACCAGAATCAACTCAAAATCCGTAAAGGTCTGATTCAGGATGCTGTCCACGCAGCGGTGCAGATAAGGCTCTACTTTATATACAGGGACAATAATACTGATTGTTGCCATATTGCTTTCCTTCCTATGTGTTTTCTGCTATGGGTCTTTTCAGCTGCCGCTCAAACCACATTCCCAAAAGCTGCGCCGGAAGGCAGTCATCTTGCAGGAGGCCGTAAAACCGGTTCAGGATCTTGGAGCGAATCCGAAAATCCTTTTCTCTTCCGTCAATCAGATATCGAATGAAAACAAGCTGCTCCAGCATATCCCATCGGCTCACCATAGGCTTCAGCTCCTCCAAGGTACGAAGCTGCTTGGACATCTGCTCCTCAAAAAAAGGCAGATCTGCCATTTCTCCTCGCATGATCCGGCGATATTCACAGGCAGATAACCCCGCAATCTGATAATCCAGCATCACTCGTTTGGCTGCGATCATATAGTGGGCAGTGTGAAATCTCCGTACCAGCAGTTGGCAATCATCGAACTGCTGATAATAATGTAAAACCGCTTTGCTCAGTTCATTCGAAATGTTCAGCTTGTGCTTTTTTTCATTCTGGTGCATGATGGAGCCGGAATGGATGCGATAATTGTACAGGCATTTATCCAGCACAATCAATTTGCGCACATGTGCGCAGTAACACAAGTTAAAATAAAGATCCTCTGCAAACCCTGCAAATGCCATGCTTCGATTCGGAAATCTCAGGCTATATGCCTGGATCAAATCCCGGCGGAACACCCGATTCCATACTTCCCAGCCGACCTGGTATGTCAACAGGTCCTTGACAATGAAATCCATCCTTGCCGTTTCCTCTGTAAGTTGTATCAAGCCATATTTTTCAAAAGGAACCGCCTGAGGCATTTTACCTTTGCAGAATCGGTAATGCCGAAAAATTAGCAAATCCAGTCCAGTATCCATCGTTTTCACAGCCGTTTGCAAAAGCTCCGGCTGTATATAATCATCACTGTCCAGGAAAGAAATATACTCACCCACCGCCAGATTCAAGCCAGTATTGCGCGCCTCGGATACACCGCCGTTTTGCTTATGCACAACACGCACCCGACTGTCTCGGGCTGCATACTCATCACAAATCGCCCCGCAGCTATCCGGGCTGCCGTCATCCACCAGGATCAGTTCAAAATCCGAAAAGGTTTGGGAAAGAACACTGTCTACACAGCAGCGCAAAAAGGACTCTACTTTATAAATCGGTACAATAACACTAACTTTTGGCATGATTTACTCCTAAATAGAACTTGCACACACTTCTTTTTCAAAACTGCTTTGTTCCGGGAATGTCTCTTGCATAGCCTTGCCAATTTCCTGTTTCAGGTACAGAAAATCATTCCCGGAAACTGCCGGGGAGTCATTGATACAAATCATCCGATACTGTTTCTCCCGGAGTGCTGTGCAGATCTCCTCCAGCTGCTTCGGCGGATCCCAAAAGTGCATTCCAAAATGCTGGAATGGAACCGGATGGAAGTCTCCCTCCATAATGGTTTGCAGTGTGATCAGAAAATGCATTGCATCCTGGGCTGTCCGGAACTTATGTTTTGAAGTTTCCTCCATCAAATCCGGAAAAGCTTCCCAGGTTTTCTCAAAATCCCCTTTGCGGAAGGGTGTTGCCAGATGGGTAAAGTACATTCCAGGTAAATATCCCAGCTTCGCAGCAGTCAGATTCTCGATGTAATAATCTCCATAAGCATCCGCAAACCACTTCTCCGGGTGGCCGCAAATAACCTGACGGACATTGGGGGAATAGCGTTCATTGATCATTCCCGTTACTGTGAACATCATGTGAGAAAATGCACTGTTTCCCTCGTTGCGCAGAGGACGCGCAATAGCCGGGTAGTTTGGCTGCCCATTGAAGAAGAAATCCTCCGGCTCCACCGGTCCACCCAGGAAAAAGTCGTCATTGAAATAGACGAAGTGTTCGCTGAGTCCAGAAATGCGATGCAGATTTAACTCAATAGGATTGCTGCTAAATGTGGGCAAATACGACTGTGGAATAAAATCCGAATGCTTGACCACCTTCAGCTTTGGCATATCTACATTTAGCCATCGCGGTACATGTCCACATGTCACCAGGTAGACATTACGCACCCAAGGTGCATAGGTCTCCACAGCCCGGAACCAGTAGCGAAACAGTTCCCAATCCCGGTATCGTTCCTCACCATTGTCTCCCAAATTCTGGCAGAGTCCCATAATTTTCTCATAGTGTTCTTTTTCCGACTTCCATGCAGCATCCTGATTGTCCACCCAGGTCACAACGAAGTCGATGGGAAAGCTTTCTCTGTTCTCAGGCTGAATGGCAGAAATTCTTCTTCCCTCTTTGACAATGTTTGACCAATATAACTGAGATTTTACCTTATTCCACAAAGATTCTGTCATCGCCATTTGCACCAACTCCTATTTTCAATGTCTGTACTTTGAGGATCTACACAGATTACGCATTTTTTGCCAGAACGCTCTGCACAACGGGTTCAGGCAAGCAGAAATAGCCCCATTGCCTGACACGCCACTGAATGTTACTTTCTTCTGTAACAGCTGCCTTTGTAAAGCAAAGGCCACGCACAAAGTCAATATCTACATTGTTTCCAACGGAATCCTTATAGAAAAACACCAGCCGCATTTTATAGACCGCTTCTGCCAGCATGGAAGTATCCAGCTGCAAGATCACTTCCACTGCATCATCCTTTTTGCCGCTGTAAACATCCATTGCATTATAGGTTCCCAAAGGAATATCCTCAAGGCTCAGTACCTCAATACGGACACAGACATCCTCCACATCCTTAATATTCGTCCACGCCAGCTTCAGCCGAATCGGCTCTGTCAAATCAAAGACATTGGTACTTTTTCCGGCATACTCGGCCGAAAGCAGCTTAAGCTGCTGATTTCCCAGCCATGCCGGACGTGTCCATTGGGAGAAGTCATAAAAGGTCTCGTCATTGCTCTGGGAATTGGAATAGATGGCAATGGCCTGTTCCACATCACCGTCAAAAATCACCTTTCCCTTGTCCAGCACAATGCACCGATCGCAGAGCTGGCGGATGGTGTTCATGTTGTGAGAGACATACAAAACGGTACGCCCCTCCTGTTTGGCAGCTTCCCGCATTTTGCCCAGGCACTTTTTCTGGAAGGCCATGTCGCCCACCGCCAGCACCTCGTCCATGATCATGATCTCGCTGTCCAGATGGGCCGCCACGGAGAAGGCCAGCTTAACATACATACCCGAAGAATAGCGCTTCACCGGGGTGTCGATAAAATCCCGCACCTCGGAAAAGGCAATGATTTTTTCCATTTTGGCGTCGATTTCCGCCCGGGTCATGCCCAGGATTGCACCGTTGAGGTATACATTTTCCCGGCCGGTCATTTCCGTGTTGAAGCCGGTTCCCACCTCCAGCATGGAGGCAATCCGGCCATAGATGTCGATATCTCCTTCCGTGGGAGCGGTGACCCGGCTCAGAAGCTTCAACATGGTGCTTTTGCCTGCGCCGTTGTTGCCGATAATGCCCACAGCCTCTCCCTGATAAATGGTCAGGTCAACACCGTTGAGGGCCATAAAGGTCTTGCCCACCAGCCGCTGGTCGGTGCCAATCATAGTATTGGGGTCTTCCTTTCCCCGGACTCTGGCCCACCAGCTTTGCAGATCGGCCTGGAGGGTGCCGCCGCCAATCTGGCCCAGCTTGTACATTTTCTTCACGCCGGAAAGCCGAATGGCTGCCGGCCGCTGTTCCTGTTCCTTACACATCGTCCCCACTCCTTACACCGTATCCATAAAGGTTCTTTCTACCTTGTTAAAAATCACAATGCCGATCAGCATGACCCCAATGGTAATGGCCCAGCTCAGCACCAGCACCCCAGGCAGGATGCTGCCCTGACCCAAAATGGCATAGCGGAAGAATTCCACCGGGGCCGTTACCGGGTTGATCAGCAGAATCGTGCGGATCCAGCCGGGCTCCAGGGTAGACAGGGGGTAGACAACGGGCGTAGCATACATCCACAGCTGCATGGCAAAGTCCACCAGGATCGCAAGATCCCGGTACTTGGTGGTCAGGCTGGAGACGATAATGCCGCAGCCCAGACCCAGCATCCCCAGATGCAGCAGCACCACCGGGATCAGCAGCCAGGCTGCCCAGTTAGGATGCACCGCCCCCTGCACCAGATAAAAGCCCAAAAAGCCCATCACCATCAGCATCTGCACACAAAAATGGATCCCTGCCGAAAGCATATTGGAAATGGGCATGGTCAGCCGGGGAAAATACACCTTACCAAACACATTGGCATTTTCCGTAAAGGTACGGGCATTGGTGGTGACACAGGTGGCAAAGAACAGCCAGATGGCATTGCTGCACAGGTAGAACAGTATGGTGGGAATGCCCTCGGTGCCGATCTTGGCAATACCGCCAAAGACGATGGCATAGATAATACTGCTACACAGCGGGTTCAGAAGAATCCAGGCCGGGCCCAGAATGGTCTGCTTGTACCGCACCACAAAGTTCCGCTTGGTAAACAGAAGGATCAGATCCCGATATCTCCATACCTCATCCAGCTTCAGCTCCAATGCGTTATGCTTGGAGGAAATATGGGTGTGATAGCTGTTTTGCGTTGTTTTTTCCATAAAAATACCTCGATTTATGTTTCATCCGGCCGGCCCAGATAGAGCCGCTCCAACCGGCGGATCTCCCGGTTCATATCGTAGTCGGACAGGGATTTGGATGCTTCCCGCTTTCTGTCCCGATCCAGTGCCGCCTGGGCCCAGTCTTCCGGGTTGCCCAAGGGCATGGGGATACAGGTTTCCATACGGATCACCTCTGCCGGGCAGCGGTCGGAGACGATGCACCGCAGTCCCGCCGCCTGGGCTTCAATGACAGAAACCGGGAAGCCCTCAAAAATAGAAGGAAATACAAATACATCCATGGCTGCCAGCAGCTCCGGGATGTCCGCCCGGCCGGAGAGGATCTGATACCGATTCCCCAGGCCGTATTCCTTTAGCTTATCCTCTGTATCCCGGTGATCTCCTGCGCCGATCATCAGAAGATAGGCGTTGGGTTCTTGCTTGGCAATCTCCCGGAACACATCCACCAAAAAGCCGTGGTTCTTTTCCGGGGTGAATCGCCCCACATGGCCCACCACAAAAGCCTTTTCCGGGATTCCCAGCTCTGCCCGCTTTTCGCCGCCGGTGGTCTGGGGATGCTGAAAGCGGTGAAAATCCACGCCGTTGCGAATCACCACCGTCTTCTGTCCGGGGAACATGGCATCCATTTCCTTTGCCATGTCGCAGTGCAGCGCAATCAGCTGCAAGCCGTTGTGGTCGATGAGATACCGGGCCGCCCGGCCCTCTACCCCGGCATAAATCAGGTGGGGCAGTGCGTGGCAGGTGTGAAACAGCCGGACACCCTTCAGCGCCGGGGCAACGGTTTGCAGACATTCCAGCAGATCCAGGTGGGCATGAACCACGGATGCCCCCAGCTGCCGCTGAACTTTTAAGAATTTCAGGCCGAAATACAGGTTTCTGGCGTAATTGCGCACCCGCCGCAGGGTCGTTTCCGTTTCATAGGTATCCCCAGGCAGCACCGGCTTTTCCAGCACATTTTCCGACAGGATCTGGGCAGCCTGCTTTCTCCAGAACAGCTTGTGCCAAGCCTTTTTCAGCACATCCTCCTGGGAAGACAGGGCGATCACCGGGATACCATGGCTGCGCAGATGGCGCAGATTGGCAGAATCCGCCACATCATGCAGAACCACCACCGTCACCTGGAATCGCTCCTTGTCCATAAGCAGGGCGTAGTCCTTTACCAGGGTCTCTGCGCCGCCGTCTCCCACGGTTTGGATGAATTCAATTACATTTACCTTTTCCAAATGATCTCCTCCGGTTTTCAGCCTTCCAGGTAAATTTTTTCCAGCCGCTGGGCGCAGCTGCGGATATCCAGGCCATGCTCTTCCGGTTCCGTCTGCCGCACCGTGCGGCCTGTGTCACTCTGCCAGCAGCCAATGGCCCGAAGCCATGCCTCCGGCTGATCCAGGGGCAGATACTCTGCACCAGTGGCAAATTCCAGCTCCTTCGTCACTGCATCGGACAGCAGGGTGGGCAGTCCGGCAGACAATGCCTCCACCGCCGCCACCGGGTATCCTTCCGTAAAGGACGGCAGCAGGAAAATATCAAAAGCCTGATACAGCCGTTCCACATCCGCCCGCCTGCCCAGCAGCAGGACATGATCTTCCAGATCCAATGCCCGAATCTGGGCCTGAATCGCTTCCAGAGATTCCCCATTTCCCGCAATCACCAGCATACTCTCCGGGTTCTCTCTGCGGAGCCGGTCTGCCAATTTCAGGGCAAAGGGATAGTTCTTTTCCGGACAGAGCCTGCCCACCATACCCAGCACCAGCTTGTTTTCTGCATTCCACTGCTGCCGCAGTTCCTGCCGCACCGCCGGATCAAAGGCAAACTTTTGGGTGTCAATGGCGTTGGGCAGCACCAGAGCCTTGGGCCGCTTCATATTCCATTTTCCAAACACCCGCTCCCCTGCCTTCTGGCCGCAGCCGATAACATGGGTCGCCACCGGGTAATTCAGCAGGCACCCGGACAGCCGCCGGATCTCCCCCTTGACCCCTTCCCAGGGCGAACAGGTGTGGGCATGGGCAATGCGGATGGGAACCCCCATCTGCTTTGCCACCATCAGCGCCACATAGCAAGTTTCGCTTTCGTGGACATGGATGGCATCATATTGTTTCTTTCGGAGCAGGTCTCGCAGTCCATCCCGGAATGCCTTCATCCCCTGGGATTTCAGCGGCAGATAGTAGATCCCCGCTCCCAGGTCTTCCAGGGCATGGGCGTTCTGCCCCGCCTGGGGAACCGTCAGGGCGATATCGAAATGGATCCTGGTGCGATCCAAAAATCGGTAGTAATTGAGCACCACCGATGAGATCCCGCCTGCATCGGCGCAGGCCATAATGTGCAGAACCTGAGTCATGTTCTTCTCCTCGCCTTAGCGGCTGAAATACACATCCATGGCACGAGCGGTCAGCCCCAGGCCAAAGACGGCAGTAAAGCCCCGCACCAGCCTGGTTTTTGCGCTTCTGCCATAGCGGAGCACCCAGCGGTAATCCCGCAGGAACTGCTCTGCCTGCTGCCGCGGCTCCCCTGTCAGCCGTCTGGAATCCCAGATCAGGATGGAATACTCGTATGCCGCAAAGGACAAAATGCACGCACCCACGCAATCCCGGGGCTGCTTTCCGTCACAGAACCGCTCCACCACATAGGTAACGAATTTTGCCTTGTCAAAATAGTATCTGGGGGTGATGGAATTGGTAATGGAACCGCTGACATTTTTCCGATAGTTATAGTAGGGAAAATCCAGTGCGTCAAAGGAATCCGCCGCCAGATAGACATCCAACGTATAAAACAGATCCTCGCACAGCCGCCGGTCACTGGGGAAGCGGATCTGATTTTTCAGCAGGAATTCCCGCCGCAGCAGCTTTGCCCAAGGGCCGCCGGGATACTTGGGGCAAGAAGCCAAATAGGCCAGGGCTTCCTCACGGCTTTTGCCCCGCAGATTCTTTCCCTCGATCCCCTCACCCAGAGGGATCCGGGTTCCGTCCGGGAACACCTTATCCGCCCGGAGGAAGCACACATCCGCCGGTGCGGTTTCGATCCACCGGAGCATCTGCGCCACAGCCCCCGGTGCAATATAGTCATCGGAATCCACAAAGCAGATGTAGGTACCCTGGGCCAGCTCCACGCCCAGATTCCGGGCCGCCGAGTTGCCGCCGTTGGGGATATGCACCACCCGGGCATTGGGATACTGGGCACAGTATCGGTCGCAAATGGCGGGGGAACCGTCCTTGGAACCGTCATCCACCATGACCACCTCGCAGCTGTCGCCGCACTGCTCCAAAATGCTGCCGAGGCACTGATCCAGATAGGCTTCCACATTATATACCGGGATGACAAAGGAAATCTTCTTATCCATAGGTCTGATCCTCCAATGCTTGTACTGCTTCCCCCATGTTCATGCTTTCCATGCCATAGGTCTGCTTCAATTCCTGATAATAGGCGAAAATCTCTTCCAGCTGGGCCAAATGCTCCCCGGTGCGGACACCCAGATTGTGGGGATGCCACCACAGGTGGAAGGTCAGATCGTTCTGCGCCGCATGGCGCATCTGCTTTTTGATCCGGCGGAGCTTCTGCCCCTCCAGAAATGCCAGGGGCTTCAAAATCGGCTTGTACATCCGAGAACCAACCAGGTTCCAAACCCCATTCTCTTTTTTGGGCACATAGCCCCCTTGACCGGTCAGAGGGAAATACACATCCATCAGCCGCAGCAGCCGCTTTAGGGGCCGGAAGGTGATCTTCTCATGGATCCAGTCGTTTTCCTCATCCCGGAAGGCGGTGAACCCCAGCTCCCGGAGAACGGCGGTATATTCCGGCTCACATTCGTTCCGGGGCAGGACGACCGAAGTCACCGGACACCCCCGATGCCGGGCAATTCTTGCCGCTGAGTCCATATCCGCCCGGAATTGGGCCACCGTCTGCCCCGGCTCCCGACAGTAGTAGTGGCAGAAGGTGTGACTGCCGATCTCCTGCCCCGGGGCCTTTCGGATCTCATCAATGAGGCTGGCTCCATAGAAGCAGGGCGCCGTTTCCTCGTCTGTGCCAATGGTGTCAAACACAGGATATGGGGACAGCCCTTCCTTTTGGTAGCTGGGCCGCAGCTCCGGGAAAAAGGTTTCCAGCTCCTGCCGGTTTTCCCCAAACAGGAACCCCACCACCGCCCAGGTGGCGTGGATATCATACTTCCCAAACAGCGCCAAAAGCTGTGGGATGGCCGCCCGGCCGCCCAGAACATGATCCTGATATGCTTCCAGAGGACACACGTCCAGCATTCCCCAGAACAGCTCAAAATCCAGAGAAACCAGCAGCTTTCCAGCCATTTTCTTCCCTCCTGTGTAAAAAATCAACCAAAATAGATCCGGCGCATCTCCTTGCGGACATTCTCTGCGTCAAAGGGCTGCACCTTCTGCACCGCCGCCTGACCGAACCGCTGCCGCTTTTCCGGATCCCGGTACAGTTCCAAAATGGCATCTGCCAGCATCCTGGGAGACTGGGAGACGATGATACCCTCTTTCCCATTTTCGATCAGGTCGGTATTGCCCCGGGCGGGAGAACATACCGTGGGCAGGCCGCTGCTCATGGCCTCCATCAGCGCCACCGGCAATCCTTCCCGATAGGACATGAACACGAACAAATCGCTGCACCCGTAGATCTGCGGCACATCCTTTCGGTAGCCCAAAAAATGCACATGAGAGGCAATCTGCAAATCCGCTGCCTCCCGGCGCAGATTCTCCTTCTGGGCACCCATGCCGCAGATGAGATAGTGCATCCTGGCAAATTCCGGTTCGTCCTTCAGTAGGGCCAGGGCCTTGAGAACCGTGGAATGGTTTTTATTCTTGGTCATTTCCGCCACGGTCAGGATCAGAAAATCCTCCTGCCGGAAACCCAGCTCCCGGCGCTTTTCCCCGGCATCCTTCCTGTTTTCAGAAAAGCGGTGGGTGTCAATGCCCACACCGGGGACGTATTCCACCTTCTTGGCGTGCATCTTCCGCTGAGCCAGGGCATAGTCCTCCCGGTTCATGGTCAGAAGCACATCGGTGTCATGGGCCAGCACCCACTCCACCGGGTAGTATGCCAGCCAGCTGACAAGGGACGAGCCCTTGAAAAAGTGAAAACCATGGGCGGTGTAGATCACCTTGGTACCCTTCTTCCGGGCATCTCTGGCCGCCAGCCGGGTGATCATGGCCCCCACCGGGGTGTGGCAGTGGATAATCTGATACTGCTCCCGGTCGATGATTTTCTTCAGCTCCCGATAGGCCCGGAAATTCACAGGGTTGAGGGGATTCCGGGCAAAGGGAATCTCATAGTAGGTGTCGCAATAGGGAATGTTCAGCTCCCGGGGGTCATCGTAGTCGTTGGCAGCCGCCACCGCTGTCTCCCACCCCATCTGCCGGAACATCTGCAAATAGGGAACATGGAAGGTCATAATGTGCTGCTTGACCACCGTTGCGGTGAAAAGCACCCGTTTTGTTTCCATGCCGTCCCTCCTTTTCTTTCATAATACACTGTCAGCGGCAAAAAAGCAACCGGGGTCAATCTGAAAACCGGAAAAGACCCGCTGCTTGGGCGTGTTGACTGTTTCAGATAGACCCTACAGAAGTACCTTCCGCTGACGGATCCGCCACAGTTCCCACAGACCAATGGCTGCACCCAGCGCCCAGCGGGCAATGCCCATTTGGCCGGTCAGCAGCACCAGGGCTACCACGGCAAAGTAGCAAAGTGCATATTTGGCCCACAGCCGGATGCCGAAGGGGTAGTCTCCCTTTTTCATCCAATACCGTGTATACACATAGTGGCAGGTAAACTGCACCCCGTGGGAAATGGCCGTTGCCAGTGCCGCACCGCTGACACCCATGGCCCCGATCAAAACATAGTTAAGCCCCAGGTTCAGCAGGGAGGTTCCCACGGTGACCGCCGCCACTGCCCTGGTTTTCTTATAGTAATATTCATAGTTCACCGGGAAGGTACACAGGAAATTCAGATAGTAGCTGGACACGAAAATGGGGACCAAATTGGCGCCGGACGAGAATTTCCGACCGCCGAAGATATAATACACCTCCGGGGCCAGCAGGATAAAGCCCACGCTGAGAACGGTGAACAGTTCCAGAAAGTTTCCCGCCTGACGGTGCATGGCCTCCCGGCGCTGCTGCTTCATGTCGTCAAAGTAGAAGGGCACCCAGCTGTTGTTCAGGGCTCCGAAGATGGTGAACATGATGCCACCAAAATTATAGGCAAGGCTGTACTGTCCTACCATATCCGTATCCATCATCCATTGCAGCATCACCCGGTCGCACTGCCCCAGCAGCAGATCGGACAGGCTGTAAAACACCACCGGCAGAGCCAGAGTCAGGGCCAGTGTCCAGTACTCCCGGTTGTAGAAGGTCTTGCCCTTGGCAAGGACATAGCTGCAAACCGTAATACCCAAAATGCCGTAGGTCAGGGACAGGGCCAGGATCCGGCCGTAGTAGTTGATGCTGTCTGGCATCAGCAGGATCAAAATCACCGACAGCACCACCGTGGTCAGGGTCAGGCCCACGGAGACATACATATTCTTGTCCGCTTTGAATTCGTAGGTGAACTTGCTGTTGAGAAAGTTCAGGCAGAAGCTGCCAAAGGCGTGAAACAGGATCAGCAGCACCAGCACCCAAGGAAGCTTCAGCATCCGGGATACCTGAGGCAGGAAGGCAATCACCACCGCGCTGCACACGAGGTAGAATAGCAGCGACAGGGTCATCACCGAGGACTGGTAGGCATTCTGCTGCTCCTGCGGGTATTCCACCCGGGCATTGACCAGGGTGCCATGGGTCTGCAAGGTGAAGGCAATGGCTGCCACACCCACCCATACGGTATACAAGGACACCACGCCATATCCGGAGGGCCCCAGAAGCCGGGCAAACAAGGGTGCGGTAAACAGGGAGATGCCCCGCAAAAGCATGGTGCTGAGAATATTAAAGAAGGTAACGCGATTTTGTTTTTTCATGGACAACTCCCCGGCCTACCGTGCCCGGCTGAACAGCGGGCGGGCAAGCCGATATAGATTCAGCCCCAGCAGGCAGTCGGTGATCCGCTCCTTTTGGGTAAAGAAGGGGCTTTTCCAAACAAAGGAAAGCTCCCGGCGCAATGCCTTGCGGCATTCCCGGCAAGGCTCCCGGAAGGTTTTCCGATCCTCTTTGGATGCCAGGTCCACGCTCTGAACGGCGTACACCAAAGAGCGCACCCGCAGGTAGCGGGCTTCCGGCAAAAGCGCCGGGCAGTTTGCCGCAATATATGGCAGGATCTGGGCCGTATGCCGGGAAAAATGAAAGTCCTTTTGAGACACAGCAGTATAGGTAATGCTGCCGCTGCGGTGAAAATAGAAATAAATGGGTTTATCCACCATAGCCACCTGTCCGGCATCCAGCAGGATCCGGTACATCACCGGGATGTCTTCGCAGGCCACCCCCAGGGGAAAACGGATATCCCGGAACAAAGAGCGGTGAAACAGCTTGTCGCAGGCGGAGGAATCACAGTTTTCCCACCGGAACATCCGGCGCACCATCTCCTGCCCGGAGATAACCTCCCGCCGGGGCGGGCACAGTCCCTTCTTCTTTTCCCCGGTTCGGGCGCTGACATCCCAGCGGCCTGCCGCAACGGCCTTGACATTTTTCTTTTGTGCCTCGTTCAGCAGGATCTCCACCGCCTCCGGCTCCAGCCAGTCATCGCTGTCCACAAATTCCAAATAGTCTCCCTGGGCAATGTCGATCCCCGCATTTCGGGCAGAGGACAGGCCGCCGTTTTCCTTGTGGATCACCCGCACCCGGGAGTCTGCAGCGGCATAGCTGTCACAGATACGCCCGGAAGCGTCCCGGGAGCCGTCATCTACCAGGATGACCTCCAGATTGGAATAGGTCTGGTTTAAAATGGAATCGACGCATCGGGAGAGGTATTCCTCCACCTGATACACCGGGACAATGACACTCACCAGAATATCCTTAGCCATGTTTCCTCCTTACAGGGCGATTTCTCCATAGATTTCCAGAAGCCGATTTCTGTTTTCTTCCGGATCGTGGGTTCTTTGGGCGTGATGCTTGGCCGCAAGGCCCATATTCTCTGCCTCGGCCTCCATGGCAAACACCTCCCGGATGTAATAAGCCAGCATATCCGGGTCGGTACCGGGATACAAAAAGCCATCCATATTGTGATGCATCATACTGCTCACGCCCCCCACATCCGCCGCCACACAAGGAAGACCCAGCAGCATGGCCTCCCCCAGCGCATTGGGGGAATTTTCAATGGTAGAGGACAGGGCAAACACATTGGCCTCCAGATAGGCCCGCTTCATGCCCTCGGCATCTAAGGTACCTAAGAATTCAATTTTATCCTCCAGGCCGTACTGCCGTGTCAGCTTTGCCAGATACTTCTGATAGCTGCTGCGATGCAGGGCATTGACCTGTAAGTAGCTCTTTCCCGGCACAGACAGGGTGGCCTGGGGATAGGTTTTCAGTACCTGGGCAAAGGCCTCCAGCAGATAATGAAAGCCCTTGACGGGATAGCCGCAGCCGGATGCGAAGATCCGGTACTTCCGGCAGTTTTCATACTGCCAGGATCCCCGGTAAAAAGGCTCCCGCAGGGTCTCATTGCAGAAATGATAGCAGGCATCGGGGTGGATTCGCTCTACCCCGGCACGATCCCAGCAGGTTCTGCCAATCACATGGCTGACCTTTTCCAGGGCCTGGATCTCCAGCGCCCCCCGCTGGACAAATTTCTTCTGCTGCATCGCCAAATTATCCCGCCGGAGAAGATCCCGTAGGGTATACCCATGGGTGACCCCATAAGGGATCCCCTGGCAGTACTGTCTGGCAATGCTGCTGCAAAGTCCCTGAATGCTGATGACCATGCGATCCAGATACCCGGTGCGCTCTGCCGCTTTGACCATGGCCAGGGTGTGGGCATACTCCACCCCCCAGCTGTGGATCACATCGGGGCAGAAGCGTTCCAGCTCCTGGGCAAAGGTGTTTTCCAGGGATGCCGCATATTCCTGGGGCGGGGTTTCCAGGAAGGTGCGGTAGCTGCACCCTTCGGCCAGCACCCCTTCCGTCTCCTGGCGATAGCGGCAAAGGATGCGGATGGTAAGATCCTCCTCCCGGCGAAGATCCGCCAGGACATGATCCACCCACAATCCATTGCCCTCCTTGCCGGTGATGGCTTTTTTCACATCTCCGGGCACCATATTGCACAGCCACAGAAGCTTCATATCCGCTCTTCCTTTCTGTCAGGATTCCAGCATTTTCAGCAGTTTTTCTGCCTGAACCACATTGTTTTTCTGTTTGAGAACAAATTCCCGGGCCGCCTGCCCCTTTCGGAACAATTCTTCATCGGAACGGCTCAGTACCCGTTTCAGGGCATCGGCAATGCCCTGGGGGGACTCTGCCATAATAAAGTCCACATAGGGATAGTATTCCCCAGGCATACCGGGTAGCCGGGTGGTAAGCAGGGGGGTTCCGGATGCCATATACTCCATGGTTTTGGAGGGGAAGGAATACTTGACGAATTCCTCATTGGTAGGCCGGGGATTGACCAGCAGCGCCGCCTGCTGCTCCTTTTCCACGATCTGGCTGTTCAGGAGCATTCCGCCGTAGAACACCCGGGAATCCTTTTTGGCAATCTCCTGCAATTCCGGGACATAGTCTCCCGGGCCATAGATTTCCAGCCGGGTGTTGGGCAGATCCGCCAGCAAAAAGCCTTCGGTCAGATCTCCAAGGCCGTACTGCCGACTGACACCCCCGGCGTAAAACACCTGCCGGACAGGGGATTTTTTGTCCAGGGAAGGTTCCATTGCCTCCATGGAAATATCACAGTGTCCCTCCAGCACCACATAGGGCTTTCCGGGATTTTGAATGTATTCATTCATGGCACGGGTCAAAAGTACATAGTCCGTGCAGTGGTCAATGACGAAATTGGCCATCTTCTTAAAACACCTGCCCCCGCCCAGCATATCCGGCAGATCCGTCAGGATGCCCACGCACCGGCAGCGGCGGATTCGTGCCGCCAGCAGGGCAGAAAGGGCGGTGGTGCGGTTCAGGCAGTCCACCACCACAGCCGTGTCCTTTCCCGCCATGGTCAGGGTCTTCCAGAAGGTGCCTACCGCCACAAACAGCAGCTTCAGGGCAGGGTTCCGGATGGCAGGGATGTAGTGATATCGGGCACCGCCCTCAATTTCCTCCGGCAGCCGGACAAATGCCTTGTCCAGGTTCCCCCGGTTGACGGGAGCGTTGGCGATCACATCCACCTGGGTATGGGCCGCCAGACCCTCAATGAGAAGGCGGTGATATTTTTGAGACTGAAATGCCGGTTTGGTCTTCACCTGGGAAAACAGCTGCCGGTACACCCGATCCGAGCAGGTGGTCACTGCATATAGAATGTGCATTATTTTCTCCCGTCCGAAAAAATCTCCACATGGGCCTTTGCCATGTTTTCTATGGTATAGGGCCGAATGGTCTCCAGCGCCTGTCTGCCCATCTGCCGGTAATCGGCACGGAGGGTCTTGGTAATGGCCTCCGTCAGGGCCTCGTTGTCATCGACGGGGACAATGTAGCCGTTGATACCGTTTTCCACCAGTTCCACACCGGCCACGCAGCCATCGGTGGTCACCACTGGCAGTCCCTGGGCCATGGCTTCGTTGATCACCAGACCCCAAACATCGCTTTTGGTGGGCAGCACCAAAAGGTCCGCCGCCCGGTAGTATTCTGTCAGCGCCTGGGTCTTTTGAAAGCCCACAAAGTGGACATGGGAAAGACCATGCTCCTGCTGAAAGTCCAGGTGTTCCTGGCTGGGCTCTCCGCCGATAAAATAAATGCCGGTGTCTGCATCCAGCCTGGGGCAGATGTGCAGCAGATCATCCATTCCCTTTTTGGGGTCAAACCGCCCCACATACAATAGAATCTTCTTTTCCGCCATCCCCAGCTTTTGCCGCAGCTGCTGCTTTTCCTGGCTGCCGGGGACTTCTGAGGGAATATCCTTCTCCCACAGGGAAGTAAAGGGATATACGCTGACGGCTTCCGCTTTTGCGCCGTAATGCACCAGATACCGGGTGGTTTCCCTTCCGCTGCTGATCCAGCCGCTGGCCATGGTGACCAGGGTGCGCTTGAGCCGGTATTTGAAGCCGGAGTTCTCCCGGATCAGGCCGCCGTCCACCTCCATGTAAAAGGGGATCCGGTGCAGGCGCATATAGGCCATTGCCAAAACCGTGGTGGGATAGGCATAGCCGCAGACCACAATGGCATCCCATTTGCGGTTCAGCCACTGCTTCACATCCAGGCACAGATCCCGCCCCCCAAAGGAGGCCACCCGCCGTTCCAGCTGAACGCTGTGAAACCGCCCCTGGCCGGAAATGAACCAGTCGGCACTGCGGTGCTTTTTGTCCTCGATCCGGTCGGAGAACAGCACCGTCACATCCATATATTTTGCCAGCTCATCATAAAAGCAGACCCGGTAGGGAGAGGCATAGTTGGTGATAAACAGTACCCGCTTCATGGCCCTCTCCTTTTAACATCCCTTTGTTTCGGGAAATTCGATCTGCATGATCTGATGGCGGTTTTCCCGTTTGTCCTCCGGGGGCAGCTGCATATAATCTCCATACAAGCTGCGCAGGAAGGAATCATAGTCCTTTGGCCCAGGGAAAAAGTCATCACCAAAGGGATAAAGATCCACTTGATCGCACCAGCTGCGCCGGAAGTAATAGGACTTGGGCATGGCGCTCTGCTCGTAATAAAAATCGCTTTCCGGCTGGGCAAGGACAATGCTTTCATAGCGTTTGACCAGGGCCTGCTGACTGACAAACAGGGCAGCAAACTGATACAGAAGATAACCCAGCCGCTTTTTCCAGAGGATCCGATCCTCCTCCCGCCAGGGGGTGTAGCGGCATTTCATCAGCTTGATCCGGTACAGGTGCAATAGCTTCCGGTTCAGGCTTCTTCTCTCCGCCTCCCCTTCCGGGCCAAAGTCCAGGGGATATACATCCACATAAAACCCATTTTCCGGCAGGGGGCGGCACTTGGCCTCCACATAGACCGATCCCCGTCTGCGCACCTTGCCAAAGGGGTGGGCATAGTCTCGGTCTGTATGCCAAGACTGAAAACAGTAGGCATCCCCCAGCTTTTCCGGGGCGATGCGGCAGAATTTTTCGTAATCCGCCCGGGGCATGGCCACATCCAGGTCATCGTCCCAGGGTATGAAGCCCTGATGGCGGACGGCTCCCAGGAAGGTGCCCCGATAGAGGAAATAATGGATATCATTTTCCTTGCAGACCCGGTGGATCTCCCGGAGCATATCCAGAAGAATGGGCTGTACCTTTTCCAAAAGTGCCCGTTCCATGGCTTATGCCCCCTTCCCCTGGCGGATCTTCTCCAGCTCCGGCAGTCCCCGCTGGGTCAGTGCCATCACCGGGAACATCCAGAAAAACATATCGTAGATCACGTTCTGTGTATTAAAAGGAACAAACAGAATTCCCAAAAGAATCAGATTCAGCAGGAGATTGCGCTTCTTCTTCCAGGACAGAGCTGCCCAGGACAGCACATGCACCGCCCCGGTGATCAGGCCGAAGCCTGCAAAAATAATGGGAGATGTGGTGGTGTTGTTGGCAGTGGAATACATAACCTCGGACAGCTTGCCGCCAAAAATGGGGTGAGCAAGGAACATTCTGCCATTGGCCGCCAGAGAGTCCAGCCGGGATGTATAGGAATCGGTGCGGCTGGTGATCTTATCCACCATGCCGATCAGCTCCACAGACCAACTGCCCCCCTGAGCCAGAGCCACCGCCACTGCCGCAATGCCCAGAAGCACCAGAGCCGCCGCCCCAATGCGCATGGCCTTGCTGTGATACAGCCCCTTGTCAAAGAATAAAAACACCAGATAAACCCCCAGTGCCAGCACGCCGCCGGTGGCAAAGGTCACAAGCATGGTGGCAAACAGAATGGCATCCACCGCCCACATCTGCCAGGGCTTTTTCCAGTCTACCCAGTCATTGTTCAATTCGATGGCAATGAACAGAAAGATCTGAAACAGTCCCGGTTCCCGGAAAATGCCAAAAGCCCGGAAGGTTTCCAGCATATCCTCATTCATCACGCTGACAAAGGTAACCCCAAAGTTCAGCATGGTCCAGCCGCCGTGGCTGAGGAAATAGTGGGCAGGAATCACCCCAGAAAGAGCCAGGGGTTTGAGCACAAAGGTTCCCACCAGGGAAGCTGCGCCAAGAGCCGTCATCAGAACCACATAGTATTTCCCCAGCTCCTCCACAGTGGTGAAGTAGGTCAGGAAAATGGCAAAGGCCCAGCCCAGGAAAACAGTCACATACAGTGCCTGCCAATCCCGCTTGACAAGCATGGGCACAAAGATCAGCACCGCTGCAACGCCCAGAGCCAGCATCCGCCGGTCGGTCAGGATCTGCCTGAGCTGCTTTCGGTTGTAGAGAAGAAAGGCAATGCCGCTGACAGCCACCAGCGCCAGCATCAGTATTTGGCATTTGCCAAAGCCAATCAGGGTGCTGGTAAACATGGTGCTGCGGGCCACCACCTGCAATGCCAGCAGGATCAGAAACACGCACAGCTTGGTCACCGGTTTTTCCGGGAAACGGTAGTAATTCATAGAGATCCCTCTTTGTGATACATAGATTCAATGGCCCGGTGCAATTCCTCCGCCCCCCGGGGAACCGCCTTGCCGCCGTAGAGGCTGGCAACCTCCTCGCAGGCCGTCCCCTGATAGACCAGAGACGGGGTGCCGCAGCAGTGGGCCTCCAGAATGGTCATGCCGAAGGTCTCCTCCACGCTGGGGTTCACCAGCAGATCCGCCGTGGTATAAAGCTGCACCAGCTGCTGCACATTGTCGGTTCTGGGAAGGCCCAGAATGGAGCCCGGCAGGGATGCGATCTGCTCCGGGGAAAGTCCCACCAGGACAATTTGGAACCGGGAATCCAGAAGCTGGGCCAGGGCCACAAAGTCCTTCAGCCCCTTCCGCTCCTCCCAGATGTTGGCAACACCCAGCAGGAGGATCTTCTGCTCCAGGCCGTATTTTTGCCGGAAATCTCCCGGCATGGGATGGAAAACCTGGGGATCCACCTGGTTATACACCACTTCCACCGGGTATTCCTTCAAAAAGCTGGCCTTCACCCGATCCCGCAGCCACTGGGACGGAACCACCAAATGCAGATTGGGGATGCCGGTAAACAGGGCCTTTTTGGCCGCGTAATTTTCTTTGCTGTTGTCCGCCCAAAGGCTGGCGGGGTAGGTTTTCTTCTGGGGGCAGTCATGGCAGCCGGTTTTCCAGCGGTCACAGCCCACATAGTCAAAATAGGCGCAGTGGCCTGTAAAGCTCCAGCAGTCGTGGAGGGTCCAGTGGATCTCCTTGCCGCAGGTGCGAAGATACCCAAACAGCTGCCGCAGATCCAGATAGTAGCCGTGAAGGTTGTGCAGCCAGATCACATCCGGATCATACTGCCGCACCTGCTCCAAAAAACGGCGGGTGGCTGCGGCGGAGTGAAAGCCCTGATCGTCAAAGACCCGGCTCAGGGCACCGTGGAGCCGGGTATCCCAATCCGAACCGATGCGGATGGTGGGGATATCGGCGCAGTTTGCCGCTCTGCGGCCATAGGCCAGCCGGCATTCGTGGCCCTGGGCCATCAATTCCCGGCACTGCTGGGCGGCAATGCGCCCTGTACTGCCCACCCCGGCCACCACATTGATAAACAGGTATTTCATACACACGACTCCTATTTCCCGGTTTGCCTGTACACTTTCCTATCCCAAAGGCTGAAAGTCAGCAGCCTTCTCCCCCACCGGAATCCGGCGGATGGACCAGTCCACATCCCGCTTGACCACCTTGGCAGGAACCCCTGCCAGGGTGCAGTGGGGTTCTTCAAAGACCCCTGTGACCAGAGCCCGGGCACCAATGATACTGTGGCTGGCCACCTGGGCACCCTTGGTGCAGAAGGCCTGGGTGCCTACCCAGACATGATCTCCCAGGGTGATATCCCGGGAGGGGTTGATCCGTCTGCCATCCATGTTCAAAATGGCGTGGGAATCCCCGGTGCGCAGCTGGATATCGCTGGAAAACAGGCAGTCTTTGCCGATGGTGACGGAAGTCCCCTCAATTACTGCCACATGGGTCTTCCCCAAAAACTTGGTTTTTTCCCCAATGGCAATGCTGCCGCCGTCATCCTCCATAAACAGATCCGTCCCCGCCAGATGGCACCAGGGGCCGATGGTAATGGTGTTGTTGCTGCCGTGGATGGCAATGGAGGCCCCTTTCAGAATCGCAAAATCCGAAATCAGAATGCGGTTATTGTCCCCTTTGATGGAGATTCGGGTCTTTTTCAGCAGGGCGCAGGGGGCGCTGATCACATTGCCCCTTCCCCGGATCCGGGTCAGCAGGCGGCTGCCCAGGTTATGTACCCGGCAGGCAAAGCTCACTGCCGGACGGTAACGCAGCACCAGTTCTTTTTTGTTCATGGCTCAATCCTTCTGTTTGCGGATCTCCTCCGCCAGCATCTGTTCCAGGATCGTCACCAGGCGATCCATGGTAAAATTGGCTTCGTAAAATGCTCTTGCCGCCTGGGACATGGCCCGGCGCTGATCATCTGTCATGGCAGCAGCCCTCCGGGCCGTCTCCACCAGCTCTTCCAGCCGGGGCGGGCACACCAGGCCAATGCCGTTTTCTCCCACCAGCTGGGCACTCTCTCCCCCTGCCGCCGCCAGAATGGGGGTGCCGCAGGCCAGATAGGTTTGCAGCTTGGCTGGCAGGGTCATATTAAACAGCCTGTTGTCCTGAAAGGACAGATAGGCACAGTCGGCAAAATGAACGTAGCGGTCAGCATCCCCAGCATCCACCCGGCCCACAAAGGTCACTTCCTTCGTTACGCCGCAGCTTTGCACCTTCTGCTCCAGCCGGGCTCTGGCCCGGCCGTCTCCCACCAAAAACCAGCGGATGGGACTGCCTTTCAGCTGCTTTGCCGCCTCCACCATCAAATCCAGCCCCTGGGCATCCCCCAGGTTTCCGGCAAAGACGATGTTAAAGGTGTCCTCCGGGTAGATTTCCGGCCGCCGGGCCCCTTCCAGATGGACATCCGGGCAGAACTGGGGCCAGTAGACCAGCTTCTGAGGGGCAACGCCCCGGCTGCGAAGGTTCTGGGTAAAGCCCTGGGAGGTACACAGGATCTTGTCGCTGGCGGTGTAGATCCGATCCACGATCCGGTTGATGCACCAGGTCACCGGTGCAAACCGGATCCCCAGCACCTCCTCCACATTCTCCGGCCACAGATCCTGAAGGTTGAAGAACATGGGGACATGGAATTTTTTCTTGTAGGCAGCCGCCGGAAGTCCCACCGTCACCGGGGAGACTTCAAAGACATACACCGCATCAAACCGCTCCCGGCAGTTTTTGACCCACTTTTCCGCCTCCACCACATAGTCCATGGTGTTGCGGAGCATTCCCGCCAGACCCTTGCCCCGGGGATGAACCTTCACCCGGTGAATGGTCACCCCATTCCAGCTCGTCTCATAGGGAATGTCAAAGCCATAGCCGTCATACAGCCGCCCCAAAGGGTACTGGGGGTATCCCGTGACCACCGTCACGGCATGGCCCCGGCGGACAAGCTCTTGACACAGCGCATTGATCCGGAAGTTTTCCGGGTAGAAATACTGGGAAAAAACTAGAATTTTCACACAATACCCTCTGTTTCCTTAATGGAATCCGAAAGATTGACGATGCAGTAGTTCTGCTTGTAGCTGCTCATTTCCTGGTCGCAGCAGAAGCTGCCGAAGGCTTTATCCACCAGTGCCGTCATCCGGCTGAGGATCTTTAAGGCCCAGGAGAAGCCCTTGACCAGGATCATCCGCTTCCCATGGACGGCCGCGATCATGGCAACCATCTGGGAAGTATTGGTATATTCGCTGTTCTGAGGCCAGAAAATGCCGTTTTCCTCGTTATCCACCATGAGCTTTACGAATTCCACCAGATTTTCGATATACAGCATGGAGCGCATATTGTTCACATAGGGGAAACAGGGCAGCTTCTGGGCCAGGGCGGACAGGGTGGTGTAATTTCCCTTGCAGCCCCGTCCGTAGATCATGGGGGGCCGGAGGATCACCACCTTGAAATCCTCGCTGTGCAGGGGCATGATCCCCTGTTCGGCCTGCACCTTGCTGTCGCCGTAGCTGTTTTCCGGGGAGAAGGGTGTCTCCCGGGTGATCATTTTGTTCTTGCCAATGGGGGCGCTTTTGCCGTAGACGGAAGCCGAGCTCATAAAGATGAACTGCTTGACCCCGTCCTCCTTGGCCTTCTTTGCCGTCTCCACTGCCAGATCCCGGTTGACCTTGTAGTAAAGCTCAGCCCGCTCCGGGCTGATCTTACCATGGTCGGAGTGGGCAATGCCTGCCACATGATACACCGCATCATAGCCGGAAAAGCTCTTTTCCTTCCAACTGCCGTCGATCATGTCGATGGTATCCACATGATACCGCTCCGGCCACTGCTTGAGATAGTTTTCAAAGGACATACCGATATAGCTGTTGGCACCGGTAATGAGGATCCGTTTCATTTCTTCTTCTCCTCCTTTTCCATCTGGCCGGTGCCCCCCTCCACCACGCCGTCGTGCCGGAGCACGGAGACAATGGTGCCGAAGAAGCAGCGGCAGTCAAACAGGAAGCTCATGTTCTGCACATATTCCCCGTCAAAGCGGGCCTTGACATCAATGGGCAGCTCGTCCCGGCCGTTGATCTGCGCCCATCCGGTCAGGCCCGGACGCACATCGTTGGCACCGTACTTGTCCCGCTCAGCAATCAGGTCATACTGATTCCACAGCGCCGGTCTGGGGCCGATGATGGACATTTTTCCCGTGAAGATCTGAAAAATCTGGGGCAGCTCGTCCAGAGAGGTCTTCCGCAGGACACGGCCCACCCGGGTGATATACTGCTGGGGATTTGCCAGCAGATGGGTGGGGGTATCCTTGGGGGTGTTCATCTTCATGGTGCGGAACTTGAGAATGTTAAAATGGCTCTTGTGGATGCCCACCCGCTTCTGCTTAAAAAACACAGGGCCGGGATCGTCGATCTTAATGGCGATTGCCAGAATCAGATACAGCGGCAGCAGCACCAGAATGCCGCAGCCGGACAGGATCAGGTCAATCAGACGCTTGAACACTTTGTTGTACATTATCTTCCCTCCGGGATCATACTTCCATTTTCCGTTTGTAGGTGGGAACGATCTCGGCAACAATGTCCTTCATGTTCTCCACTTCTTCCTCACAGGCTTTTTCCAGCCGTTCCAGCTGATGACAGAATACGTCATCGTCCATGACGATGGGCTTTCCGATGTGAATCAGCTTGTTGTCGGTGTCCTGCAGGCCTTCTTCTTTCATCAGAAGCTCCTCAAAGAGCTTTTCGCCGGGCCGCAGACCGGTGTATTCCACCTTGATGTCCACATCCGGCTCATAGCCCGACAGCCGGATCATATTTCGGGCCATGGTGTCAATCTTCACCGGCTGGCCCATATCCAGAATAAAGATCTCCCCGCCCTTGGCGTAATACCCGGCCTGAAGCACCAGACTCACTGCCTCGGGGATGGTCATAAAGTAGCGGATGATATCCGGATGGGTCACCGTCACCGGCCCGCCGGCCTCGATCTGCTTTTTGAACAGGGGGATGACGCTGCCGTTGCTGCCCAGCACGTTGCCGAAGCGCACCGCCACAAATTCCGTCCGGGATCTGCGGTTCATCATCTGCACCACCATCTCACACAGCCGCTTGGAGGCACCCATGATGTTGGTGGGGTTCACCGCCTTGTCGGTGGAAATCAGCACAAACCGCTTTACGCCGTACTTTGCAGCGGTTTTTGCCATGTTGTAGGTGCCAAATACATTGTTCTTGATGGCCTCGTTGGGGCTGTTCTCCATCAGGGGAACGTGCTTGTGGGCGGCGGCGTGGAAGATCAGCTCCGGCCGGTAGTGCTCCACCAGGGAGTCCACCCGGGAAAGGTTCCGCACCGAGCCGATCATCACCTGTAAATCCAGTTCCGGATGGTTGCGCTGCAATTCCATCTGGATGTCGTAGGCGTTGTTTTCATAGATGTCAAAAATAATCAGCTGCTTGGGATGGGCCCGGGCAATCTGACGGCACAGCTCACTGCCGATGCTGCCGCCGCCGCCGGTGACCATGACCACCTTGCCGGAAACATAGCCAACGATCTCCTCCAGATTGACCTGAATGGGCTCCCGCCCCAGAAGATCCTGGGGATCCACAGCACGCAGCTTGCTGACACTGACCTCGCCGTTGAGCACCTGGTACATACCGGGGAGCATCTGCACCTCACAGCCCGTGGTGCTGCAAATATCCAGAATGTCCTTCCGGGTGACGGCGCTGGCGCTGGGAATGGACATGACGATCTTGCTGACATGATACTTCTGCACCATAGCCGGGATATCCCGGCGCCCGCCCACAATGGGGATACCGCACAGCCGCTTGCCCTGCTTGGCAGGGTTGTCGTCAATGACGCACACCAGATTGTCCAGAATATACTTGCTGGAATTAAACTCCGTAGCCAGGGCCCGTCCTGCCTCTCCGGCGCCGATGAGCATCACATTCTTGTGATTTGCCGCACCGGCCATGTGCTGCAAACGGTGCTGCACCGTCTTGCTCAACCGATAGGAAAACCGGATGCCGATGGTAAAGAAGCAGCCCAGAAGCAGACCGATGATGCAGCTGGAGCGGGGCAGGGTCACACCGTAGATCTGAAAGGCCACGCCGATCACGGCCAGCACCAGATAGGCTCCCAGAATCCGGAACACCTCCGAGGTGCCCACATAGACCCAAATACAGTTATACAAATGAAAGGCTGCCAGCACCGCTACGGTAATGGCACACCAAATGCCAATGGTATTGATATAGTTGATCAAATGATACCTGGCAATGCCCCCAAAGGTAAAATCATACCGCAGCCACAGCCCCAGGAAAAAGGCCAGCGCCGTGGAAAATATATCCATCAGGACCACCAGCAGCACCTTGGAAACCTGAGGCAGCAGCTGCCGATTCCACCTGTCGTTCATTTCGTCATCACTTCCAGCATTGTTTTTCCGGCAGAATGTATTGTACTGCCAGCATAGTCTGTTTTATTATAACACGATTTGCCAGATTGAGCAAGGGAAAGTTTTCTTTTTGGAAATTTCTACCCTGTTTTTCCAACAAAAAATCCCCTGCACCCATGTAAAAATCCCAGTGTCCCCTGGAAAGCCGCCCTCCGGCAGGCTGTGCAATTTGGGCCGATGCAAAAGTGTATTTCTGAATGGAGATCCAGCCATAAAATATATAAAAATCGTGCCGGAGAATTCCCCGGCACGACAGCAATGATTTGTTTTTGTTCTCTACTCGATCCCCGTCACGAAACCCGACTGGTTTTTTCCTTTCTGTATGTGCCAATACCCGCCACTTATCAGGCTGTGGTCCGATATCATCATTTCACGGCAATGGCTTCGATCTCGCAGAGAACACCCTTTGGCAGAGTCTTTACTGCCACGCAGCTGCGGGCAGGCTTGGAAACAAAGTATCTGGCATAAACCTGGTTAAAAACAGCGAAGTCAGCCATGTCCGCCAAAAAACAGGTTGTCTTAAATACCTTGTCGAAGCCGGAATCTGCGGCTTCCAAAATGGCACCCACGTTGCGACAGCTCTGCTCCGCCTGTGCTGCGATGCCCTCAGGGATCTGACCACTGGCCGGATCTACAGGGATCTGTCCGGATGTATATACCAAACCGTTTACGACAAAGCCCTGAGAATAAGGGCCAATTGCACCTGGTGCCTTGGTTGTTTCCAATACAGTCATAACAATTCTCCTTTACAGAAATCAGGATTCCAAACGCCTTTTCGTTCGAATCTCAGCAAACGCCAAATCCGGATTTACTCCGAGGCATTTTTTGTTTTCACTTCATATCGGTTGCACTGTTCAATGAGGTTCTGAATATGGTTTTTCATGATCCGGCGAGCCTCTTTTTCATTTCGCTGTGCGATCGCATTATAGATGCTCAGATGATCACTGGGCGTATTCATGGAAGATGCATCAATAATACTCTCAATTTCCGGCGAATAGTCCCGATCGGCACGAATCATCTGCATAACAGCCTCCAGGACAGGGTTGCCGGTAGCCTTAGCAATGGCAATATGGAAAGGCGCATCCGTCTTTGCAATGCTCTGCCCACTCTGCCGCAGCTGAGCAGTCTCCGCCACGATCTGCCCAATGGCATCTATATCATCTTGTGTGGCGTTTTTGGCGGCAAGCGCGGCAACCTCAGGCTCCAGGATAGAACGTGTTACCAGCATATTGCGCAGCTGCTGGCCAAAGCCATCCAAGAACAGCGCCATGCTGTCCATAACCGCTTTGTGCTGCCGCTGCTGCGTAATCAGCTCCTGAAGGCGCACCTGCCCCTCCGGTGTGATGACGCGTCCCCGGGAACGTCCGTCATAGCGTCTGCTCACAAGACAGCCGCTGTTCTCCAGCTTTCGCAGATAGCGCCCCACTGTGGCCTCACTGGCAGATGAGATCCCTTGTGCATGAAGCGTGTCCGCCAGGAAACCGGCGCCCACCGGATCAGAATGTTCAGAAATGGTTTGAAGCAGAATATATTCCACGTCGTTGGAAAAAATTTGGCTCACTCAGCAAGCGCCTCCCATTTTTACTCAATGGAAATATTATACATGAAAAACCTTTAGATGTCTATAGACAGTTCCCGATTCACATTAAAAAAATAGATAGAATGTGGATGATATCAGCCCTGTTTCCCTGTGTGGACCGCTATATGCGCATTTTCCGCATTGAGAAACAGCCCGATAAAAATCAGCCCCATACACAAAATCTGCAGAACAGATATCTGCTCCTTCAGTACCAATGCCGCAGTGACAATGGTGATCGGGCTGATGCCATTGAGGAATGCCGCAGAAGCAGAAGCCCCAATATACCGGATCGAAGCTTGCTGAAGCAGATATCCCAATCCGGAACAGGCAATACCCAGATAGCATACCGAGGCGATCCCTCGCATGGAGACATCTTCAGGGAAGCCACCGGTAAGCAGCACCAGCGGCAATGTCACCACAAAGCAGATCAGCATCAGCCAGAAAGACACGCATTCCGACGAGATTCCCTTCAAACGTCGGCTGAGAATGGTGTATACCGCCAGGCACAGAGCAGACATCAGCTCAGCCGCATCCCCCATGTGAAATCCATCCCGAAGGAAGTCCGAGATCCTGCCGCCGGTAATCAGCAGGGCAACACCCAAGAAGGCAATAACGATGCCCAGAAGCCGCCCGCCGTGAATGGTTTCATTCAAAAAAACCGATGCCAGCACCGTTGTGATGATCGGACCCAGGGCATACAGCACCGCCACATGGGTCAAGGAGGTATTTTGCACCGCATAATAATAGAAATAATTGCAGGCAAACACACCAATCATCGAAAGCACCACCAGAAGAAGCGTGTCTACAAGGACAGGGCGAATGGCGCAGCGATGTTTCTGCGCCACAGGAAAGAGGAACAACGCCGCAATTCCGCTTCTCAGGCACAGCACTGTCATTGGAGAGAATTCCGCCACAGCATAGGTAGAAGGGATCCCCATGGATCCCCATATCAGCATGACCAGAAGAATCGGAATGTATTTCCGCAGAGAAACGATCATCCTCATACCCTTTTCCGAACAGCCCGGGCCAGCCGATCAACAAACTCCTCCAAATTTTTTCGCTGGGTAGCCACATTGATCCGCATAAACCGTTCTCCGCCCGGGCCAAAGGTACTGCCTGCATTGAGTGCGGCCCCCACTTCCTTGATCACAAACGCTTTCATTTCATCGTTGGTCATCCCCAGCGCACTCATATCCAGCAGCGGGATGTAGGTAGACTGAGGGTACACAAGCTTTACCTGGGGGACGGCACGCTTCAGTGCAGCATCCAGATAATCCAAGTTTTCTTTCAGGTAGACCAGCAGCGCCTGGTACCATTCTTCTCCATGCGTATAGGCGGCCATAGCAGCAGGAATCCCAAGGGTATTGGCATTTGCCACATGCAAACCATAGCGCAGCACATGCTGGAATCGCTGGCGCAGTGCATCATTGGCAATGGTGATGTGGGACATCTCCAAGCCGGCAATGTTGAAAGTCTTGCTGGGAGCCATAGCCACAATGCTGTGCTCCCGGCTCCAGTCAGAGATCTGCGCAAACACGGTGTGTGTGCCGGGGGCATAGACAATATCACTGTGGATCTCGTCAGAGAACACCAGCAAATGATTTCGGCGGCAGATCTCCTCCACCTGCGCAAGCTCTTCCTTTGTCCAGACACGGCCGGATGGATTATGCGGACTGCAAAACACGAACAGATCCGCCTGTGGGGCTTTCTGTTCCAAATCCTCGAAATCCATGGTAAAGGCTCCATTTTCAGGATCGTAAATCAACGGATTATCCAGTACCACACGATCCAGCGCTTCGATCGTACTGCGGAAAGGGAAATAGACCGGAGGCTGGATCAATACCTTGCCGCCTTTTTCCGTAAAGGAGAGAATCGCGTTGGACAAGGCCGTAAGAACACCCGGGGTGTGACAGACCCACTCCGGATCCACTTGCCAGTTGTTACGCTTCTTTTCCCAGGCTGCAAATGCCTCGTAATACCCCTGTGGAAAAATATTATATCCATAGATGGGATGCGCCGCCCGGGCCATGATGCCATCCGTGATCGCCTGCGCCACTGGAAAATCCATGTCTGCGATCCACAAAGGCAGAAGATCGTTGCGGCCAAAGGTAGGGGTCATCCCATCGAATTTGGAACAGTTTGTGTTTTTCCTGCACACTTCTGTATCGAATAGCTGTTTCATATCCATTGTATTTTCCTCTTGTCGAATTTCTTTACCAGGGAACTACAGTTCCCAAACCCAATTCGGCCCCGCGGCGGAAAGCTTCTGCCGCTACGCTCAGGTCGAAAATAGGCAAACCAAATGCATCGAATAAAATCTTGCTTTCCGGCGTTGCCCTGGGGAGGTTCTTTCTGCCGGTAACAATGGCACCCAGGGTCCCAGTAATCCGTTCCGGATCCAGAAGCCCCTGCCGGTACAGGCGAAACAGGGACTGCCCGCTGACATCCTTGGCTTCCTCCCAGGTATCCACCACGATGTGATCGAAGGAATTTACAGCAGAAGCAGAAATCTCGTTAAATCCAATGTGGCAGTACAGGGATACTGTCTTCAAATGCTCCGGCAGAAGGTAGGGGGTGCTGGCTGAGGTGGCACCAATCACAACATCTGCACCTTCCACAGCCTCCTCCAGGGACTCAGCTGCCGTAAGCTTCACAGCAGTTTTGCTTTGATACCGCTGGACAAGGATCCGATTGCGCTTCTGACCCCGACTCCAGACAGCCACCTCCCTGGCCTTCGGAAATACCTGCAGCACAGCCTGAAGCTGGAAGTCCGCCTGTCCGCCTGCACCGCAAAGTGCAACCTTCTTTGTATGAACCGGCGCAAGCCTGGACAAGGCCACCGCCGTTACCGCACCGGTGCGAGCAGCACCAATTCTCGTTCCGTTCATCACCGCCAGCGGCACACCCCGATCAGGGTCTGTCAAAAGGATAGTCGCCTGAATGCGGGATTGATCCGGGTAAGCCGGATCCGTGCTTTGGCCATGGGCAGACCACTTGAGCCCACATACATTTACCTGTCCTCCCACATACGCCGGAAGACAATAGCAAGCCTGATCCAGATCCCCTTCTGCCACCCGCAATGCGGATTCCGGAACAATTTTTGCCTGACCTGCATCAAAAAGGCGAAAGGTATTTTCCACAATTGGGACAGTCTGCTTCAGATCGCATACCCCGGTTTTCTCCACATCGGATTGGGATAGCCATAGAACCTGATTCATGGGTTTTACATCTCCTTGTTTTTGACCTGTTTCCAGATCAAGTAATGTGTCCCACTACCCCAGCAGGGAGCACCGGATGGTCTTTCAAAAGATCCTTGGCTTTGCACCGAGAGGATCCCGTAGGGGTCTTTCCTCCGGTGCAAAGCCGGGATGAGAGGAAGGTCATTTTGTGCTGGGGCATGAAAAGCATTTTTACTGTGTCTGGTTCAGATTGGGCAACAATCCCTCAGGCAGAGGGCTGATATAAGGCTCTGTCTGGTTTTTATGGAAGTTGTCCCATGCCTGCTTCACCAAATCGGGATTTTCCAGCAAGCGCATGCCGGACAGACCAAGTACCTTTGCCGCACACAGCATACTGGCAAACCCCACATGGGAACCGCTGTAAGCTGTCATTTGCCAGGAATGTCCGGGACAACCGATGCCCTGACCGGCAACATAGATCTGATACGTCGGAACCACATGGCTGACATCGCCCACATCAGTGGATCCAGGAGCAATCAGTCGATCTTCGATGACCTTATCAAATACGAAGTCGCACAAGAACTTATCATCCCCGTTTTCACCATACTCTTCCTTCATAATACGGCGGTCACGCTCCAGAATGTCCGGATAGGTTTCTGCCATTTTTTTCGCAAAAGCATAATCCTCTGGTGTGAATTTAGGTGCGCCGGTATCCTTGTAGGCCTCCAGCATGACCTGCTCCAGCACATCGTTCGGCATAACCTCACTGCATCCGGTAAGAAACTCAATATCGAATTTGGTCTGGGTCATCAGAGCAGCCCCTTTGGCGCAATCCACGAGCCAGTTATAGACCTCATCCACATCCTTGCGTTTGGGGGCACGAACATAATACCATACGCTGCATTCATCCGGGACCACGTTGGGAACGGTGTTGCAGATGGTGGCATAATGGATGCGAACATCAAATTTCACATGCTCACGCATATAGTTTGCAGATATATTCATCAGCTCCACAGCATCCAAGGCACTTCTGCCATCAAAGGGATGCCCGGCAGCATGTGCAGACTTGCCATGAAAATGGAATTTGGCGGAGTTGAGGCAGGTGTAGCAGGCTCCCCATGCACCATTGTAAGCGTGGGAGTGCCAGGTCATGGCGCAGTCCACGTCCTTGAAAGCACCGTCGCGGACCATAAACACCTTGCCCACAAGTGTTTCCTCAGCCGGGCAGCCATAGAACCTGACCGTTCCCTTCACATCGCCGGCAGCGATGGCTTCCTTGAGCATAATGGCAGCACCCACCGCGCCAACACCCAGATTGTTATGCCCGCAGCCATGACCATAATGATCAGGGCAATCCGGATATTGCAGCTGTTTGTGATCAGTAACCACCTGGTTCAGCCGGGGCAGTGCATCATACTCCCCCAGGTAAGCAATCACTGGATGTCCGGAACCGTATTCGGCCATAATGGCCGTGGGAATGGTACCCACGCCCAGCTGAACCCGGAAGCCCTCCGACTCCAGATATGCGGCAATGGCCTTGGAGGACTCCACCTCTCTCAAGCCAGGTTCCGCATAATTCCAGATCCGCTGGGACAGGTCGATCAGTGCCTCCTCCCTGGAATCCACCGCGCTGAAATATTTTTCTTCATTTGTCTTAATCATTGAGCCACCCCGTATTCATAAGCATACGACCGATGATGATGGAGCCGAACACGCTGATCAAAATGGCCATGGAGCTGTCGAAAATGCCGGTCTTACTGATAGCCAGGGTGATCAGGCTGAGGGGAACGGAAATTGCGGCGATCTTAGGTGCATACAGAACCATCTGCATAAGCATAGCGCCATACAGTGCCGGAACCAGATAAACCAGAGCCGCCACAATATCCTTGGGGATCATTTCGATGATCTGTGCCCCCAGCAGAACGCCCAGTGTCAGGATTGCCAGGTTGACAACGATGGATACTGCCACGCCGATGGTAGAGAGTACCGCGCCCTGGGGCGTACCCTCTTCAACACCGGCCGCCTTCTGCGCCACAGATGAGCAGGGAACCCGAAGATTGGAAAGGTTGCCGGAAAGAAAGGCCATATAGGTTGCAGGGATGCCAAGCACGGGCTGGAAAGAGATCGGCTCAATGAAATAATACACCAGACAGGCACTAATGCGAATGGTGGCAGCTGCAACGATGGCGTCAATAGCCGGTACGATCTTAAATACGAAGGACAGGATAATCACAGGGAAAAAGCTGGCAGCAACACCGATCAAACTGGTCAGGCGGCCCCATTTGATGCTGTAGGGAATGTATTCTTTTTCATAGATCTGTTGTGTTTCATTCATAGTCTGTTGCCCCCCTCTTTAGAAAATAATGGCAAATGCGACACCGACGATCATGGCGATGGTCGCGCTCCAGTTATTAATCCACTTTGCCTTGCACTTCTTGTTGATCATTGTCATCACCAGGATAGCCAGCGCGCCGCCAATGGTGGCATAGATGTTCTTGTTGTCGATGGAAACAGGATACATTTTATTGAAGGTCAAGCTGCAATAGCAGCCCAGAGTTGCCGCAGAGGTAATGATTGGAAGCGCCTTCTGATTGCCTCCAGCTAACTTGGTTCGAAGGCCGTCAATTTTGTGGGTAAACAGGCCGGAGACAATAATCCAGCCTACGCTGCCCAGGATCATTGCCCAGACACCGTTGGCAAAGGCTTCCGCAGTCATGGAAGACTGCTCAAAGGCAACGCCCACGGCCTGAGCACCCACGTCCGCCGAGGTCATTTCAAACATGACCGCCCCAATGTAGGAAAGACGCATCCAGGCGATGGGAGCGCCCATCATAACCATAAGGGAAACCATGCCGGTCAGGATGGAAACGGAAGGGCCGATGGCAGCAGAGGCAGATGCCACGACTGCGCTCTTAATCTGGTCATTACTGACCCCCATGCGTCTGCCATCCTTGAGGGAGCGAGTGAGCAACAGGTAAACCTGGGCTGCCAGAACAGCCATGGGGATTGCTACAGCAAACCACATCCACCCACTGTTTGCTATTTTCAGATAATCCATTTTGTTCTCCTTTCTGTTTTAATCATCACTAATCATCTGTGATGATTGCTTAATCGCATTATAATTCTCTAAGCTTGAAATTACAAGTCCGTTTTCACAAAAAATTCATTTTTGTGAAAACGGCACAAATATTGTTCGTATTGATACCTGTAAGCAAAAATAAAACTGTATGTTTTGTCAGATCCTGTCAAAAACATCTCACAGCACTCCAGCTTTTACAGCATTTGCCCTCTTCCCGGATGGAAAATAATTGTTTTATCGCAGACAGAATATCCCCTATCCGCCATTCTGTCACACGCAAAGCGATCCGGCGTTTTTTCTGATGATACC
>ERZ1035006.280-NODE-280-length-42803-cov-19.078764_pt1 | contig 42803 bp, 28 predicted proteins | sample MGYA00520694_ERZ1035006 | MGnify/ENA primary metagenome ERZ1035006 (study PRJEB33766, sample SAMN09781746) | gut metagenome | biome: gut microbiome | host: Homo sapiens | place: Madagascar | study: EMG produced TPA metagenomics assembly of the PRJNA485056 data...
TCAAGCTCTTTACTGCCATTGAGATTGCCATTGATATGGCTTGCGGATTTTAGGTTATAGATAGCTATTCTAAAAGAGCTGTCATGGATGTCCGCTTCATTTACCTTCCTCTTCATCAAAGGCTTCATCAGCCATGCAGGCATATAGGTTGCGGCGGTCTGCTTCTGACGCTGGAGCCGCGCAACAGTCATTCATCTCATCTGTTTTCTGTTTTGCCAGACGGCTGAAGAGATTCATACGAGTGTTGCAGTCCTTCTCCATCGAAGCACGTGTACCCACGTCGCTATAGTCGAAATTTCGTGCATTGCGGATAGACATAGACATGGCCACCTCAACAGAGTCTTGATTGGCTCCCATATAGGTGAATGACCATCCCTCACCACGAAGTCGCTCCACAAGTTCCTTGATGCTCTTGCCGTTGTACTCGCGGGAAGCATTTTCCATACCGTCCGTGATAATGGTAACGACCACCATCGCATCCGGCAACCCCTGAACATGTCTGTGCATACGAGTGAGCGTGAAGCCCATAGCGTCATAGAGAGGGGTCGAGCAGCACGGCTGGAAATCCTCTATCTTCAACGGATTGGCCTCCGCCACCGGAGTATTGTCATACAAATATTTTGTCTCACAGCTACAGAATGTCACCAACGACACAAAATGGTCCTGGGTGTTGGCAAACTTCTCCTGGGCTTTCTTGATACCTGCCAAAGTCTCGTTAAACCCATCAACAGCAGCTCGGCGTATGCACCCCATCGAACCGCTACGATCGAGGATGATGACATTGAATACCTGGGTCTTCTGAATTTCCTTCTTTGTTTCCATTTTCTTCCTGTATTATAGTTGTTAGAGAAATGAGCGCATTGCCTAAATTTGGATTTTAGTTATTTATGATGCACGAAGTAAGGAAGTAACCATTGGGTAGCCGAAAATCTAAGATGTATAGAAATTACTTTGCGGTGGTCTTTATAGCACTATCTATCTTTTTATCATTAACTTTTATTACATTATTAACGTATTTCATAAAGGAGATGTAATTCCCCTTAAATAGATTGATATCAATTCTGCCTGCATCATAACCTTCAAGAACTCCCTTATCAGTTCTCTGCCATAAATGCCAGTCGAAATTGTCCGGTCCTTTTTCGGAATACCTTGCTATCCAGAAATCGTACATCTTCAGTCGCTCATCATTTAGGTATTGGTTACGTATGTTCTCTCTTGTATATATTATGGGACGCACATTCATAGTGGACTCTATCTCTCTTAGCCATTGAAGAGTTTTCTCCACCAAGAATTCCTTACCATACTCCTTTATCTCCGCCACCACTTCAATGTCAAGCGCAGGAGGCATATCCCCAGGTGTCCAATTAGCAGTTTCCACAAAGTTTTTAACCTGTTCTTCTATCGGACTTCCCAAGTGCAGGAAATGATATGCCCCTTTTAATATGCCATGACGCTCTGCTTCTGTTGCACGAACGCCATAAGTGTCATCTTTTACCGTAGCTCCTTCTGTCGCCTTCAAGTAAACGAAGAACACAGGTTGCATATACTTCTTTTCTTCGGGTTTCCCATTATATACATTGCCGTTTTTATCACAATAAAGAGCAAAGTTATCCCAATCAACATTCGATTGATAATGAGAAAGATCAACGCCATAAACGCTTCCACCAACACGATAGTTAGCATCTGATACGGCTTGAAATATACCATTCTTATATCTACCAAATTCCATACTGCCGTCCATTTTTACAGACCGTCCAAGACCTTCTTTTACATTTTTATGCCAATTGCCAATATACTTTCTGACGATGTCGCAGTCTGCCTTACCTTGCATCCTCTTACCATTCACAAAAGCATCAGAATATTCAATGATTCCGAATCCCTCATTGTTGAGGGACTTGTCGAATTTTCCATGGTAAATCGATGATAGTGAAGTACGCTGCCCGTACGGCAACTCATCGTTACGCCAGTTTCCTTCATAAATAGTGCTGTCGGCAGTTGTCAACCGTCCAAATCCATGCCTTGTTTTTGTGCCTTTGATTATGGAACCATCATAACGACTTCCGTCAGCCATTATCATCCCCGTAACTTCCACAAGCTGTTGCTTTTCATCAGCTACAGGGTCCTTTCGCAACCTGTCATACAACGGTGATGGAACCATCAATCCAATAATAAACGTAACAACTGGAAGACTATACATGAGTATCTTCTTCCAATCAAGACCCGAACGAATCATACTTCTCAACTTATTAACATATAAGTAGGTGTTCAAAATTATTTCAGTAATCCTCCTAAGTACCAGGAACAAAATCCCCAAAGAATCCATATTCATAAGACATTTAAAGGTATCGCACAAATAAGAAAATGTTCTATGGGATGGTTCTTCGGTTTTAAGCTCCACATTATATGTAACGAAAAGGGAGAGTTGCTTAATTTTATGAAAACTCCTGGCGATATTGACGACCGTAAACATTTGGAATAAAAAGCGTTTGTAGACTTTATATACGGCAAACTTGTCGGAGACAAGGGATATATAAGCAAGAATCTGTTCAATCGACTTTTTGTTGATGGAATACAACTCATCACGAAGCTCAAAAGCAACATGAAGGGTTCTATCATGAATATATCAGACATACTCTTGCTTAGAAAGAGGGCGATCATAGAGACACGATTAACGACGAACTTAAGAACATAGCTCAGGTGGGACATTCCAGACACAGATCTTTCGATAACTTCATTGTCAATACCCTTGGAGCTTTAGCTGCATATTGTCTATTTCCTAAGAAACCAACAATTGCTGTTCAAAGGACAATAGATAGACAATTAACGTTTTTCTAATTCGTTGAACTCACGTTAAGTAAGTACCGGAAATTGCTGCCGGATAAATGGGAACAAAAAAATATCGCTCAAGAATAAAAACTTGAGCGATATTTTTTTGATGTATATATGCTAGCATCGCGGATACGCTTACTACTCTTGTATCAGAACGAAAAGAGAATGTGATCATTTCGATACACCCTCTCAATGCTATTGATTAGCATCATGTTCCAATGCCATTATGTCAGTTACCATCCTTGTTCCCAAAGATTAGGATTGTCGTCATTATCATCATCTACCCCAAATGGAATGTGTTTCTGAGGAGCTCCAACGGGACCAGTAATAGGTTCATCATCAACTCCCCATGTACTAACTGCTATTATCTCGCATTCAACCACTAAGGCTTCCATAGATGGTTTTATATATATCTTCTTCATAAATTTATTGTTCAAAATATGCTATTATTTGATTGTTTTCTGTCCATTTCGTATATAGACACCTTTTTTATTCATAGTTGTTCTTATACCTTGAATATTGAATATAATGTCCTCGTGCTGGTTACCAGCATCATTTAGCGTATTTATACAATCCGTTATATTTCCATTATGTATAATGGATAAATTTCTTAAACCGTGAGTTGCCCCATTCGTATTTATAACCGCATGGAATGGGGATACATAAGCGGTTGCTTCTGTAACAGAAAAACCAGAGCCGTCAGGCTTCAAAGCATAATAACCAGCAATACACGGCAACTGAAATTCAGAAATATTTCCAACAAATGCACCATCATGGATTTCATTTGGAGTAGCCTCAATCTCCACAAAACTTCCTCTGAGACAGAGATTATTGCCATTAGTACTAAAGATATACGGAACATAAGGTTTCGGGAGAGCCTCTTCTTCGAAATAAACTACCTGTTCAGTCTCATTAAAATCTACAAATTTTTCTATCTTCACCTGAGGGTCTGTCGTGGGAGCAAAAGGCAAACAAAGCGAATACCATCCTTGTGCTGGCACATTACGAGAATAAATGGCTTCATGTGCCACAAAATTTTTCGGGGCATTAAAAGGCATATTATCCGTCAATTCCAATATTTCGCACTGATCACCCACAACAATGTTCTTATTGTTGCCCAATGATTGCTCTTCTACCATATATAATAATGTATTAGGATTGGCTGTTGTAAGTTTTTCAACAATACCGTCCTTAATAGAAGCCTCCTCCAAATCAAGACTTGTGATAGCTTCATTGGAAGAAAAGGCTTCGGAGAAATCTTTTATTATTTCTCCCGAATAAGTGCCATACAGTTTTATTGACCTTATGTCTCCGCCATCACCTATAACGATACTTCCGCGATATTCATCAGTAACAATCTTTGTCTCGTCTGTTTGAGTCATCACAATGTTTTTAATACTGAAGTCATATATACCAGCTAGCATGTCCGAAGATGCAGTAACAGGTATGTTGATTATGGCTCCATTCTCTCCCCAGAACGTGGCAAGTGAAAGTGAATAGCACAAGATTCTGACATCACCATTTTCCTGTTTGGCAGAACTCAAAGTGTGATATGTTGCATCCGTGCGATCCGCATCTGTATTAAATGTCAAATTATAGGCAGTTCCTCTTCTGTTCAAATCTATTTCTAAGCCTTCCGGCAAAGATAAATCTAACTGAAAGGCGGTAATCTCAGTTCCATAATTATTCATATCTAATGTCAGAACCTTCGATTTCTGCCCCGGCTCCATAACGAAAGGTGCGATTTCCACTCCTACATTGATGTCCCTGCCATCAGCGTCTCCGTTTTTTATTGTTCTTTTCCTTGCAAGACTTGGTTCGGCCTTTCCCAATATTCCGTTAGCCAACGCAACGATATCGACCACATCTATTATTCCATCGGCGTTCATGTCAGCTGCATCTTCCACGAATACATCCGAACGTTTGCCTAATATGTAGTTTGCTATTGCCACGACATCAACCACATCCATCGCTCCGTCTGCATTTACATCACCTGGAGCAACCGTCGCAACATTAATCATAGTAGAGTAATTGTCAATGCTGTATTTCTCTCCATCTTTGCCTGTCAGGACAATGTTCTTTAATTCCAAATAGTATTTCCCTGCATCCATATTGTCGGCAATAGAGAACGGAATATCAAGAATGGCACCACTATTTCCTGAAAACAAGTCCAGACCAACAGAAAAGCACAACACCCTTATGGATTTGTCGTCTTGCAATGCTGAACTTATGGTATGGCTACTATTATTGGTACGAGAAGCCTCTGCATTAAAGCGGATATCGTATGCATTTACCTCCTCATTCTTTAATACTTCCATTCCATTTGGCAACGCTAGGTCAAATTGTATCGCCGTAATATTATCCTTATTGTCCATCATTAGCGGCAGCGTCACTGCACTGCCAACTATCCCCGTAGTTGTGTTGAAATAGATTATATTATCGAATGAGGATATATCTTTTTCCTTTACTGTAACCTTACATGATACAGTCAAGTTCGTACCGTCTGATGTCTCAGCACTAATTACCGCATCTCCAGCATTCAAGGCTTTCAATGTACCATATTCATCCACAGATACACAGGAAGTGTCGCTTGACTTCCATACAATCCTGTCATTTGTGACATTTGTAGGATACAATCGTGCCGACAACTGCGTTTCCTCTCCTTTTGTCATTGACAGAGATTCTTTATTTAAACTGATAGACTCTATATAAATGGGTTTAGCTGTAACATTCACCAAGCAAGTAGCAGATTTATTACTGCCATCAGTTGTCGTAGCTGTAATAACTGCCCATCCCGCTTTTAGCCCAGCTATTACTCCATTGGGTCCGACTAATACAACTGCTGGGTCCGAACTGCTCCACACAACTTCTTTATTTGTTGTATTATCCGGGGAAACCGATGCCACTAATGTTTCTGTACATCCTTCTTCAATTGTAAGTTCTTGATGATTCAAAAATACATTATTCGCTAATATCGGATTTACTCTAATTGTGCTTTGAGCAGACACTCCATTGCTTGCCGTACATGTTATAGTTGTTGTTCCTACACCAATAGCTGTAACAATACCGTTGTTTGTATAACCGCCGATTGAATTTTTTTCTTTCGTCACAGTCGCGACAGAGGAGTTTCCAATTGCATAAGTAATAGTGCTTTCTACTCCATCAGGATATAGCTTGGGCTTTATCTTATAGTTTTCTCCTAATGTCATATTAATCTCTGAAGGTATTCCTATCTGTGTTACCTCATCAATCGTAATATGATAAGAAGCACAATAGAAATTATCGTTATATCGGATCCATATCGCATATAAATAAACGCCTTTCTTATTGGGGGTTAACTTTACTACCTTATGATTGGAATTACCATATTGTAGTACCTCAGTAGAAAAAGCAAGTTCATCTTCAACTACCAATTTAAAAAAACTAGCTTTTTGTTGATCCCAATAAGATGTGATACCTACATCATAAATTGGATCAAGATTAAAGCTCTTTCCCAATGTGACGGTAATAGATTTTTCAACATTTCCTAATGCAAAAGAGACAACAGGAATAATGCTGAACAATAGTAAGATGATTTTTTTCATTAGTTTTTGAGGCTATGAAAAAGGCGTGCTACCATTCTTATACTTGCTCATCTATCGGTTACCGCCAAGTGACCTGCACAATACAAACAATGAATGAGGGGCTTGCCCCTACCTCAGACTGCTTGTTCCTATTGTGCGAATATTGGCGGTATTCATAGATGAATGGAACAAGAGCTAAAAGCTCAATATCTATATTATCTGTTCATTTCAAGCTTACGGAATGGAGACGCTTTTTCGGTTTGTTATTTGTGCCGCACATATCTGAGCAGCGGTTTTCTGTTCTCAACCTGCGGGATGACGCTCTTTTGAGAGTCTACTCCCTTTTGTGTTCTCTTCGTTTTATGTCTGTTTCTTGGTCTCCTTTTTAAAGTATTATTACTTCCCCGAAATTATCCTATAAGACTTTTCAAATTGTCTTATAAGATCAATAGTTCGTTAAAAAAATAACTTGATCAATTTTGTGGAGTAAGGAGTTATATCTTATGCCCTGTTTTTTGCCGCTTTGAGTATTTGTCATCGGTCACATAGCCCGCTATGATTCCTCTTCCAAAACCAACAAAAATACAGGTCAAAATTGCTCAACTTATTCTTTCGCCATTACTTATTTCCTTTTTTTTCCATAGTTTTTTTGACGATACCAATAAGCACTAACGGCCGCAGGCCACAACAGGCGCTGCAGTTTTTCTTTTCGCGGGCGAACAACGAGTTGCGCAACAGCGACTTTTGGCCCGTCGCCCACTTTTTCAAGTCCTTCCCACCGCCTGCACCGTTACTGCCACGCTTCTATGTATGGCAGCAGGTTTCCGTTTCGTTGCAGACTCTGTTTTGGAAAGAACTTTGTCAAATCAAAACACAAAAAAAGCGTGAACCTTTCGTTGTCGTTCCACCTTCGAGGCTCTCGCATTTGCCCTGTACCGTCGAACGAACAACGAACAGAGCCCACGCCGATATGATATACCATCTGATGCTACCCAAAAACGAAGAGACATGTCATGGCACGCACTAAAAGTGCTGCCATGACATTACTCATCTAACTGGGTAGGCGAATAACCACATCACCTGGGCATCTATCGTTGCCTTGTCTTGACGGTACATGAAACTTGCGAGATTTCGAAGGTCAAGAACAAGCGTTGATAAACGCCTTAATATATGTCGATCTCCTGTTTCCCACCCATACCCCACTTCTGCTTCGGTCCGAAGAACTGACCCTTGACTTCTGCTCGGCGTAGGCTCAAATTAACCTTTGTTCTTAAAACGCTCCATCTGGAGGCGCTCCCAAACAAAAGATTAATTCAGGAAATCAATTGCAAAAGTAGTGAAAAGTTTAGATGAGGGAAGCTTCTCAATATAAATATTCGGTCGTTTTACATTGTTTAACAAAACCATGCGTTTACATTTTTCGAGTGCGCTGGCAAAGGTGGGGGCTGCCATCGGCTTATGCTTCAAAGTCAACTCGTGTTGGGTGTGATTCCTTTTTTATCCATAGGGCGGGTTTGCTTTTGGAGGGCGCACAAACTGGCGGACGGATTTTCCGTAACACGCCTTGAAACGCCTTCTTTAGTAATGGTAAGTAGGTGTTCAAAATTAGTTTATACTATCCATGCAGGGTGAAACGTTTTGTTTTCTTATCTCTCTATGAACAAAACGTCTGGAAAGTAACCCACGTTTCTAGGGAATCAACAAGAATGTGGCTGGCAATTGGTGAAAGGGGCCTTGAAAGTCTGCATCTATTGTTGCCGTTTCATGGTCTATTTCTCTCAGCGAACGCGGGAGCAGACGCAAGCGCGTCTGGGGGCAGAGGCGGATGCATCTGGGAGCAGAGGCGGTCGTGTCTGGGAGCAGAGGCGGATGCGTCTGGGAGCAGAGGCGGATGCAGACGGGGCGAAGTTCGCTGACAAGTTGGGATTTTGTATTTACGAGGCATCGGGGGGACCCGCTGCGAGACTGGTTTGCGTTGCATCAAGGCTGTCGGCCCCGTTTGGCAAGCGAATCCAAATTGACAGACGGCGCGTAAACAAGTAGGAGCCGCCTCACCGCAGATGCGGCGAAGCGGCTCCTATAATATAAGTAAGTCGGTGGGCAAAATTAGTTTATACTGAATTGTCGTATTATTTTGTTCCTATAGCTTGCCGCCCTCCCCTCTCAGAAATCGTAGCACAGCCGGGCACAGACCACGAATAAATCGCCGTCGGCATTCGTGACGTATTGGCAGCAGGGCTGCACGTCCAAAGAGCGGGTGAGCTGGCGCCGCCACGTCATTTCAACGGAGTACTCGCGGCCCTGTTGGAAAAGGGCATACTGCCCGGAGAGGCCACACGCATTGCGGCTGTCTTGATAAACGCAGCCCACTTCACCATAGCGGCGGCAAGCGTTTGAGTGACAGGTGTTTTCAGAATACTGCGCCATAACGGAAATGCTTTTTTCTTCGGTTTTCCACAGGGGTTGCTCACCATAGGCCCACCAGGCGCAGCTTGTTTCTGCCGCAGGAGATTCCGTCAGCAATTCGCCTTCTTCGTCAACGGCAAACTGCCGACTGTGGACGGCTACGCCTGCGAAGTAATGCCCGTCGCGGTGGGAATATTCCAATTGCGAAATGTTGAAAACGCCGTCTTTTTTCGGACGCACGAGAAAAGGATTGTCGTGGCGACGCCAACCGTTGTAGCCCACACCATTATATAAGGAGTTTCTGAAGGTCCATCCGTTTCGGCTTACATCAAAATAAACCGTCAGGCCGGAGAAGGGATAATTGGCAATGGGATAGCTGGCGGCGATGGTTGGAAAGATGCCACACGAACTGTTGACGAAGAGCGACGTGGCATCCGACGTGAAGAAATCTTCGTTGACGTTGCGCACACCGAGAAAGACATTGGCATTCTCCCAGGCGTGGCGATAGCCCAACACGGCCAAGGCCGCCACATTGTTGTCGGCTTCGATGTTGGAAAAGGCCTGCCAGTCTGTCCCGATTCCCTCTTTGGCTTTGGCCATGTGGAGCGTTGCCGCTTCAAGATAGTCGGTTCCGCTTTTTATCGGCAGGTTCAAATCGAGCCTCAACAGGTTGAGCCAATTGGTTTTCTTGTTTGTGTTCCACTGCCATTCGGCGGTGTAACTGCCGCTGAAACATTGGGAGAAACAAGGCAGAGCAAAGAGACTGCCGGCCAAAAGGCAAAGGCAGAGGAGGGATTTTCGGATATTCATTGGTTTCATGAAACGTTTTATCTTATGTAGGCTACTTATTAATATTACGGCAATTCACTGGTTCGCACAGCAAAGCTAACAAGTTTTTGCGGCACTGGCAAGAGAAAGGCAACGATAAGTGGGACATAATCTTGGGTTTTCGGGCAAATCCGTTGGGCGAAATCTCGGATATTCCACATATTTTGCGTAAGTTTGCATTTTAAGTAGGTAATCAAAATTATTTATGAAATACTCCTTTGTCATCCCCGTATTCAACCGCCCCGATGAAGTGGACGAACTGCTTGAGAGCCTGACGAAACAATCGCTTCAGGATTTCGAAGTTCTCATCGTGGAAGATGGTTCATCGCAGCCCTGCCAAGAGGTGGCAGAGCGCTATGCCGATGCGCTCAATGTGCGCTATTTCATGAAGGAAAACTCGGGACCCGGCGGCTCGCGCAATTATGGCGTGGAACGGGCGAAGGGCGAGTATGTCATCATCCTCGACAGCGACGTGGTGCTGCCGGAGGGCTATCTTCAGGCCGTTGACGCGGAACTCAACGCCGCGCCCTGCGATGCTTTTGGAGGCCCCGACCGCGCCCATGAGTCGTTCACGCCCATGCAGAAAGCCATCAACTACGCCATGACGTCTTTCTTCACCACTGGCGGCATCCGTGGCGGGAAGAAGAAGATGGACAAGTTTTATCCGCGCTCGTTCAACATGGGGGTGCGCCGAACGGTCTATGCCGCACTCAATGGTTTCAGCAACATGCGCTTTGGCGAAGACATCGATTTCTCCACGCGCATTTTTGAGCAAGGCTATGCCTGCCGCCTCTTTCCAGAGGCCTGGGTTTGGCACAAGCGCCGCACCGACCTTCGAAAGTTTTTCAAGCAAGTGCACAACTCAGGCATCGCCCGCATCAACCTCACCAAGCGCCATCCCGGCACGCTCAAACTCGTGCATGCCTTGCCTGCCGTTTTTGCCGCTGGCTGCGCCCTGCTGGTGGTGCTGACCGCCGTGGCCGCCGCCCTTGGTTGCCCCCATTGGTGGGTATGCCTCACGCCGTTTGTGCTTTTTGCCCTCATCATCTGCGCCGACGCCACCCGCACGGCCCGAAGTCTGGGCGTTGGCCTTCGCGCCGTGGCCGCCGCTTATGTGCAGTTGCTTGGCTATGGCACAGGATTCATCCGTGCGTTCTGGCGCCGCTGTGTGCTCGGCAAGGGCGAATTTGAAGCTTTCAAAAAGAATTTCTATAAATAAGGAAGGTTACAAATGTCATGGCCGACAACGATCACACCATCATCCAAGACCTCAAAGCCGACGAGCGCCCAAGAGAGCGCCTCATCAAGCATGGTCCTTCAGCCCTACGCAATGCCGAACTGCTGGCCATCCTCATCGGGTCGGGGTCGACAACGGAAAATGCCGTGAGTCTCATGGAGCGCCTGCTCGTTGACCATCGCAACAGTCTGGGCGACGTGGGCAAGATGACGCTCGAACAGCTCTGCCGCTACAAAGGCATCGGCGAAGCGAAGGCGGTGTCGATTCTTGCAGCCTGCGAACTGGGCAAACGGCGGCAAGAAGAGCACGTGGAGGAACGCCCCAGCGCACAATCGTCGGAAGACATTTACCGCTACTTCCTCAACAAACTTCGCGACAATCCCGTTGAAGAATGCCACGTGTTGCTAATGAACCACAACCTACGCATCATCGGCAGTGTCTGTGTCAGTCGCGGCGGTATCACGGGAACTGTGGTCGACGTGCGGCTCGTTCTCCGCGAGGCCATCCTCGCCAACGCCACGTCCATTGCGCTCTGCCACAACCATCCTTCGGGCAGTTCCAAGCCCAGCCGGGAAGACGACCGCCTGACGCAAAGGGTGAAGGAAGCGGCGAAAGCCATGGACATACGCTTCATTGACCACATCGTCCTCGCTGACGGCAGCTATTACAGCTACAACGATGAGGGCCGGCTCTGACCACTCTGACACACCTAAGTAATGGTGAAAGAATAAATCGTTGAACAAAAAGACAGGGCATAAGTTATAAATCCCTACTCCACAAAATTGGTCAAGCTATTTTTTCACCATTACTAAACCTCAAGCCAACATATATCCCAACATGACATCAGAAGAAAAATTGAAATTGGAAGAAAGGGTTGTTGAAATCCTCAAAACGGTTTACGACCCAGAAATACCTGTTGACATCTATAACCTCGGCCTCATCTACCGCATCGAACTCCACGATGATGGGACGCTCGACGTTGACATGACGCTCACTGCCCCCAACTGTCCGGCAGCCGACTTCATTGTTGAAGACGTGCGCATCAAGCTCGATGGCATCACTGGCATAAAGGAAGCCCACGTCAACCTCGTCTTTGAGCCTGAATGGGACAAGGACATGATGAGCGAAGAGGCCAAACTCGAATTGGGGTTTATGTAAGTAAAGCCATTACTAACCCAAAAGCTTTCTGCCAATCTTTTTCATCTTACGACAACACGCTTTCAGCCCAATGAAAAATATCTATTTCCTCTCCGACGCCCACTTGGGCAGTTTGGCCATTCCACACGCCCGAACTCAAGAGCGCCGCTTGGTCAATTTCCTCGACAGCATCAAGCATAAGGCGGATGCCATTTATCTCTTGGGCGACATTTTCGACTTCTGGCACGAATATAAATACGTCGTCCCGAAGGGCTACACGCGCCTACTTGGAAAAATCAGCGAACTGACTGACATGGGCGTGGAGGTGCATTTCTTCACGGGCAACCACGACCTCTGGGTGCACGATTATTTTGAAAAGGAATGCGGCATGACCATCCACCGCCAAAGCACCACACTGGAAATCTATGGTAAGGTGTTTTATCTGGCACACGGCGACGGCCTCGGGTCGACCGACCGTTCGTTTCGCTTCCTCCGCTCCGTGTTCCACAACGCCACCTGCCAGCGTCTCTTCGCCGCCCTACACCCACGATGGGGTATGGCTTTCGGACTGGAATGGGCACGACGCAGCAGAATGAAGCGCGTGGACGGTAAGGAACCAGAATACCAAGGAGAAGACAACGAGGAACTCATCCGATTTGCCAAAGACTATCTCTCCACACACCCCGACATCAACTATTTCATCTTCGGACACCGCCACATTGAACTTGACCTCATGCTCTCGCGCACCACGCGGGCCATCATCCTCGGCGACTGGATAACGGAATTTTCCTATGCCGTGTTCGACGGCGAACACATGTTGCTGGAAGAATTTGTGGAGGGAGAGACGCAGCCCTGACCTGCGGTCTGGCCCCTTTTCCTATGCCCCTATCTTAACGCCATTCGTCATCCCAATAATTCACCCATACCAAATCGACACCACAATGGACGAATATTTCTTGAGCGCCCAACACATCGTGAAGCGCTTTGCCAACCACACGGCACTCAATGACGTGAGCATTGACGTGCCCCGCGGAAAGGTTTTCGGTCTGCTGGGCCCTAACGGGGCAGGCAAGACAACGCTCATCCGCATCATCAACCGCATTACCGCCCCCGACAGCGGCGAGGTCATCTTTGACGGCCATCCCTTCTCTGCCGACGATGTGGCACGCATTGGCTATCTGCCTGAAGAACGCGGCCTCTACAAGAAAATGAAGGTTGGCGAACAGGCCGTTTATCTGGCCATGCTCAAAGGACTGAGCCGCGCGGAAGCCACAAAACGCCTGCACGACTGGTTTAAGCGTCTGGACATTATGGCCTGGTGGAACAAAAAACTGGAAGAACTCTCGAAGGGTATGCAGCAGAAGGTGCAGTTTGTCATCACCGTGCTCCATCAGCCGCAACTCGTGATTCTCGATGAACCTTTCTCGGGCTTCGACCCCGTGAACGCTGAGATTCTCAAGCGTGAGATACTGCGCCTGCGCGACGAAGGTGCCACCATCATTTTCTCCACCCACAACATGTCGTCCGTTGAAGACATCTGCGACAACATCGCGCTCATCAACAAGTCGCATGTGGCCCTGAGTGGCAAAGTCGACGAGGTGCGTGAGCGCTATCGCAGCGGCATCTTCGAGGTGAAGGCCACAAGCGGCAGCCTTGATGGGATGTCGCCGCTCTTTGAAGTCAACAACGTGCAGACGGTGGGCGGACTGACCACGTACAAACTCACAAAAGCCCCTGGCGTCAGCAACGGTCAACTCGTTACCGACCTGGCCGGCCGTCTTGAAATCCGCTCTTTCTGCGAGCAGATGCCATCCATGCAGGAAATCTTCTTGAAAGTGGTGGGGGCAGAAAATCCGAAAGACGCTGCCACAACTCATGAACCTCTAAAAGCGGAATAGAAAATGAACAAGACACTGATTATCATACAGCGCGAATTTATGACGCGCGTCAAGAAGAAATCCTTCATCCTCCTCACCATCCTGATGCCCTTCATCTTCGCGGCACTCATCTTTGTGCCGCTCTGGCTCGCTTCGATTAAAGACACCGACCAGAAGGTGGTGAAGGTGGTCGACAAAACGCAGCAATACGTGGCGCTCTTCAAAGACAATACCACGTACCACTTCGAACCGGCAGAAGCCGACAATGCCGCATTCTATGCCGACGGGACGGACGTTGAAGCGGTCATCGTTATCACGGGCAACCTCGTTGACAATCCCAAGGCCGTGAGCATCAATTCGCCGCAACCCGTGTCAAACGAGTTGCTGAGCTACACCCGCGAAGTGCTCAACAACGAAGTGCGGCGTGCCAAGCTCAAAAGCTATAACGTGCCGCAGCTCGACAAGATCATCGACGACGTACAGAGCGACTTCGACATCAAAACCGTCATCAAAAAAGAAGACGGACATGAAAGCGCCTCCGACACCAACATCGCCATCGCGGCAGGCTTCATCTTCACGTTTCTCATCTATCTCTTTGTCATGACCTACGGCGCTGCCGTGATGCAGAGCGTGATGGAGGAGAAAACCAACCGCATCATGGAGCTCATGGTGTCGAGCGTGAAGCCATTCCAGCTTATGATGGGCAAAATCATCGGTGTGGCGCTCGTGGGTTTCCTGCAACTCATCATCTGGGGCGTGATGTTTGCCGTCATCCTCTTCATTTGCGGCAGCATCTTCGGCACTTCGCAGGTACCGGCCGACCCGATGCTGACGGCACAAACGGCGGCCATGCAGCAGAGCATGCCTTCGGAAACCAGTGAGATTCTCGCCGCCATCATGAATCTGCCATTCGCCGAACTCGGCATCATGTTTGTGTTTTATTTCGTGGGCGGCTATCTGCTCTACGCCTCTTTCTTCGCAGCCGTCGGCGCCAGTGTCAACGCGCAAGAAGATAGTTCGCAGTTTGTCATGCCCGTGGTGCTCATCATGATTTTCGGCCTCTATGCCGCCATGTACAGCGCCGACAACACCAATGGTCCGCTCGCCTTTTGGGCTTCCATCTTCCCCCTCACCTCGCCCATCGTCATGATGGTGCGCATCCCCTTCGGTGTGCCCTTGTGGCAGGAAGTTCTCTCCCTCGGCGTGCTCTACGCCACCACCATCTTCTTCATCTGGCTCAGCGGTAAAATCTACCGCGTCGGCATTCTGATGTACGGCAAAAAGCCAAGCTTGAAGGAAATGGCGAAATGGATTCGATATAAATAGCAGAGACGCTGGCCCGACCGCCTGCGCAATAATTTGAACACCCATAAAATGCCTGTCTGAATCCCTCGTCGGCTTCAGGCAGGCATGATAAGTAGTAATATTAAACCACTTACTCCCCTCAAACAAACGGGTTCTCCGGGAACCACCCTTCGTTAGAAACAGATACATCTATATATGGCAAACGTAAAATCATTAGTTAAAAAACAAATTCGCCTCGATGTTGTCTTCAGCATCATTTGGGCGAGACGCAAGAAATACCTCATTCCCGTCGGCACCACCCTCATCGCCTTCTATCTGCTGATGTGTTGCGTACCGCGCTACTATTCGGTAAAGGTGATGCTTGCCCCTGAATATGAAACGCCCTCTGTCGGCGGCGGACTGTCGAGCCTCGCCTCCATGGCCAACATCAATTTGGGAAGCCTTGGCGGCTCCAACGATGCCATCACCCCCACCATCTATCCCGACCTCATGAAGAGCACGGACTTCATCGTGCCGCTCTTCGACGTGAAAGTCACCACCAGCGACGGCAAATTCTCTGGTCCTTACAGCACCTATCTCAAAGAGGCTTGCAAAGCCCCTTGGTGGGACATGGCCATGATGTATGTGGGAAGCTTGATTTCATCGAAAGACGAGGAAGGCAGCACGGGGGAAGCCCAGCACATTGACCCATTCCACCTCACGAAAAAGCAAAAGGAAATGGCCGACGCCATCTCGGCGGGCATTGCCTGCACCGTTGACAAGAAAACGGACGTCATCTCCATCACCACAACGGCGCAAGACCCACTGGTGGCCGCACAGCTTGCCGACACCATCCGCGAACGCCTGCAGGATTTCATCACGGAATATCGTACGCACAAAGCACGCATCGAGCTCAACCACATGCACGAGATTGCCAACAACGCTTATCTCAACTACATGAAGAAGCAGAAGGAATATGCCGACTATTGCGATTCCCACCAGGACCTCGTGTTGGAAGCCTACAAGGCCAAGGCTGAGAACTTGGAAAACGAACTCCAGTTGGCTTTCAATGCCTATAGCGGTGCGAAGACGCAGGAAACGATTGCCCAGGCAAAGGTGCTTTCAAAGACACCAGCCTTCACCACACTGCAAAATGCCACCGTCCCCCTGCGCCCTGCCGGCCCGAAGCGCATGATGTTTGCCATCGTCATGGCCATGCTCTGCTTCTTGGTGCAAACCGTCTACTTCATTGCGAAGGATGTCAAGAAGATGGAGGTGGACAACGAAGCGTGAGATGCCGGATGCTTCGGCATACCGATGCTTGGCGCTAACCCAAGAATGGTTTCCATTCCCAATTCTTCCAACACCGACAGGAGGCCGCGAAAATCGGGACACGCTCTGAAGCACGCCCTTTTCCCTTTCGGCTTCCCATTTAACTAAGACTCCAACATGATATTCTTCGGCCTATTGCTTCTGCTGTTTGCCGCCACAAGCGCCCTGTGCTTTTTCGACGGCGAAAAGACGCGCACCGTTTGGTGTACCTTCGCAGCCGTTGCAACCCTGCTGTTCCTGCTCGCCGCTTTCCGCCCCGTTGGCCTCGACCAAGACTCCGAAAACTACGTACAATATTATTACGGCAACACTGAGCAGATTCTGGAATTTACCTTTACCGCCATCTCTGCCCTTGTGAGTTTCTTCGCCGACAGTCCGCGCGGCATGTTTGTGGTCTACGCCCTACTCGGCGTTCTCCTGCACACCTGGGCCATCACGCGCAGCACACCATTTTGGCTCTTGGCATTGGTGGTTTGGATGGGCAATTTCTATCTTTATCAGGAAGTCACCCAAATCCGCGTTGCCGTGGCCGCCGGCCTCTTCCTCGTTGGACTCAGCTACCTCGCGAAAGGCGAGAAGCGCACCTATCTGCTCTTTAGTCTGGCCGCCGCCTGTTTCCACTATAGTGCCTTCGTGCTACCCTTGCTCACCTTTTTCGGAAGCCGTCCCCTCACGCTGCGCGGCCGCCTCGTCATTGGCGCGATTCCCCTGTTGGGCTATCTGCTCTTCTTCGGCGGATTCGACCCCATTGCTTCCCTTCCCATCCCCTGGATTCAGGAAAAGCTCTGGATTTATGAGCGACTGCGCGACAGCGGCATGGCGGGCGATGCCATCAACGTGTTCAACATCGTCTACGTCATGCGCCTCCTCGTTTTCTATCTCCTTCTCTGGAAATACGACGTCATTAAAGAGCAGGCGCCCAACCTCTCGCTGCTTCTGAAGGTGTTTGCCATCTCCTATTTCTGCTTCACCGCCCTCGGTGCGCTGCCAGTTATGGCATTCCGCTATGCAGAACTCTTCGGCGTGGTGGAAATCGTGATGGTGCCCTACCTTGCGCTGACCATGAAGCCAGAAGCCTTCGGCAAATCCTTGGTCATCGTCTTCGCCTTCGGCTGCATGATGCTTAACGTATTCTATAACGAACTTCTTAAACTCTCATGACAAATACAGAACAAACGCCACACGTGGCCATCCTCATGGCCACCTACAACGGCTCAAAATACCTGCCACACCAGATTGACTCCATTCTGAAACAGCATTACACCAACTGGACGCTGTACGTGCAGGATGACCTCTCCACCGACAACACGCCCGAAATTCTCGCCGACTATGCAAAGCGCGATACCCGTATCAAGGTGGTCGACAACCAAGAAAAACTGGGAGCGAAACGAAACTTCATGACGCTCATGGAGAAGGTGGAGGCCGACTATTATATGTTCTCCGACCAAGACGATGAATGGCTGCCTGAAAAGATTCTCGTCACCATGAAGAAGATGATGGAGGAGGAAAACGAAGCACCGGAGAAGCCAGTCATCGTCCACACGGACCTGCTCGTGGTCGATTCCGACCTGAAAGAGATTGCGCCCTCGCTTTGGGAGATGTTCCGCATCTCGCCCCGCATCCTCTGCAACCTCGACATGCTCGGCGGTCACTGTCTCGTGACAGGATGCACGATGATGTTCAACAAAGCCGTGAGAGACCTCTCCATCCCGATGCCAGAAGCGGCCATTATGCACGACGTGTGGATGGCACTGGTCACATTTAAAAACGGCGGCCGCATCGGATATGTGGAAGAACCCACCATCCTCTATCGCCAACACGGCAGCAACACGCTCGGTGCCATTGATTTCCGAACGAACTATATCATCAACAAAATCCGCTCCCTCGGACACACACTGGCCGACGGATGGCGCTACTACCGCATGCTGCGCTGCGTGGACTACGGCTCTATCTTCAAATTCTACCGCCATAAGTGGATTTACTATAAAGCATACAACAAGGAACTCTCAGAGAAAAACAAATATTCGAAATGATATCCGTTTGCATCGCCTCATACAACGGCGCCCGCTACATACGTGAGCAGATTGAAAGCATCGTCGCCCAATTGGATGACAACGATGAAATCATTGTCTGCGACGACCATTCCACTGACGACACGGTCGCGATTGTCAAAAGTCTTCCGTATCAGCAAATCCGCCTGGTTGAAAATGAGAAGAACCTGGGATATACGGGGAATTTCGAGCACTGCATCGCCCTGGCACGCGGAGAATATATCTTTCTCTGCGACCAAGACGACATCTGGAAGTCCAACAAGGTGGCCCTCTGTCTGAAGGCCCTGGAGAAGGCCGACTTCGTGGTGACGGATGCCGTCATCACCGATGCCGAAGGCCGCGAAACCCACGCTTCGTTCTTCAAGGAACGCGGCATCCACCGCTCTTGGCTGGGCAACATCGTCAAATTCGGTTTTCTGGGCTGCCTCTTCGCCTTCAAGAGCAGCGTGCGCGACAAAGCCCTGCCTTTTCCGAAACGGCGCAACCTCTGCACGCACGACAACTGGCTCTTCCTCGTTGGCAAAACGTTCTTCAAAGTGGCCGTGCTCGACACCCCGCTCGTTTGCTACCGCCGCCACGGCGGCAACACCTCCTTTGGCAGCGAGTATGCCGGAACGCCGCTCTCCTTCAAGATACGCTATCGCCTGTATCTGATTGCGCAACTGCTCAAACGCTGCTTGTAAGGGGTGTTCTATAAATTAGCTTGAGCCGATTTTACATTTATCGCGAAGCAGATTGTTGTATTTCAAAGACGAGCATAGCGAACTATGTGAGTCTTTGAAATACAGCAAGATGCGAGTAAGAACTGTAAAAGCGGCCAAGTCAATCCTAAATAAAGAATCTCCTTTAAAACTAATTTATAGAACATCCCTTAAGCAATAGTAAGTAGCAGGGAAGCTGCAGGCAATATCTTCCCACTTATTGTCACCTACTTATCATACACAGCACACATGATGACAGACCTAACGACATACCTCCCCATCACCGACCCCACATGGATATTCTTCATCGTGCTCAGCATCATCCTCTTTGCGCCGATGCTCCTTGAGCGTCTGAAGATACCCTCAATCGTTGGCATGATTGCGGCCGGCATTCTCATCGGCCCCCACGGTTTCCATCTGCTCGAACGCGACAGCAGTTTCGAGCTTTTCGGCAAGGTGGGACTCTACTACATCATGTTTCTCGCCTCACTCGAGATGAACATGCAGGACGTGCAGAAAATCAAGATGCGCGCCCTCGTCCTTGGTCTGCTTAGTTTTGGCCTGCCGATAACACTTGGCTTCGTGGCCAACCACAGTTTGCTGGGCTACGGCATCGCAGCCTCCGTGCTCATGGCCGCCATGTATGCCTCCCACACCCTCATTGCCTACCCCATCGTTCTCCGCTATGGTCTGTCGCGGCGCATGAGTGTAAGCATAGCCGTTGGCGGCACCATCGTTGCCGACACCCTGACGCTCCTTGTCCTTGCCGTTGTCGGCGGCACATTCAAAGGGGAAGCCTCTGGGCTTTTCTGGGTATGGCTACTGGTGAAGGTCGTGGTGTTGAGCGGCCTGATTGTCGCTGGCTTCCCAGCCCTCGCCCGCTGGTTTTTCCGCCGTTACGATGAAGGCGTCGTGCAATACATTTTCGTGCTCGCCCTTGTTTTTCTCGGTGCCGGTCTGATGGAATTTGTGGGCATGGAAGGCATCCTCGGTGCCTTCTTAGTGGGCATTGTGCTCAACCGCACCATTCCGCCGTCGTCGCCTCTGATGAACCACCTCGAATTTGTGGGCAACGCCCTCTTCATCCCCTATTTTCTGATTGGTGTCGGCATGTTGCTCAACGTTCAGGCATTCGTTGAAAGTTCCAACGTATTCCTGATTGCCTTGGTGATGATTGTCGTGGGAACGGGCAGCAAATGGCTCGCCTCTTTCTTCACGCAGAAAATCTATCGCCTGCCCGCTTCAGAACGCGCCTTGATGTTCGGCCTGACCAACTCCCGCGCAGCTGCCACCCTGGCGGTGGTGCTCGTTGGCTACCAAATCATCCTGCCCGACGGCCAGCACCTTTTGGGCGAAGACGTGCTCAACGGAACCATGATGTTCATCCTCGTCACCTGCGTAATCAGTTCGTTCACCACGGAAAACATCGCGCGAAAAATCGCTGAAAGCGGCAAGCCCGATGTGGCCATGCCGGTTGAAGCCAGCGACCGCCTACTCATCGCCCTCTCCAACCCCGACAACGTCAGTCCGCTGGTCAATCTGGCCCTCATGTTGCGCACTCCCGGTGCGCCTTCGCCGCTCACCGCGCTCAACGTGGTACTTGAAGACGACCCCGACGCGCGTGAGAGTGGACTGAAACAATTGGAACAAGCCGTCAAGATTGCCGCTGCCGCCAACGTGAAACTCGTCACGCGCAGCCGATGGTCGGTCAACGTGGTCAGCGGCATTTCCCACACCATAAAGGAAAACGACATATCAGACCTCCTCATCGGTCTTCACCAGAAAACGCGCCTCTCTGAGAGTTTCTACGGAAAGCTCACCAACGACCTGGTGGCCGCCGTGGAGCAGCACGTGTTTGTCTATCGTCCTGTCATACCTCTCAACACCGTGATGCGCCTCCACCTGGTTGTGCCGCGCAAAGCGGAATTTGAGCCGGGCTTTGCCGCCTGGGCCAAGCGCGTGGCCCTTCTCGCCACGCAGCTGAGTTGCAGCGTGGAGACTTACAGCGGACGTGGCACACTGGAAGCCTTGCAGCAGACGTGGGACCGCCAACACTTCAACGTGCGTGCCGAACGCCATGTCTATAACGAATGGCACAATTTCATCTCCATCGCCCACAACGCCAAGGAAGCCCACATGGTAATCTTCGTTGTTTCGCGCCGCGGAACGCTCTCTTACCACCATTACATGGAACACCTTCCCGACCAGTTGGAGCGCTATTTCTCTTCCCACAACACGCTGCTCCTCTTCCCGGCTCAACCAGCTTCTGTCGCTGGTTCTGCTTCCATGCGCGGTGGCGTGCCGATGAAGGTGAGATGAGAGAGTTTGGATAACATTATATACCGCCATACTCCTTCCCCACCCTATCAATAAACCATTAATTCCCCTTCCATGTCCTCCCCCTTCCTCGTCGATGTCGTCCTGCCCCTCGCCCTGCCTGGTGCCTTCACCTATGCCCTGCCGGAAAGCCTGGCAGGCAAGGTCACTGTGGGCAGCCGTGTGGTAGTGCCGCTCGGCAAGCGCAAACAATACACCGCCATCGTTGTGCGTTGTCCCGGCACTCCCGCCGCCGCGGGCATACAGATAAAGGAAATTCTGGAAGTGGTGGACGAAGCGCCGCTTCTGCTCCCTGCGCAACTCGAAATGTGGCGATGGATGGCCCATTATTATATGTGTACGCCAGGCGAGGTGATGAAGGCCGCCCTGCCCTCCGGACTGAAACTTGAGAGCGAAGCGTTTGTGGTGCTTCCGAAAGACCGCGTCGCAGACGACGAGGCCAACGAGACAGACGATGAAGAAGGCGTTGCCAACAATCCCGCCCATCCTCCCGTCATCGGTTCGGCTTCCTTGGGCGCTGAGCAGCAAATTTTCTGTGCGCTCGCCGACCATAAGCCGCAAAGCATCGAGCAATTGCAGAAGACGCTGACAGGCGTGAAGGGCGTGTTGCCAGCCTTGCGCCGCCTCATCGAAAGCGGCGAGATAACGGTGCAGGAAAGGCTCAGCCAGGGATTTGTGGCCAAGAAGGAAACGCATGTGCGCCTCGCTGAAAAATACCGCGACAACGAAACGGCGCAGCATTTCCTGCTTGACTCCCTGCGCCGCTCTGAACGACAGAAGGAAGTGGTGATGACGCTGATTGAGAAGGCCGACTGCCTGCGCAGCGAACTGAATGCCCGCATTCCGGGAGCGGCAGCGGCACTGGCGGGACTGAAGAAGAAGGGGGTCGTCGAACTGCTGGATGTGGTGGCCGACCGATTGAAAACGGTGGAGGCCGACCCCAACAAAACGCCTTCCACGCTCTCGAAATCACAGAGCGCAGCACTGGCCGATATCAACGCGGCGTTTGAAAAACACGACGTGTGCCTGCTTCATGGTGTCACGTCGAGCGGAAAGACGGAGGTGTACACCGAACTCATCAACCACACTCTGGCCGCAGGGAAGCAGGTGCTATATCTCGTCCCTGAAATCGCTCTCACCACCCAACTGACGGAACGCCTCGGGCGCGTGTTCGGCGAGAAGATGGGCGTTTACCATTCAAAATTTCCCGACGCTGAGCGCGTAGAGATGTGGCACCGCCAACTCTCGCCCCGTGCCTTCCCGCTCATAGTGGGCGTGCGCTCTTCCCTGTTTCTGCCTTTCCAAAATCTCGGACTGGTCATCGTTGACGAGGAACACGAAACGAGCTATAAGCAGCAAGACCCGGCACCGCGCTACAATGCCCGCGACACGGCCATCGTCTTAGCACAGAAATGCGGCGGCGCGAAGGTGTTGCTCGGAACGGCCACACCTGCGCTCGAAACTTACTTCAACGCAACACGCAGCCACAAATACGGACTCTCAACGCTCACGGAGCGCTTCGGCGGGGTGAACATGCCGGAAATCGTGGTGGAGAACGTGAAGGAACTGCGCCGCAAAAAACTCATGAAAACGGCGCTCTCGCCGCGCCTCATCGAGGAGGTGAGAGCGGCCATCGACAGCGGCGAACAGGCCATTCTCTTTCTCAACCGACGGGGCTACGCTCCCGTGCTCGAATGCCGTTCCTGCGGATGGACGCCGCGCTGCCAAGCCTGCGACGTGCCGCTCACATTCCATCAGAAGAGCCACCGCTTGGTTTGCCACTATTGCGGCGCGAGCCACGACATTCCACGCCAATGCCCCAACTGCGGCGACACGGACTTGCGCGACATTGGCTACGGCACGGAGCGCATTGAAGAAACCGTGGCGCAACTGTTCCCGACGGCACACATCGCTCGCATGGACCTCGACACGACGCAGACGCGCTCGGCCTACGAACACATCATCCGCGACTTCCAGACGGGCAAGACCAACTTGCTCGTGGGCACGCAGATGGTGACGAAGGGACTGGACTTCGAGCATGTGCGCGTCGTGGGCATCATCAATGCCGACCAGATGCTCAACCAGCCCAACTTCCGCGCCTTTGAACGTGCCTTCCAGATGATGTCGCAGGTGGCAGGACGCGCAGGGCGCCGCGGCAAACGCGGACTGGTGGTGCTGCAAACGCGACAGCCCGACTTGGGCGTGGTGAAGCAGGTGGTGGAGAATGACTACGAGACGCTCTTCAAACAGCAGATTGTTGAGCGCGAACAATTTCTCTACCCGCCTTTCGTGCGCATCATCGACATCTATCTCAAACACCGCAACGAAGACATCTGCTCGCACGCCGCCGATTCGCTGGCCTACATGCTCCGCCCTTATTTCGGCGACATGCTCTTGGGCCCCGACCGCCCATCTGTCGGGCGCGTGCAGTATTTCCACATCCGCAAACTCATGCTGAAAATAAAAACGGGCACCTCTGCCTCGCAGCTGCGCCAGCTGCTTCTCTCAGCCCGCAACGGACTCCTGCAACAGCCGGCCTACAAAAGCGTGAACATCTATTTCGATGTCGACCCGATGTAATCTTTCCTAGAAACGCCCTCCGCGTAGCCCCCTTAGATTTGCAGGCTACGCGGCGGGCGTTTTTTATTGGCGCTCTAATGGCGCTTTATTTCGCGCCGCCCGCCCACTTTTTCCCAACGTTCTTGCCACGGTGCGAAAAAACATTCGTATCTTTGCAGCTAAAGAACTGATTATAAGCAAATAGGTTGTAACGTCCAATTGCATTATACAGGACATCCCTTCAGTCATCAAACAAACCATTTCATACTTATCATTTATGAGCAAAACAAACCTATTCCACCGCGTGAAACAAACGCTCTTGTTGCTTTGCCTGATGTGTTCGGCGTTCGGTCTGAAAGCCGCCGTCGTGACGCCAGAAGCCAACAAGACGTATTTCATCGTGAACAAGCAAACGGGCTGCGTGTTGAGCAACGGCAACTCCACCAACACGGATTCGCCCATCTATTGTCTCACACGCGAAGAAAACAACTACGGCCAGCGTTGGACAATGGAACTTGTCAGCGACAACGTGTATGCCTTCCGCAACGAACTTTCCCGAATGGGCATCGACGCTGCGCTCAACGGCATCAGCGCTGGCAAAACGCCGTTGCAATACACGTTCGACAAGACAAACACCAACCAGCAGTGTCACCTAATGAGCGTGGACGGAGAAGAGGGGGTGTTCCAACTGGCCTACCTCTATAAAGGACAGACTTACTATATGAGCCTCTCCGAAGAGACGTTCTACACCAAAACGGTCATGACCACCGACCAGACCGACCAACACACCTACTTCACCCTCGAAGAGACGCAGCCGGCACCGGAACCCGTGAAAAACGACTGGGAGAACGAAGAGGTGTTTGCCGTTGGCAAAGAACCAGGACATGCCACTTACATGCCCTACGAATCGACCGAAGCGCTCCGCGCCGATGCCGAACGCTATGCCAAACCGTGGCTCGACCCCGTGAGCCAACGCGTGATGAGCCTCAACGGTGTCTGGAAACTGAAATGGGTGCAGAGCGTGGAAAACCGCCCAGGCGAAGAGGATTTCTACGGCGACAAGGTGGATGCCTCGCAATGGGACACCATCTCGGTGCCTTCCTGCCTGGAGATGAAGGGATATGGCGACCCGCTCTACATCAACGTGGAATATGCCTTCCAAGACAACCCGCCCTACATCCAGATGAAAAACGGGCTCTACAACTCTGTCGGCTCTTACCGCCGCGACTTCACCCTGCCTGCAGGCTGGAAGGGGGAACGCATTTTCCTCCACTTCGACGGCATCTATGGCGGTGCCTACATTTGGGTGAACGGCCAAAAGGTGGGATACACGGAAGGCTCGAACAACGATGCCGAATTTGACGTGACGGAATACGTGCGCGAAGGGGTGAACAATCTCAGCGTGCAGGTGATTCGCTGGACCGATGGTTCGTATCTCGAAGGACAAGACATCTTCCACATGAGCGGCATCTTCCGCGACGTCTATCTCATGGCCACGCCGCAGACTTATCTGCGCGACCACTACATCACGAGCCGCCTCTCTGCAGTTGGGAAATACCAAACGGGCTCCATGACGGTGCAGCTCGCCATGTGCAACAAAACGCAACAGGCGACTGAAAAGCAGGTGCGCGTGCGCCTCTACAGCCCGGCGGGTGAACTCGTGGGCGAGAAAACGGCCGACTTTGCTTTCTCTGCCGACGACAAGGAGGTGGAGAAGACCGCCAAACTGACGTTTGACAACCTCACGAACCTCATGCCCTGGACGGCTGAAACGCCAAACCTCTACACCGTTGAACTCGCCCAGCTGGATGCCAACGGCAACGAAGAGGAGGCTTTTGCCACCAAATATGGTTTCCGCACCATCGAAATCAAAAACAGCCAGGTCTACATCAACGGACAAAGGGTGTTCTTCAAAGGCGTAAACACGCAAGACACGCATCCCGTTCACGGACGCTCCATCGACGTTCCGACCATGTTGCGCGACATCAAGATGATGAAGCAAGCGAACGTCAACACCGTCAGAACGAGCCACTATCCGCGACAGGCGAAAATGAACGCCATGTTTGACCACTATGGTCTCTACGTGATGGACGAGGCCGACGTGGAATGCCACTACAACTGGACACACAGCGGCAGGGGCGGCATCACTTTCCAAGACTCTTGGAAGGCGCAGTATGTCGACCGCACGGAACGCATGGTGCTTCGCGACCGCAACCACCCCTCAATCACCTTCTGGAGCCTGGGCAACGAGAGCAACAATGGTTCTAACTTCGTGGCCACCTACCAGGCCACGCGCAACCTTGACCCACGCCCCATCCACTATGAAGGCTGCACCAATGCCGGACAGAGCAACACCACCGACATCTGGAGCAAGATGTATCCCTCTCTCAAAGAGGCCACCGACGCGGCCAATAACAACTGGGCGCAGCAGCCTTATTTCATGTGTGAATATGCCCACGCGATGGGCAACGCAATGGGCAATTTCCAGGAATATTGGGACATCATCGAATCGAGCCGTTACGGCATCGGCGGTTGCGTTTGGGACTGGGTGGACCAGGCCATCTATTCTGCCGACGACATCAAGGCGGGCAACTATGAAGCCAACGGTTTCTACAAATTCCGCACAGGCTACGACTGGCCGCAAGCGCCACACCAGGGCAACTTCGTCAACAACGGCATCATCGGTGCCGACCGCGGTTGGAGCGCGAAACTGACGGAGGTGAAGAAGGTTTACCAATACGTGAAGTTCAGCGACTTCAACGCCAAGAAGGCTACGGTCAAAATAACGAACGCCTATGCCTTCACCAACCTGAAGGACTATGTGCTTGCCGCCAACGTTCTGGTCAACGGCAAGAGCGTTGAAACGTCGCAGCAACCTCTCGCAGCCATCCTGCCAGGCAAGAGCAGTGTCGTTGCGCTCACCTTGAAGGGCGGCTACGATGCCGATGCAGAAGTGCTGGTCAATCTGGAAGTGCTTCGTCCGGAAGCCACCGACTATGCCGACGCGCTCTACCCCGTCGCCGCTGAGCAGTTCACCATTCAGGAACGCCAGAAAACGCTGCCAGCAGTGCAGATGGCCGACAACGAACTGAAGCTTGTCAGCGCAACGCAGGGAACGTCACGCATCGTGAAAAACGCCAACTTCCTTATCCAGTTCTCCAAAGATGGCATCATCGAGAAATGGCAGATGAAAGGCATCGACGTGGTGAAGGCCAACGGCGGTCCCGACTATGAGAACTATCGCTGGATTGAAAACGACGCACCCTATGGTGGCGATCCGGCCTACAGCGCCGACAACGGCATCAACAGCCGCTCGGCACAGCTGAAGATGGCAACCGACAGAATGTCGGCCACCATGACGGTGAGAGCCACGGGACGCAACTGCAGCTATCTCTTCACTTACACGATTTACGCCAACGGCATTGTGGACTTGAAGGCCGACTACACGGCCAACATCTCCAACCTCCGACGCATTGGCATGCAGATGCTGATGCCGGGCGAGCTCTCCAACGTGAAATATTACGCACGTGGTCCTTGGGCCAACTACATCGACCGCCACACGGGCTCTTTCCTCGGAGAATACACCACCACGGTTGCCGACATGAACGAATACTACCTGCGCCCACAAACGATGGGCAACCGTCAGGACCTCCGCAGTCTTGAAATGACGAATCCCGAAACGGGCAACGGCATACGCGTGGACGCTGAAGGAGAAGTGGCGTTCAGCACGCTTTATTGGAGCGATGTGCAACTCAAGGCCAAAAGCCACAATTGGGAACTCTCCGTTCCGCAGCGGCCTGCCGACCGCACCATCTACGCGCATTTCGACTACCGCCAGCTTGGTCTCGGCAACGGTAGCTGCGGCCCAGGCACCACCGATGCCTACAAGCTCCCCTCTTCGGGAACGTACTCCTACAAATTGCGCTTCTCGCCGGTCAGCGCCGTGCCATCATCAATCGCTGGTGTGAACACCACCGACAATCTGCGCATCCGCACCACCGCTGCTGCCGTCACGGTGGAAGGCCCACTGGAAGCCGGCACTTCCCTCGTGGTTTACGACCTCGGCGGTTCTGCTCTCCTGCGCCACGCCGTTTCTGGCAACGCACAGAGCGCCACACTGCCGATTGCTGACCTGCCCCACGGTGCCTACCTCCTTCAGGTGGCAACGCCCAACGGACAGCGCACGCACAAGTTTGTGAAGTAAGCCCAGAAGAACTTCGTAGCGGCTTTGCGCCAACACGAAACGATTTATAAAAGAAAGGTGCGACACGCCATCATGTGTGTCGCACCTTTCTTTGCATAGTGAAAGTGCTTCCTGAAAAGCTTGACAAGTTGTCGATTCGCGGCCGCAGGTAGCGCTACTCGCGGCCGAAGGTAACACGACTCGCGGCCGCGAGTAGCACGATTAGCGGCCGCGAATCGATAACTTCCTATTAGGTAGGGTGTTCAAAATATAGAAAAATCTTTGCGCGTTTTTAAGCCAAATAGCGTAGCGACATAGCAACAAGAGGCGCTGCGCGAACATTCGGCGAAGGCCTGAGGCGAAGCACTGTAGCTCACTTTGCTCGCAAAGTGAGGGGGTCGAATATTGTGGCGGCCAAACACGGCTAAAAATCCAACAAAGTCATGCCCCAGAGCGCTGGCCATTTTCGCTACGTGTTCGTGGCCCTCACTTTGCGAGCAAAGTGAGCTACAATGCTGGCGCCTCAACAGACGATGATGCGGGCCAGCGCAAATCTCTGCTGCGAGGGCGCTGCTGCCTCTTTACAAGCCTTGATTTTCATGGATTTTGAACACCCTACCTGAAAGGCAGAATGTTCAAAATCCCTATAATATCTGCATAATTTTTTCGCAGGATTTTTAAAACCCACCCCACAGCCGCGCCCCAATCCCAATATTTATCAGCGCACACGGGAGCAGAGACGAACGCTCTGGGAGCAGAGGCATTCGCACACGCTCCCGCGTTCGTTAAAAAATATAAGAAATGCTCAAAAACAAATAGACTTCTGTGATTCTTTCGTCTATCGGGGACTTCGCGATAGGGAGGTCAGTCTTTCAAGCATCCAATTGGAATGACATATACCCCATCCTTCCTCTTATAGGCGTATTGTCCGACACCGATTATAACCGCCATAAACGATGGTGCAGGCATTTTGTCGGTATCAATTTTATAGGGATTTGCATTTGAACAAAGCAATATCAAAGAGTATGAGACCGACATGAAAATGTGAATTTTATTAAAGCAATAATTTGCCCGCTAAGCATATATCATTAGGGATAACACTTGTCGAGTTAGTCGTCTATTCCGTATATTCCTTTCCGCCAATGCTCAATATGCGGGCATCGCCCTGTCCTGGAAGTGGCTCATAGACGACAACCTCAACCTTTTTTAACAGCCTTGAAGAGAGAATCTTCTTCTGACGTAAGTTTTGTACTCTTGCCGAATGCACCTACCATTTAAAATTTGGGGGTACTGGCGCATGATGCCATACCAATGATGATGGTCGCTAATGCCAATGTTTTTATTGTATTCATATTCTTTATGATTTTATATTTCTTAATTGCTACTTACCTATAGTGTATCTTACACCTACATTGAGATTGAGGTTCAGCGGTTTCTCCTTGTAGATAGTCTGGAGCGAAGAATGGTCGCCTAAATGATAGCTTACGCCCGGCTCTGCATAAATACCGACATTGTCAAGCACGTCAAACTGCACGCCGAAAGCCGCATTTACAGACATTTGCAAAGGCTTGCTCTCAATGTTGACAGTCTCTTTCTCCTTTATCGCATTATTGATGACATATTCTTTCGTGACATTTCCCGATACGCATTTTTCTACAAGTACACCTGCCGAACCATATAGATTGAACCTTTTGTTTGACCATGCATTATATTTCATGTTGACAGGAATTCCTACATAGTTCAGCCTTTGCTCGCCCGTAAAGTAGTTTTCTTTTGTTCCGTCTTTCATGTCGGAAGAGAGACGAGTGTATGTAAGTCCGCTTTCGATGCTCCAATGCTCGTTAAGTGTGTATGCCACTTTCACACCAATGCGTACAGGCAAGCGGTGCTTGTATTCTGTCTTCACTTCCTTTCCCTGATTGAATATGTTGATGCCGAGCATAGGGTTGTCCTCCCAGTCAGAATCATCTGGACCGGTTGTAACAACTGGGGCGCCAATAGATGTTATGGTTCTTGATGACCCCATCGATCCCATTGCACTTGTACTTACAGTCCAACGTGGCAATGTGGACGAAGAGGCGTGACGCCTTGCGTCAGAGTTGTAAGCCACAAGACTGCCGTAATTGCTGTTGTGATGATAATTGTTTGCCTTCTTGCTCTCATTCTCACGTTTCGGCAAATTTTCTTTGCCGGCAGTTGCATTCGTTTCTTTTGAACTGTTGGTATCATCCCCCTCATGGTTGTCAGACGCTGTTTCCAAAGATTTCTCATCATTAGCATAAGATGACAATGTATCAATGTCACCAACAGATTTGTGTACTATGGTTGTAATGATGCGTGGCACAGGTGAGTTGTAGGCAATAGGATTATTGCCGTCGTCTACAACGATATTGCCTTTAGGGGATGGCTCTGCTGGTGTATGTGCTATTTGTAGATTTGTCATTTCTGATGGCGTTTGCCCATCGTTTGCGTATTCAGAATATATTGAATATCCTATCAATAAAGCCACGCTTGCAGCGGCTGCAGTATATGCTGTGCGCCGTAGCCAGTAGGTTTTGAAAGGTCTGCCGCCGTGCATATAGCCACCATTCTCATCAGTCGTTCCTTTGCGAATCTCCTCCCAAAGTCCTTTTGGTGCATCTTTCTCATAGTTGCCCAAACGGTCGTGTATGTCTTTTTGCCAATTATTTTTCATACGTTAAATGGAATTGATGGTTCTATAATGTTTTATCTTCTGCGCCAGCATTGATTTGGCCTTGTGCAGCTGCGAAGCTGAAGTATTCTCCTTTATGCCGAGCAATTGGGCTATTTCCTTGTGACTCTTATCGTCAATGACATAGAGATTGAATACAGTTCGGTATCCATCGGGCAACTCACGTATAAACTGATGAAGTACATCGGTAGGTATGTCCTCAGTCTCCATACTGTCGCCATCTGCAATGTTTATATCTTTATCATCGATACCATCAATGGGCAAACGGCTGTTGTTGCGTACAAACTTCAGGGTCTCATTGAGAGTAATTTTTGCCATCCATGCTTTCAAAGACCCCTCTCCACGATACTTGAAACTATCCAGAGAAGTAAATATCTTGATGAACGATTCTTGTAGCACGTCCTTAATGTCTTCGTCTTCTGTGATGTAGCGCGAGCAGAGTGCAGACAGGTATCGCACATGCTTGCGATAAATCCACTCGGTGGCAGTATTGTCGCCATCGAGTGCCTTTCGCAACCATCGTTCCTCTTCCGTTTCTTTTCTGAATGTTATGCCGAACATGATGTTTGTAGGGTTAAAAGCTTTGGAAACAACGAAGTGCAAATGCCTTTACCATACAGCAAAAAGCATTTGCACTATCTCGTAACAACGCGTTTCTTATTTTGTTACTGTAACAACTACCGTAGCAGTTTTTTTGTTTTTGTCTGTGACGGTGATAGTTGTGCGTCCAATCTTCACTCCCTTTATGGTAAGTTTGGCGTCCTTGACGGTAGTAGTGGCGATCTTTTCATCTTTACTTGCAGCCGTATAAGGTGTTGTGCCTCCACTAATGTTTATTACATCTTCCTTACCAACCGCAATACTTGTCTTGGCTTTGTCCACGACAACACCACCAACCACGGTAATGTTCAAACTGCCAGTCACCTTCTTGGAGTCAGTAACAAGAACTGTAGCCTTGCCAGCCTTAACTCCTTTTACCGTAATTGTAGCCTTGTCAACAGTTGCGGTGACGGTCTTGTCATCGCTTGATTTAGCGGTGTAAGTACCATCTCCACCTGCTACCTTTACATTCTGTGTGCCGCCAACGGCAACTGAAACGGTTGAAGGATTGAACTTGATGGCGGGAGTTTTGTCATCATCGTCAGAGCATGAAGCAAAAGCCACTGCAAATACGACACAAACGATTAATGTTGCAAATTTAAAGAAATTCATTGATTTCATTTTATTCTATAATTTTGTCGTTTAACTTATGCACCACAGCATGAGTATGCGTCCATCTACAGCCTTGGCACGATTGTTTTTTCGAGTACTCTCATTCCCTTAAATGAAGAGCAATGTAAAATCTTGCCTGGGAAAAATATTTTTTTCGATTTTTATTCTATACGATGCAATAATGAGGGTGTTTCGGTATTGTACGCCGATGTGACCGTATGCATTTTGAGCGACAGTTCGGCAGACTTTTTGCCACTGAACGACAGCCAATTGAGTTTTATCTTCAGTTCTTTAGGATGATTCTTCCATAGTGAGTTGAGGTCAAATGCTATAAGTGCATCCCCCATTCTTCCGTTGGTGTCACCTTGGGCATTGTGGCGCAAGTCGAACTCATATACATTATCCTTGTTCACACCGCTCACAAGATTAATGACATGTTTGGTTGTTCCTCCCCACAATGTGCGTATGCGGAGCGTAACAAATCCGTCCTCGGCAACAGAAACCCAATCACGGACAATTTCAATAGGGTCATTTCCAAATGCTTTCGCATTTTTTTCTTCTGATCCTTGCGTCATTACTGGCTGTTTGGTACGGATGCTGTCAATCCAATTTACATACACTCTCTGTTGGTTGCCTCCGTAGCTTAGTTCTTCTATCGTATAGTTCACCAAAGCCCTCACTTTCTTGTCTCCAAACGGTGAGGCTTTCATATTGGTAGGTACAAGCGACGTTGATTCATCAAGTTGCATGAAGAAGCCGTCAGTCGCAGAAGGACACACCGTTACAAGGGCAGTTGGGCGCCGTAACACCTCATTGTTATCATTGTAATCGCATGAGTTCAGCGTGAGCGAACTGGCTATCAGACCTATTGCCAGAATTGTTTTCTTTGTTATTCTCATATTTCTTGCTTTTTAGTTTCTACTTATTAAATCATCAAAAAGCAAAAATCTTGCCTGTAAAAAATAGTTTTTTTATGAGATTTATCCTTGCTCCAACAAGTTCTTATCCGTCAGAAAATCCAACAGTCCGACAGTCAACGCTCCAAGTTCGTCCTCCTTGCGATGAATGTCATCACCAACAATGACAATCTTACGGAAGTGGTCATTGATTGACAGTGAAGGACGTCGCTCTTGCTATTCCTTTTCTGGCGTAGGCATGTGAAAAGCCGACTGGATATACACTCTGTATGGCGGGCGGTTCACCACAAAGTCTACCTCCAATTGTTTTCTGACAAACTTACCGTTCTCATCCTTGCCACCAAGTTCAACCAATCCTACGTCCACATTATATCCACGGCAACGAAGCTCATTATAGATAATGTTTTCCATAATGTGTGTTTCCTCCTGCTGACGATAGTTAAGAATGGCTGCACGTATGCCGATGTCTGCGAAGTAGTATTTCGTCTCGGTACCAATATATTTTCTGCCTTTCACATCATAGCGCAAGGCTTCTTCTATCAAGAAAGAGTCTTTCAGATAGTCAATGTATTGTTTTATAGTGTCTCTTTTTATGGTTACCCCTTGTGCAGATTGAAAGGTATTGGCTATTCTCGTTGGATTGGTTGACGAACCAATGCCCGAGGCTATTACACGCACCAATTCCTTCATTCCTTCAGGATTACGCAGATGGTTGCGCTCAATTACGTCACGCAGATAGGTCGTTTCATACAGACCACGCAAATAGTCTGGTTTCTTTTCTTCCGTTTCAAGCAAAGCTACCTGTGGCAGTTCTCCAAAAGTATAGTAATCCAACCAAGCTTTGCGTGTATCTCCACCAATACTATTACTGTATCTTGACATATTATTCCTTGTTTTTCTCTTTGCGAAGATATATGTTTATCCTTGAATATCAAAGACAAACAGCAAAATTCCGTAATTTGTGACCATTTTATTCCCGAATTTGTGACCATTTTATTCCTGTATTTGTAAAAACGCTTTCGTATGTTTGCTTGCAAAGGGGAGTAATCATCCAAGAATCCCGCCTTGTATATTATTTACGCAGAAAAGGAAAAATCCCGCTGGCTGTGAATGTTGCCAACGGGATTTTTTGAATTACGCACGCCAGAAATTGGTAGTGCGACATTATTTTTGTCGCAAAATATGCGACGTTTTGCGTCGCGCATTGTCGCACTTTGAGGTATAAGCGTATTAACGACAGAGGCTGCGCCGTAATTTCCAATTGGAATTACGGCGCAGCCTCATCAATTATTTCAGAAATTCAGGTTGCTTTCACTTGTCGCCACGGCATTGCAGCAGCGCCACGACAAACCAGAGGAGCAGAAGGATGCGCACTGCAAATCCGAGCGTAAAGGGAAACAGGAACATCAGCAGGGCGGCCTGCGCATGGAGGATGCGGAGCGCATAGCGGGGAGAAGGGGTCTCGCCCAATATAATGCCGTAAAGGCACATCAACTTCTTCAACCACGATGGGACGAGCGGTTTGGCAGGGCGTGAAGAAGAGGCGGAAACGCCGCAGAGCGTCTTGCGGGAAGGAGCGGTTGCGAGAACCGTCGGTTGGAGCAGGTTGTCTTTTGTGGTCATAACTTTGCAGATTTTTATGGCGGCCTCTGTGGAGAGGCGAGTGCCGGTTGGGCACTCCACCGCAACGCGGGCTTCGCTGAGGAAGCACGGCTTTTCGGTTTCACGCCTTGATGTTTGATTGATGCTGCAAAGTAACAACCATTATTTGACAGACTGCGTCACTTCAAAAATTTCTCTGTTAAATCTTTAGTCCGCCTCTTGATATATTCAACAAATTCCGGAGAACCCACGATTTCGATGTCGTCGGCAAGTCCCATCACGAAGCGTCCGATGCCTTTGTAGCTGCACACTTCCGTTGTGAGCAGGTGGCGTCCGTCGTCGTTCAGTTTGATTTGCGTCTCGGCACCGGGATATTCTTCGAGAAGAATGCTGGTGGCCAACGTGCCCATAAGGAGTTTGACAACGTGGCGGTCTTCGCCGCCGAAGTGGAAGAGGTCGACATAATAAGGCGCATGCTTCTGTTTGTGCGACCAGAGGACATCGAGGATTTCCACCTTTTCTATGCGGTTGAGCTTAAACGTCTTGCACATGCCTGTTGTGATTTCATAGCAACGCACTTCACTGTTCTCTGCCGTGAAGAGATAAGGTTCAACAATGCGGTTGCTCACCTGTCCGGTGTTGGCCGAACGATAGTTTTTCAACACAACGACACGCTCGCTTTGGATGGCGTTGTAGAGGCGGCTGAGGTTTTTCGCCACCTGGTCGTCAACACCGTGCTTTGCCATGACGTTGAAATCATAGAGCGAGGAGAGTTTCTCGCGCAGATGTCTCACCTGCGGCGAGTTGTCGACCACGGCATTGAGCACTTGGTTGATGGCGATGGCTTCATCGTCGCTGAAGTGGATGCGGTCGGTGATTTCCAAAAAGAAGGGCGATTCATGGTCAAGATTATACCGAGTTCCTTTCTTATGCACGATGAAGCCCATGCTGCGGAAGGCATCGATATAACGATAAATTGAGCGACGGCTCATTGAGAGCTCGCGGCTGACTTCCTCCACCGTGTAGCGTCTGCTCGATGCAAGCATAACCATCAGACGGAGTTGCCGGTCAAATTTTTCTAATTCCATTTTGTTATAATGTATCCAGTCACATTTAGCTTGTAATGCGCAAAAGTATGAATAATTTTCCAATCCCACTTATTAAAATTGCAATTTATATGTGATGTTTTGCACGTATTTAAGAAAATTCAACATTGCAGAATGTGGCGTTTATCTAAAAAAAGCGGAGGAACAGGCGGAGAGATAGGCCGGCCGCAGGGAAGTTCTTCACAAAATTGTTTTTAAACATTCCCACGCACTGAAAATAAATAATTATCTTTGCTTGTATTAATGAGAAGGGGCGCTTCCAAGGGGCAGATCTCTGCTTGTTTTGATGCCCCCGACTATCATCCCCCAGCCGACAGCCCCAACTGGAACCGCCATAGGCAAAGAGGAGGAGAAAAAGAAAGCATGCATCATGGACCACACCAACGACAATAACAACAAACTGCTGGTTGGCGCCGTGGAAGCGCTCTCTGACATGCGCGACATGAAGGGTCTCTTCCATCAGCACCGACACGGCGACCCGCTGCCCTCGGCACCGATTCTCGAGGAAATCATCAGCCTCTGCCGCGCTGTGCTCTTTCCTGGATATTACGGACGCTCGGCGCTCAACAACGTGACGGTGAAGTATCACATCGGCATGGAGGTCGAGCGACTTTTCGCGTTGCTCACGGGACAGATTGAGGCAGGATTGTGTTTTTCACGACAAGACGATTCGGGAGGCTATGGTGACCACCGCGAACATGCCTCGACCCTGGCGGCGCTCTTCGTGAGCCGCCTGCCAGAAATCAGGAAAACGCTCGCCACTGACGTAGAAGCGGCCTATCTCGGCGACCCCGCCGCACAGAGCTACGGAGAAGTGATCAGTTGCTATCCCGCCATCAAGGCACTGACGTGCTACCGCGTGGCCCACGAGCTTTTCCGCCTCGGCGTTCCGCTCATCCCACGCATCATCACCGAAATCGCACACAGCGAAACGGGCATAGACATCCATCCAGGAGCTGAAATCGGATCGCATTTCACCATCGACCACGGAACGGGCATCGTGGTGGGGGCTACGTGTATCATCGGCAAAAACGTAAAAATCTATCAGGGCGTAACGCTCGGCGCGAAGAGTTTCCCGCTCGACGAAGACGGCAACCCCATCAAAAACAACCCGCGACACCCCATCATCCACGACGACGTGATCATCTATTCCAACGCGACCATACTCGGGCGCATCACGATTGGAAAGGGCGCGGTCATCGGCGCCAACGTGTGGATCACGCACAACGTGGAAGCGGGCAGCCAGGTGACGAACGGAAGATAGCCGACGCACCTCTCTCACTCAACTGAAATTTCAAACAATCATATCATAGAACATCCAAAACCATCAAGGCTTTACTGCTTGGCTGCCGCCGGAACCGTGAGCGCCCCGATGGTTTGAGCAAACAACAATGGAACAATTCGAACTCATTGCCAAGACATTCCAAGGTTTAGAGGAAGTGCTGGCACAGGAACTGACGGAACTCGGCGCCAACGATGTGCAAATCGGCCGCCGCATGGTGTCGTTCAGCGGTGACAAGGAAATGATGTACCGCGCTAACTTCTGCCTGCGCACTGCCGTGCGTATCCTCAAACCCATCAAACATTTCACGGCCAAAGATGCCGACGACGTCTACAACGCCGTGAGATCCATCAACTGGAGCGATTATCTGGACATCGACACGACGTTCTCGGTCGACTCGGTGGTTTATTCGCAGGAATTCCGCCACTCGAAGTTTGTGGCCTACAAGGTGAAGGATGCCATCGTCGACTATTTCCGCGATAAAACGGGCAAGCGCCCCAACATCCGCATCACCAATCCCGACATCAAGCTCAACGTGCACATCGCTGAAGACAAATGCACGCTCTCTCTCGACTCGTCGGGCGAGAGCTTGCACCTGAGAGGCTACCGCGTGGCCTCTGTCGACGCGCCCATCAACGAGGTGCTGGCGGCTGGCCTCATCAAGCTCTCGGGATGGAAGGCCGACTGCGATTTCATTGACCCCTTCTGCGGTTCGGGAACGATTTTGATCGAGGCGGCACTCATGGCACGTAACATCTATCCGGGCGTATTCCGCAAGAGTTTCGGTTTTGAGAAATGGAAAGACTTCGACAGCAACCTTTTCGACGCCATCTACAACGATGACTCGGCAGAAAGGGAGTTTGCACACCGCATCTTGGGCTACGACTTGAACATGCACGCCGTTGAAGCGGCACGCAACAACGCGAAAAGCGCCGGCGTGGCCGACATCGTCAGCATTGAGCAGCGCGACATCCGCAAGTTCGTCAAACCAGAAAACCCAGCCATCATCATCACCAACCCGCCTTATGGCGAACGCTTGACGCCGCCCGACATCTTGAACATCTATTACACGCTCGGAGAACGCCTGAAACACGAATTCCAAGGCGGAGAGGCATGGGTGATTAGCTACAAGCAGGAATGTTTCGACGAAATCGGACTGAAGCCGAGCATCAAAATTCCGCTCTACAATGGTTCGCTCGACTGCGAACTGCGCAAATACCAGCTCTTTAGCGGTAAGCTCGAAGAATTTCGCGCCAGCGGCGGCGAAGTGAAGACCGACGAGGAGCGCCGACGCATGGGCGAAAAGAAACGCTTCAAGCAAAACAGAGGTGACTTCAACAACCGATATGCGGATGGCGACCCACGCGCCAACAGAGAAGAAGAGGATGACCTGCCACCAGAATATGCCATCTTGCGCAGCAAGCACCGCCAGTTTGAACGTAGCCGCAACTTCAAGGAGCGCGATGAACGTCCGGCACGTCGGCAGGGCGAACGCCGCGATTTCCAAGACGGCGACCGCAAATTTGGCGGCAAACGCGGCGGCGACCGCAAATTTGGCGGCGACCGCAAGTTTGGCGGCAAACGCAAATTCGATGGCGGACGCAAGCCGTTCCCACGCAGAGAAGACCGCGACTAAGTAATGCTTTAGGACCGAAGGATTAATGTTTAATATATAAATAGGTGGCCAAAATGTTTTGGCTACCTATTTATAATGTGTGATTGCAATTACACATTATCACCAAAACCGACATGTTTAAAAAAATAATCATGGCAGCTGTGGCCGCACTGTGCCTGCTGCCGTTCAACGCCATGGCACAAGACAAGAAGAGCTTCACGCTCGAAGACCTCATGTGGGGCGGAAACAACTATTGGAACATCATGCCGTCAAGCCCTTTCACGGCTTGGTGGGGCGACTGTCTCCTCGAAACGAAAGTTGACAAGGTTTGTACGCTGTTTGACGAGAAAGGACAACAGCAAAAGAAGCAACGCGTGCTCTTCACAGTTGAAGAGGTCAACGCCGCCATCGACACGGCCAAAGTGGGCAAGGTGTACAACCTCGCCTACGCCACTTTCCCCTACGCAGGAAAGACTTTGGCTTTCCTGACCACAAAGAATGCCAACGTGCTCTACAACTGGAAGACGAAGAAGACTGAGTGGACAGCACCGCGCGAAAGCGGCGTACAGGCACGCGACTACAACAGCGGAAGCCGCAGCGAGGCTTACGTGAAAGACTGGAACCTCTTCGTGACAACGGCCGACGGCAAACGCCATCAGGTGACCACCGACGGCACACGCGAACTGCAATATGGCATGAGCGTCCATCGCGATGAGTTTGGCATTTCGAAAGGTACGTTCTGGAGCCCCAAGGGCAACCTGCTGGCGTTCTACCGCATGGACCAGACGATGGTGACCGACTATCCGATGGTGGACATCGCCCACCGCGTGGCGCAACTTGCACCAGAGAAATATCCCATGGCCGGCATGACGAGCCACAAGGTGACTGTCGGCGTGTTTGACCCAGCCACCGACAAGACGGTGTTCCTGCAAGCCGGCGACCCCACCGACCGCTATTTCACCAACATCGCATGGAGTCCCGACGAAAAGACAATCTACATGTTTGAACTCCCACGCACGCAGGACAAGGCTGAGCTCGTGGCGTATGACGCACAGACGGGAGCCCGCAAAGGTGTGCTCTACACGGAGGAGAACAAGCGCTACGTGGAACCGATGCACCCCATTGTGTTTTTGCCGTGGGACGACTCGAAATTCATCATGCAGTCGCGCCGCGACGGATGGAACCACCTCTATCTCTTCGACGCTACGGGCAAAATGCTGAAGCAGCTCACGAAGGGACGTTTTGAAGTGATTGACCTGATGGGATTCAACACCAAGACGCAGAGCGCGATTTTCAACTGCAACAAAACGGGAGACATCGACCACACTCACTGGAGCGTCAGCGTCAAAGATGCTCGCATGGAACTGCTCGACAACGGACTCGGCGTTCACAACGGTTCGCTCTCTGCCTCTGGCAAATGGATTTACGACACGTGGTCGAGCCACGACACGTTCCGCCACATCGACCTCGTCGGAACAGCGAAGAACGGCGGAAAAGTGGTGGTGACGAATTTCAAGAAATACGACTCACCCTGGAAGAGCTACAACGTGCCTGAAATAAAGGGTGGCACCATCCTTGCTGCCGACGGCAAAACGCCGCTCTACTACCGCCTCGTGCTCCCCGTTGGTTTCGATGCCTCGAAGAAATACCCAACAGTGGTTTACGTTTACGGCGGCCCGCACGCCAACAACGTTGAAAACCGCTGGAACTATGCCTCACGCCCTTGGGAAATCTATATGGCGCAGCGTGGCTACATCGTCTTCGTGGTGGACAACCGTGGTTCGCAATATCGCGGCTTCGAATTTGAAAGCTGCACCCACCGCCACCTTGGCGACGTCGAAATGCAAGACCAGATGGAGGGCGTGAAGTTCCTCAAGTCGCTGCCTTACGTTGATGCCAACCGCCTTGGCGTTCACGGCTGGTCGTTCGGCGGATTCATGACGACCAACTTGATGTGTTCCTACCCCGACGTCTTCAAAGTGGGCGTGGCAGGCGGCCCAGTGATCGACTGGAAATTCTATGAGATCATGTACGGCGAACGCTATATGGACACACCGCAGGAAAACCCCGAAGGCTATGAAAGCAGCAACCTGCTCAACAAGGCCAAAAACCTCAAGGGACGCCTGCAGATTATCGTGGGCTACAACGACCCGACTTGCGTGCTCCAACACAGCCTCTCCTTCCTCCGCAAGTGTGAAGACGCTGGCACGCAGCCCGACTACTTCGTTTACCCGGGCGACGGCCACAACATGATGGGACACGACATGGTGCACCTCCACGAACGCATCACCCGCTATTTCGATGATTATCTGAAATAATCCCCCTATAAATTCAAGCGTCAAACCGACATATTGATTCGGTTTGGCGCTTATTTATTAGCAAAACGTCTTGTTTTCCTCTCGGAAAGTGACAGATAGAGACAAAATACGTTTGCAGCTTAAAAACCCAGCGCAAATATTTCTTGGACTAAGATTATTTCGTAATTTTGCGGCAAATCTCACAATCAATAAAATATTCAGCCTATGAATTTCAAAAAATTACTCGCACTCACTTTCGCTTCCTTAGCAATGGGAAACGTAGCGTCTATCGCACAGATTACACCGATCGACCAGTGTAATGTCAAGGACATGACCATGTGTGGTTCTGACCTCTACGTAGCCACCAACGAAGGCTACCTCATTTTCGACACCAAGGTTGGTGAAACAAAGGAAATGAAAACCGTTGGCAAGCTCACGTCTATCATCGCCAAGAGCGAAACGGACCTTTGGTATACCGTCAATTTGGGCAGGAGCAGCACCATCAACCACGTCAACGGCACAGAGACCACCACCTACAGCGTAGCCAACGGAGCCATCAAGGGCGGCCCGTATGCTGATGTCGGTGCCAAGGGTTTGGCCTATGGCCCTGACAACACTGTGTGGTTTGGCGCCTATGGCTTCTTCCACAAGTTCGACGGCAAAGAATGGACCAACTACACTTGCCCGGCTTCAAACTTCGGCAATTTGTATTACATACGCTTTGCCTTCGACAGCAATGGCACTATGTGGGTTGCAGGAAAGGACAGACAAAAGAACGCCACTTTCGGTGAGTTCGACCCAGTGAAGGGCGAGCAGACGCCAGTTGCCTGCGATTTCGCTGACGACGGCGTGAACAGCATGTTTGTCGATGCCAACGACAACGTATGGATTGGCACTGACTACAAGGGTTTCTACAAATATGACGGCAGCACCTTCGTCAACTACAACAAAGACAGCGAAGCCAACATCGACATCAACATCAAGACCAACGCCACTGTCGGTCTCTGCCAGGCTACCAACGGCGATATCTACTACGCCTTCAACAAATCATTGGTATGTTTCAGTGGTGACTACATGGTTGTTGCCGGCACAGTTACCAACGAAGACCATCCCCACGATGCCATCACCTGCCTCTTCCCCTACGGCGAATACATCTTCATCGGAACGGCAGAAACTGGCGTTCACTGCTACAACACAACGACTGGAGAAATCACCCAGTTGGCCGATGGTACGCCTGTTGTCAGCGCAATCAGCAACGTCAACACCGACAAGACCAAGACTTCAAACGCCATCTACGACCTCAGCGGTCGCCAGACCAAGAACCTGCTGAAGGGCCAGATTTACATCCAGAACGGCCAGAAGTTCTTCAACAAGTAAAACCAAGTATTCAACTACAAGAATACATCGCATAAAAAAGCCGCGTGGACATGTTCGAAATATCCACGCGGCTTTTTCTATTTTATGCAGATAGCCAAGATGGTCTTAATCCCTGAAATCTCCCAACTTTGTTCAGGGGGCCTAATAATTCCTCCAAAAGCCGCCCCAACCATCACACCGCCCTCTCATACTTCACAAAACGCTCTCACGTTTTGTACGTCACATTTATATTTTGTATTTAGAGCCTTATAACTAACCATAACTTACTATGACTAACTAAACATAAAGCCTTGATTTTCAATATTCTTTGATTTTTAACACTTTCTGAGTGCTTTTTGGCAGTTCCCGATTTTCCACA
>ERZ1035006.284-NODE-284-length-42394-cov-12.668816_pt1 | contig 42394 bp, 30 predicted proteins | sample MGYA00520694_ERZ1035006 | MGnify/ENA primary metagenome ERZ1035006 (study PRJEB33766, sample SAMN09781746) | gut metagenome | biome: gut microbiome | host: Homo sapiens | place: Madagascar | study: EMG produced TPA metagenomics assembly of the PRJNA485056 data...
GCTTTCGAAGCAAAATTTGTTCTAATTGCTGAACGTAAAAAACAGGAGGAAGCAAAAATGAAAAAACGTATTTCAATGGCAATTGCAGTTGCAACTGCAGCAGCAACAATGGCAAGTGTGTGCGTACCAGTTATGGCAGATGATGTGAACATCACAATCTTTAACTCCAAGATGGAAATACAGAGCCAGTTTGAAGAGAAGGCAGCTGAGTACACAGAGGAGACCGGCGTTGGCGTAGAGGTTTACTACTCCAGTGATACAGTAGCAGCTCACCTGGCTACCAGATATTCTGCAAACGATCCATACACACTGGCTATGGTAGATCCAAAAGATATCTACTCTCTTGCTAAGGATCATGCCATCGACCTTAGCGATCAGAGCTGGGTTGATGAGACAAATTACGCAATCGGAGTTGACGGACAGATCAATGGTTTCCCAACCTGCGTAGAGGCTCGTGGACTTATCTACAATGCAGATGCAATCGAAGCAATTACAGGAGAAACCTTTAACCCAGACGATTACAAGACACTGGATTCCTTCAAAGAACTCCTTCAGACACTGAAGGATGGCGGTATGGAGACACCAACCGGAATCATGAAAGAGGACTGGTCCCTTGCAGCTCACTTCCTTGCAGAAATATATGAGGAGCAGCCAGATGTGGAAGCATTTATCACATCCCTTCATGAAGGATCAGCAGATCTTGCAAACAACGAGAAATTCAATTCTCTTATGGACTTCTTCGATGTAATGATGGAGAACAACTACGCAAAGGATTCTGCAATCGCAGCAGAACGTGAGACAACAGAGATGATGCTTGCTGAAGGACAGATTGCATTCATGTTCGGAGGAAGCTGGGACTGGTCAGTAATCAGTGCTTATGATTACACAGACAACATGGGAATGATGCCTGTTCCGCAGAACACAGACGACGGCTCCAACGAGAAGCTTGTTGGCGGCGGTTCCAAGTTCCTCATGATCGACTCCTCCGATGCAACATCTGATGAACAGCGCCAGGCAGCAAAAGATTTCCTTACATGGCTTGCAGATTCCGACGAAGGACAGACATTCATCACAGAGACTTGTGCACTTGTTCCTGCATTCTCCAATAATGACAAAGAAGTTTCTGATCCACTTGGAAAATCTGTTAAGAAATATGCAGATGACAATGCTCTGATTGACAACTATAACTACCTTCCAGATGATCACATCTCCATGTGCGGTGCAATCTTCCAGAAATATCTTGCAGAGCAGATCGACAGAGCAGAGTTCGCAGCAGAGATCGAGGACTACTGGCAGAATACAACACCTGTAGAACACTAATTAATAATTGATAAAGGCTTTTGCCACCCCCCCACAAGAGGCTGCACGCCAACATCATGCGGCGTGCGGTCTCTTTCCCTTAAAATCAGATCAGTGCCAATGGCATAAAAGTGAAGGGGAAATCGGCGGGGAATAATAAGAAAGGGAAAGGGGAACGTGATTATGGACAGAAACTCGATGAAATATAAAGTAAAACAGTACTTGATGTTCGCCGGTGTTTCCACTGTTCTGTTTTGTGCAGTTGTAATAGTACCGTTTATTTACGGTTTATATCTCACCTTTACAAGCTGGGACGGTGTTTCAAAAGAGAAGCCTTTCGTAGGCTTTGCAAACTACATCTCAACATTCCAGGATTCAGCATACTGGCAGGCACTTGGCCGCACATTAATCTATTCTGTAATAGCGGTTATCCTGGTTAACATTGTGGCATTTTTCCTTGCATACCTTCTTACCAGCGGTATCAAGGGACAGAACTTCTTCCGTGCAGGCTTCTTCATCCCGAACCTGATCGGTGGTATCGTACTTGGTTATGTGTGGAAATTCGTATTTAACCGTGCATTCGTAGCACTTGGAAAATCTCTTTCCGTAGGCTTTCTTTCCACCTCCTGGCTGGCAACCACCAACGGCGCCATGGCCTGTCTGATCATTGTTTCTGTATGGCAGTATGCGGGATATATGATGCTGATCTACGTAGCCGGATTCATGAGCGTATCCAAGAGCCTTATGGAAGCCGCTCAGATTGATGGATGTACCAAAACACAGGCAACCTTAAACGTAACCATCCCACTTATGAGATCATCCTTTGTACAGTGTCTGTTCTTAACAATCACCAGGTGCTTCATGGTATACGATGTAAACCTTTCCCTGACAAAAGGTGAGCCATTCAACTCTTCTGTAATGGCAGCTATGCACGTATACAACCAGGCATTCTCTTATAAGAACTACGGTGTTGGACAGGCAGAGGCATTAGTTCTGTTTATTGTCTGCGCTGTTGTAGGTGTTACTCAGGTTTATATTGGTAAGAAAGGAGAGGTGGCAGCATAATGGACGAAAATAAAAAAGCAGCTCAGAAAAAGAAAGTAAGCCATTTTATAACGATGTTAGTGCTGGTTATCCTTTTCCTGGCATTTATCTTCCCGTTTATCATGGTTATTCTCAATGCCTTTAAAACAAAAGGCGATATCACAGCAGACCCGCTGGCACTTGTTGGTTCCCACGGATTTATCCTTACAAACTTTACAGATGCCATGAAGAAGATGAACTTTACCACCTCCTTCACGAACTCTCTGCTGATTACAACTGTTTCAACAATCGGTACGATCTTTCTTTCTGCAATGACTGCATTTGTGATCGTCCGTAACAAGTGGAAAGCCTGCGGCCTTCTTTTCTCCGCAATGATCGCTTCCATGGTTATTCCTTTCCAGGTACTTATGATCCCGCTGGTATCCCTCTATGGTGGTATCTTCGGTGTTCTGAACAGCCGCATCACATTGATTCTTATGCACATTGGATTTTCCCTTTCCATGGCAACCTTCATGTTCCATGGCGCAATCCATACCAGCGTCCCTATGGAGCTGGAAGAAGCAGCATTTATCGATGGCTGTACCAGGTGGCAGACCTACTGGAAAATCGTATTTCCGCTTTTGAAACCAACAATTGCAACTGTAGCGATCATTGACGCAATGGCATTCTGGAACGATTACCTCCTTCCGAGCCTTGTTCTGGGACGTAAAGAGTTGTACACTCTTCCGATTGCTACACAGGCATTCTATGGTACATATTCAACAGACCTTGGATTGGTAATGGCAGCCCTCCTTCTGGCAATGCTTCCGATCCTGGTATTATATCTGTTCCTGCAGCGTTACATTGTTGAAGGCGTTACATCCGGAGCAGTGAAAGGTTAAAAAGCTGCATGGGGTCCAATATATTACATTTTGGGCCCCATAATTACTATATGAAGAAAATAAGGAGATAGAAGTATGACAAGTCAGACATTACGAGATGCCAGGAGATATGAAGATGCAATGGCACAGAACATCACAGCAGAAGAAAGACCGGAATTTCATTTATCTCCGAAGGTTGGCTGGATGAATGATCCAAACGGATTTTCTTATTATAATGGCAAATTTCATCTGTTTTATCAGTATTATCCATATGATTCTCAATGGGGCCCCATGCACTGGGGACACGCAGTAAGTGATGATCTTCTTCACTGGGAATACCTTCCGGCAGCTCTTGCACCGGATATGCCCTATGATTACGTAGGATGCTTTTCCGGAAGCGCAGTTGCCCTTCCTGATGGAAAACAGCTGTTCATGTATACCGGTGTGAGAAAAGAGACCCAGCCAGGTGGCGGAGTCCGTGATATTCAGACACAGTGCCTTGCAGTTGGGGATGGCCTGGATTATGAAAAAGATCCCAGAAATCCCATTCTTACTGTGGAGGATATGCCGGAAAACAGCAGTCCCTTTGATTTCCGTGACCCCAAGATGTGGGTATGTGAAGATGGAACCTATCGCTGCGTAATCGTAAACGACAGAAAAGATGGAACAGGCGGACGGATTCTTCTGTACAAGAGTGCAGACGGCTATAATTGGGAATTTGAATCCATTATGCTTTCTAATAACGGCAATTTTGGAAAAATGTGGGAGTGCCCGGATTTCTTTACTCTGGATGGAAAAGATGTGGTGCTGGTAAGTCCTCAGGATATGCTTCCCAGGGACTTTGAGTATCATAATGGTGACGGAACTCTTTGTCTCATTGGAAAATTTGACGAGGAAACCAAGACCTTCCTTCCGGAAAAAGACCAGGCAGTGGACTATGGGATTGATTTTTATGCAATGCAGACAGTAGAAGTACCAGACGGAAGAAGAATTATGATCGGCTGGATGCAGAACTGGGATACGTGCAGCAACAACCGAATTCCCAAGGGAAAATGGTTTGGCCAGATGAGTGTTCCAAGAGAGCTGTCAATAAAGAATGACCGTCTGATCCAGAAGCCGATCCGAGAGCTGGAGAACCTTCGTACAGACAAGGTGGAATATAAGAATGTAGTTTTTGAAGATGTGATCCGCCTGGATGGTGTGAAAGGAAGATGCGTGGATATGGAAATCACCCTCCGCCCAGGAGATGGAGGGGATATTTATAAAAAATTTGCAGTTCGTTTTGCACAGAATGACACCTGTCATACCGCTGTAAGCTTCCGCCCATACGAGTCTGTCCTGAAGATCGACCGTAAATTCTCCGGCTCCAGAAGAGCAATCATCCATCAGAGAAGAAGCCTTGTAAACAGCAGCAACGGGGAGCTGAAGCTGCGTCTGATCCTGGACCGCTACAGTGCGGAGATTTTTGTAAATGACGGTGAGCATGTACTTACCGCAACTCTTTACACAGATCTGGAGGCAGATGGAATTTCCTTCTTCTCAGACGGAAAAGTGGAGATGGATGTTACAAGATATGAACTGAAGCTTTGAAATGAAATCAGAGAAAGATATGCAGACAGATGCGCTGCGTCCTTATGAGACAAGGATCTGCCGGGGGAAATGATTTCCTGGTGGATGTGAGGAGGAAGAAAAGTGAGTCAAAGGGAGAGTAAGAAAATATATGCAGAGCGTTTCGCAAAAAAAGTAGACGAGCTGCGCTGGCTTTACATGGAATTATATGGAAATGATGCCATGTTTACTGAACTGTGTGGACAGCTGTGGTCATTTTATGATCAGCGTAAGGAAGATCTGAAGAAGCTGGACCTGAAACGTGAGGCTGATCCAGATTGGTACAAAAAGAACGATATGCTTGGCATGATGTTTTACATTGACAATTTTGCCGGCAATATGAAGGGTGTGGAGAGCAGGCTTTCCTATCTGGAGAAAAACAATGTAAACTATATTCATCTTATGCCGTTTCTGGATACTCCAAAGGGACGCTCCGACGGTGGCTATGCAGTAGCGGATTTTCGGAAGGTCCAGGAAAATCTGGGAACTATGGAGGATCTGGAAGGACTTACAGGAGCCTGCCATGAAAAAGGAATCAGCGTATGCATGGATTTTGTTATGAACCATACTTCTGAGGACCATGAGTGGGCCAGAAAGGCACGACAGGGTGACGGAGAATATATGAGCAGATATTTCTTCTTCGACAATCCGTATATTCCCTCACTTTATGAGAAAACAGTGCCTCAGGTTTTTCCGACAACAGCACCTGGCAATTTTACCTGGCTGCCGGAAATCGGACACTATGTAATGACAACCTTTTACCCGTATCAGTGGGACCTGAATTACAGAAACCCACGGGTATTTAATGAGATGATGTACAATTTCCTGTTTCTGGCAAACAAGGGAATCGATATCATCCGTATTGATGCTGTTCCTTATATCTGGAAGGAGCTGAACACCTCCTGCCGAAACCTTCCCCAGGTGCATACCATTGTCAGGATGATGCGTCTTATCAGCGAGATCGTGTGTCCGGGAATCCTTCTCCTTGGAGAGGTTGTTATGGAGCCGGAAAAGGTGGTTCCTTATTTCGGAACGGTAGAGAAACCAGAGTGCCATATGCTTTACAATGTTACCACAATGGCTACCACCTGGCATACAGTTGCCACAAGGGATGTACGTCTTCTGAAGAAACAGCTGGATATTGTAAACGGACTTCCGAAGGATTACGTTTTCCTCAATTATCTGCGCTGCCATGATGACATTGGCTGGGGGCTGGATTATGCAACTCTTCGTGAGGAAGGAATCGAGGAACGCCCTCATAAGAAATACCTGAATGATTATTTCCAGGGCTATGCAGGAGAGAGTAACAGCCGGGGTGTTCTTTACAATGAGGATCCGGTTACAGGAGATGCACGATTCTGCGGAACAACTGCTTCTATGTGTGGTGTGGAGAAGGCTGGATTCGAGCATGACAAAGAGGCTATGAAAAAGGCAATCCAGATGGATGTGATGCTTCATGCCTATATGTTTATGCAGTCTGGAATCCCGGTTCTTTACAGCGGAGATGAGATTGGTCAGGTGAATGATTATTCTTACAAGAATGACCCGGATAAAGCACCAGATTCCCGTTATATCCACAGAGGCGTTATGCATTGGGAGCTGGCAGCGAAAATTGACAATCCAAGAACTGTAGAGGGTAAAATCTTCAAACAGCTGGATAAGCTGGAGAAGATCCGTAAATCTGAAAAAGCGTTTATGAGCAATGCAGATACTTGGACTGTGGAAACATGGGATAAGAGTGTGCTTTGTATTGGCCGTTACTATGGCGGCGAGAAGATTTATGGATTGTTTAACTTTAGTGAATTTGATAAAACTGCATGGATCAATGAGCGAGACGGAATGTACCGTGATCTGATCTCCGGACAGCAGATGGAAGCAGCAGGTGTAAATATTCCGGCATATGGCTTCTATTGGCTGAAGAAAATGACACACTGAAAAAAAGGTGGTCATAAGTAAAATTTGAGAAAAAGCAAGACTTTGGATGAAGAAAAATCCCCTCTTTTCAAAATCCGAGGCCTTGCTTTTTTTATTATTTTAAAGAAATTTCCGGAAAAGGAATTAGCGGCGGCTGGTTTTCCAGGTGTTTGCCAATGAGCTTTTCCATCCAGACCATATTGTACCAGCGGCTGAATTTGTAACCGCACTGATGAAATTCCCCAATCATGGAGTATCCCAGGTGTGCATGAAACTGAATGCTGTTCCGGGTAAGATATTCGTCATCAACCTCAGGGCAGGCAATACAGGCGTTCAGGTTGGTGATGTTCTGGGCTGCCAGTGTTTTTTCAAGAGCGGTATAAAGAGCTTTGCCGATGCCGGATTTTTTCTCATTTTCTTTTACATAGATAGAAGTTTCCACAGCCCAGTCATAGGCAGCTCTTGAGTGGAAAGGCCCGGCATAGGCATATCCTGCAATTTCACCGTCTCTTACTGCGACCAGATAGGGATAGCGTTCCAGTGTGCTGACGATTCGCTTGCGAAATTCTTCCGGAGATGGAACATCGTATTCAAAGGTGATAGCAGTGTGCTCTACGTAAGGTGCGTAGATGGAAAGAAGAGCAGCCGCATCCTCTGGACGGGCAGTGCGGATGGTAATCCTGTTGCTGGTTGACATAATAGTTCCTCCTTGTAGCTGCAGGAAATGATTTTTTAAACACGCTTTAGCAGATTCTCAGTAAATTTCCCAGTGAAAATAGTTTATTACGGGAAAGCAGTTCTTCCAAGGCATTCAAATTCAGGTCCGAATGTTCCAGCTCCCTGGAAAAGCGGTAGCAGATGTCAATCTGGTCTTCCAGGCAGAAAATCCGCCCGTTTTTCAGATACATTCCCATGTCCAACTCATGGATCAGCAAAGTACAGACAACTGCCATTTTCACTTTGGCGAAAATCTCATCATCATAAACAGCTCCGCAAAAATAGGTATAGATCCAGTAGACCAGAAGCTGTTCCTCCTGGATATTCCAGTCTGGATAGACTCTCTGGAAATCCTCACAGTGCTGGCGGTATCTGGCGGAAACGTCAGAAGCCGGAGCTCCGTAAAGAGGCTTCAGGTTGTCGCTTAGAAAATCCAGCCAGCCGGGGCGGAGTACTTCCATTTGTGGAACAATGGCCTGCCACATTTCTTTTAACAGTTCATTGGCTGCGACATTGGCAGTAAGCCGTGAATGAGCTTTGTTTGTGAAAAGCTCGCCGTAACCGGAATCTCTGTGACGCTTCCGTATTTCTTCCCAGCGGAAAAGTTCATTCCGGTCAAGACAGCGCTGAAAATCACTGGCAACAGCCAGAAGCTTCCACATACGGAGACGCATGGGAATCTTCCGGTTCTGGATAGTTTCTAAGAGAAAATCCCTGGTATCCATAAGGGCTGTAAAAAGGAGATAATCAAAATCATCATAAGCTTCCTCAGGAGCAGGAACTGTGGCAGTGTGAAATTTTGTTTTATCCTGCTTTTCCAGAAGGATGCGGGCAACTTCCGGGCAGGAAAGAGACAGGGAATATTCCCGAAGTCCCTCAAATTCTTCAACATGGCGGGGATATCTGCGGCAGGTTTCGCAAAGCATTCTTTTCCCCGCTTCTGTGTAGATGTCGCAGAGATTTTCCTCATTGAGAAAGGCGCAGCGCCTGTTATACTGACGGAAAATCTGTTCCTTCCAGTCAATATCATTGTGAAGTCGGTTCCGAAAGGTACCTTTGAAATGACGGTACTTTTTCAGGCTCTTATCATCAATGACAATCTGCCATCCTGCACAGCAGGTATCCGGACAGGCATCTGCAATACAGGAAAATTTTTTATAATAATCAGGTCTGGTAATCTGCATCTGATTCCCTCCTATAAAGTGCAATGGTTCTGGTTCCTCAGATATTATAGAATAAGGCGTGAAATTGTGCAAGAATAGGAACTGCGGATAGTCACTAAAACAGCAATAAAAGCAGATTTTTTTGTGTGGAATACTGTTGACATTGGCGCAGTGGGCTGTTAAACTAAAGCCACGTATCTGAATATAAATCTTGACAATTCTGTTGCAGAGTCCCCACATACAAAAATGGAATTTGTACATAGAGAAATTGTAGATTATATGGAGAAAAAATAGAACTGTCAGTATAACGATAGCACCCAACATCGGAAAAACTGTCATAAAACAGTGGAAATCAGGGCGTGGGGGGGGGTATCACGCCTACAGAGGAAAAGTAGATGAGTGATGTAATTCAGAAGAAACAGAAGATTCTCATTGTAGATGATTCTGAAATGAACCGCAATCTTCTTATGATGATTCTGGAAGATGAATATGAGATCATACAGGCAAAAGATGGTGTGCAGGCTGTAGATTATCTGCAGAAGCACGCAGAAGAACTCTCCCTGATCCTGCTTGATCTTGTCATGCCGCAAATGGATGGATTTGAGGTTCTTGCATATATGAATAAGGAACACTGGATTGAGAATGTTCCGGTAGTTATTATTTCTGCAGAAGATGCGCCAGCCTACATAAAGAGAGGCTATGATCTGGGTGTCACAGATTTTATCGGCAAGCCATTTGATGCAAACGTGGTTCGCAGGCGTGTGACGAATGCGATTCTCATCAGTGCGAAGCAGAAGCGCATGACCAGCATTGTCAGCAACCAGATTTATGAGAAAGAGAAGAGCAGTAAGCTGATGATCAGCATTCTTTCCCATATCGTAGAGTTTCGTAATGGAGAGAGCGGGTTACACGTTCTTCATATTCAGGTGATCACGGAGATGATTCTTCGTCATCTGGTACAGAAGGAGAATAATCCCTATTACATAAGTCAGGAGCAGATCAGTCTGATCAGTACTGCATCAGCACTCCATGATATTGGTAAAATTACCATTCCGGATGAAATCCTGAATAAGCCCGGGAGACTTACAGCGGAAGAATTTAATGTAATGAAGGGGCACTCCATGGCCGGGGCCAATATGCTGGAACAGCTTCCGCTTGAACAGAGGGAAGAGCCTCTTGTCAAAACAGCTTATGAAATCTGCAGATGGCATCATGAGCGCTATGACGGAGGAGGCTACCCGGATGGCCTGAAGGGGGAGGAAATTCCTATTTCCGCTCAGGCTGTTTCTCTGGCTGATGTTTATGATGCGCTTACAAGTAAGCGGTGCTATAAGGCTGCCTATTCCCATGAGAAAGCCATTGAGATGATCCTGGCCGGACAGTGCGGTGTATTTAATCCAATGCTTTTGGAATGCCTGCTTGACATTTCAAGTGCTCTGAAGAAAGAAATGCGTGTCAAATCCAAGGGGCGTTATGACGATTCCAATATGTCTAATATAGCGAATCGGTTCCATGATTTTGAAATGGAGTCTTCTGAAAAAATTGTGCAGCAGCTGGAATGTGAGAGACAGCGTTTCCATTTCCTGGCAGAAGGCTCAGAGCATATAGTTTTTACATATACAGTATCTCCGCCTATCCTTAATTTTAATGAAAAAGGAATGCGGCGCAGCGGAATTACAGATCCGATTTTATCACCTCTGGAGAGCGGCGTTTTGGAAAAGCTTGTAGAAGCGGGCTCGTTGGAGCGCCTTATAAAAAAGATCCGCACAGCTACCAAGGAAATGCCCAATATCGTAAGCGCTATTCAGCTGGCAGATGGAGAGAAGCCGGAGAGATTCCTTTGTGAATGTAAGGGGATCTGGGCGTCAGATAAGAAAAACAAACTCATAGGTGTTGTAGGTAAGCTTATCGATATAGATGAAGACTATGGTATTGTAAATGCAGCAAAGGAGGCAGCACTGGCACATAGCCGCAGCTCTGAATTTTCCAGCTTCTACGACCGCTTTAAGGGACAGGGCTTTGGTGTTACCGGAGATGAAGCGTGGGTATTGCTTCAGTATCTGCAGATGACTTATGACATAGTGCGTTATGTAAATCCGCTGACTAAGAAGCTGATTCACATAGAGCGTGACGGCAGAAGCTGGGAGTCTGATTACAGCTGCTATGAAATGTGGAATTGCGGCGAGGAATGTGAAAATTGTATTTCAGCAAAATGCCTGAAGTCAAAGAAGCGCATGATGAAGTTTGAAATAGCTGAAAATGAAGTTTATCAGGTTACGTCTATGTATGTGGAACTGGAAGGCAGACCGTGCAGTTTGGAAATGATCGTGAAGCTGGATGATGGATTTCTTCCTGAGGGATATACAAGGGAAGAGGTTCTGAGTTCTGTCCGTGCGCATAAGCAGCAGTCTTACATAGACAGTGTGACGGGCATTTATAATAAGCGCTACTATATAGAGAGGCTTTGCAAGAGGGAGAAGGTCAGCGGTGTTGCGCTGGCAGATGTGAAGGGATTTAAGCACATTAATGAATCCTTTGGATATCAGACTGGAGATGAGGTACTGCGTAAGGTTGCGCAGGTGCTTCGTGATGGTGCTGGTTCATATGGAGAAGCGCTTCGCTATGCTGGAGATGATTTTGTGCTTGTATTTCCTGAAATTTCTCAGGAGAAATTTCATCAGGTTCTTACGGATATTCAGGAGAAGGTGGAAGAACTGGATTTCCCAGGTCTCCCAGGCATAAAACTGAATCTGACCGTAACTGGTGTCTGCGAACCTGGCAAAGTCGATGATCTGTTAGAACAGATCCGTATTTAATCCCTCACTAGAGCGTGTTTGGAAAATGCTTTCTGCAAGATGTGCGTCACAGTTTGTGGGAAATTTGTCCCGGATGAGGGCGTCGTAGCGGGCTACGACAACCGAATTCGGGACAAAAGTCCCGCAAAATGGGGCGTGCAGATTGCAGGAATGATTTTTCAAACACGCTCTAGGAGGCTTTCACTGCTGCCAGGCTATATCACCCCGTAAATATGCAAAAACAAAAATGTCCGTTCAGGTATACTCACCTGTTCGGACATTTTTATTATATCCTTTTTGGAGGATTTGGGAGCAATTAAATTCTGTCGCCTCGTTTGATATATCCTGGAAGTCCCGAGTTAGAAACAACTTCCTTCACATGAAGAATCTTAACCAGCTTATCAACAACCTGGTTCTCTACATGAACCCCCTCGCCGATCTCTGCACCGGCAAGAACAACACTATTCTTAATAACAGCACCCTTATGAATGATACATCCACGGCCGATAATAGAATTCTCAACAGTTCCCTGGATCTGGCATCCATTAGAAACAACAGAATTGCGGATCTCAGCAGTGTCATAATAATGGGTCGGGCAGGAATCGTTGGTACGAGTATAAATAGGCCATTCCGGATCAAAGAGAGTCTGGGCAGCCTTGATATCGATCAGATTCATATTTGCATCATAGTAGCTCTGGAAATCTGTGATAGAAGCGAAATATCCACGATGGGAAATGCCTCGAACATCCAGGTCATTATGAAGCTCATTGATAATATCGGTCAAAGTAAAGGCAGAAGAAATAGCTCTTGCCTTATGGATCAGTTCAACAAACAGATCCTTCTTCATGATATAAGTATCCATGAAGATATTGCGGCTCTTGGCATTACCATGATTCGGCGCAATGGAAAGTACACCCTTCTGCTTGTTCAGATTCAGGATGTTACAGCTCAGGAAATTGTCCTTGGCATTATCAACAGCATGATAAAGCAGGGTAACATCTGCGCCAGACTCAATATGCTGGTCGATTAGTTTAGAGAAATCTGCAGAATATACCATGTAATCCGGTGTGATAACAACATATGGATGATGCATTTCCTCGATGCACTCCAGGTTCTCATAATAAGCGGCAATATCAGTATTATAAATATCATTTCCCTGACCTGCATCTGAGAAAAGAATCTGCAGTTTGCCACTCTTGGAGTTAATATTATAATGACGTCCGGTGCCAATATGTGCAACCAGGGTACGTGGCTTCTCCTGCACATAAACCTGAATGCGGTCAATATCACTGTTGCTCAGATTGGAAATAGGAAAGTCGACAACACGGTATCTGCCCAGGAAGGAGAAAGCTCCGATAGGACGATAATCTTCAAGTCCCTCGACCCTGATGTTTCTGGATGATGAGTTTACGATTCCAAATGCTTTATACATATTATTCGGCCCCCTTTACACGTTTCGCAATAAGCTCGATGTGCTCGCTGTCTGCACTTCCTACCAGAGCCCCTTTGCCAACTGTTATATCATTGGCAACCAGAGCACGGACTACAACAGCTCCATCCTCGATAATTGCACCAGGCATAAGCACACTGTCAATTACTTTGGCACCGGGCCTTACTCTTGCGCCGGTAAAGATAACGGAATTGGTAACCTCTCCCTCAATAACACAGCCCTGTGTTATGTAAGCGTTCTTAATCTTCGCATCCACACCGATATACTGTGGAAGGGCAGTTACATCCTCTGTATAGATCTTCCATGTCAGGTCACTAAGGTCAAGCTCATTATCCGGGCTGAGAAGATCCATGTTAGCTTCCCAGAGAGAGTCGATAGTTCCAACATCTTTCCAATAGCCTTTGAAACGATATGCGAAAAGTTTCTTGCCATCGTTAAGAAGTGTGGGAATGATGTCCTTACCAAAGTCATGGCTGGACTCCGGATTTTTCATATCAGCAAGAAGAAGCTTGCGAAGGAGCTTCCAGTTGAAAATATAAATACCCATAGAAGCAAGATTGCTCTGCGGCACAGGCGGTTTCTCAACAAACTCTGTAATCTGGTCTGTCTCGCCATCTGTGTTCATGATACCGAAACGGCTTGCTTCTTTAATCGGTACTTCGATAACTGCGATGGTAGCATCTGCCTGTCTCTCTTTGTGATAGGCAAGCATCTTATCGTAATTCATTTTATAAATGTGATCGCCTGAAAGAACAAGAAGATATTCAGGTGCATACTGATCTATAAAATCAATGTTCTGGGAAATCGCATCGGCTGTTCCGCGATATACGTCAAGTCCGGCATCTGCTTTTTCACGAGGTGGAAGAACGTAAACACCGCTGTCCTTGGAATCCAGTCCCCAGCGACCGCCTGCTGCAACATAGCTGTTCAGCTCTACTGATTCATATTGTGTCAGTACGCCGACAACATCAATGCCACTGTTAGCACAGTTACTGAGAGGGAAATCAACGATACGGTATTTTCCGCCATAGGAAACTGCCGGTTTAGCCACTTTGTTGGTAAGATCGTGAAGACGGCTGCCTCGTCCGCCTGCCAGAATCATTGCTAACATACTGTTCTGTTTCATGGTGAGCCCTCACTTTCATGTCTTTGAGATATATTATACAATCTTTTTGCGAAAAATTCAATTTTTTTTGTGCAAAAAAACCGTAAAACCTAGATGAAATTTCACTAAATTTTTATTGGAAATTCTGTAAGCTTTTCACAGCTTCAATATCTTCTGCGGTTACTTTCAGATTGGAAGTAAAGGTCTTACCCTCAGGAGTGGTGATCTGAATTTCGATAACGGTACATTCAGAAATACCATTTTGCTGCACAGCAGCTATAAACTGAGGAAATTTGGGGTGTCGTTTGGTAAATGCGCTCCAGAGATTTTTCAGTTCCAGTAATTTCATTGGATTGATAGCCATTTTAATTTCCTTCCTATTAGGAAGCGCATGATTCTTTAACGATTTACGTTATAAGGTTGTTTCCTAATGGTTATTAGTATAGCAGAAAAAAAACGGACTGGCAATGAAAGATAGCAATATTCACATATTTTGCGAAAAATTACAATAGACTTTGCACAAATCTTATGTTATTGGTATAATAAGGCAAAGATAATTGGAGAAGTAGACAAATTTGTAGAGGAATAGCGGAGCGGGATTATGGAAGATAAAAAGAGGTATAACCTTGGAGTCCTGATTGGAGGGGTACATACTTGTTTCCCTAAAGAGCATATTAAAGGAATTGCAGAAGCCGCCAAAGAGCTGGATGTAAACATCTGTTTCTTCCTGGGAACGCATACCAAGGAATTTTTTGAAGATGTTTTGGGTGGAGATCAGGAAAATTCTTATGATTATCAGTTTAATACCATACACGAATATAGCCTTATGGGAGGAATTGACGGACTGATCATCAATTATGGCAGCCTGGGTCTTCAGCTGAAGTATGAAAATGCAGAGGAATTTGCCAGAAAATACAACGGGATTCCATCTGTTTTTCTTGCAGAAATCGTAGATGCACCAAACTGCCATTCCATGATTTGCGACAATAGCCGGGGAATAGAGCTTGCGGTGGAGCACCTGATCCAGGAGCATGGACTTTCCAGGATTTTGTTCGTGGCAGGACCGGAGCATAATACAGATGCCATGGAGCGGAAGGCTTCCTATCTGAGAACAATGCGGAGAAACGGACTTCTGGTGGAAGAGAAGATGATAGCCCAGGGAGACTACTCAGAGTTCGTGGATCGACAGGTGGAACAGCTTTTGGATGACAACCCGGATGCACAGGCAATCGTATTTGCCAATGATGAGATGGCTTTTGTGGGATACCGTGTCTGTGCCAAAAGAGGCCTCCAGGTGGGAAAAGACATTCTGATTACCGGGTTTGATGACTGCGAGCGGGCTTCCGGTATGGAGCCGCCTCTCACAACAGTGGTACAGGATGGAGAACTAATGGGAAAAATGGCAGTGTACGATCTGGTACACTGGCTGGAAGAAGAAAATCCGGGGAAAGAGAGTCTGCTGAAAAGAGTGCCGGTATCTCTTGTGACAAGAGAATCCTGCGGTTGTAAATCTGAAGCTTATCGGGAAAAGGAAACGCCGGAAAGCCTTGGAATGCAGGTGCACAAGCTGAACAGGATCATTTCCCGTATGAAACTGGAGCTCATGGGATTTCAGCGGAAATCCTGGTTTATCCCGGTTCTGGCAAGAGACCTAAACGAGTGCAAGGATGATGAGCAGGCCTTTCTTACGGAAATTATGAGAAAGATGAAGGAGCTTCATGTAAGAAATACGCACCTGTTTCTTTTGGACGAGCCCGTACCCTACGATGGAAAAGGAATATGGAGCTGTCCCTATAATCTTCGTCTTGCTGCAAGCTGCCAGGATGGTGAGATACTTGCAAGACCGGCTTATGGCAGGCCGCTTGTTACCAGAGAAAAGGGTATCTGTCGGCTCATAGAGGATGGCGGCCAGCATCAGTATATGCTGTTTCTGCTGTTTTCAGGTGAGACACAGTATGGGCTTCTTGCCTGTGAGATTGAAGAAGAGGAGTTTCCTTTTTTCTACGTGATCAGTCTACAGATCGGTCTGTCTCTTCGCTATCTGGAAATCAGTAAAGCGGAGTCTGCGAGACGGAGAGAGATGTCCCGTGATATGGAGGCTATCCGTGAAAAGAACCGTGTCCTTGGAATTATTTCAGAATACGACGAGCTCACTGGGCTTTTGAATTTCCGAGGATTCATGGAGCACATCAAACGTATCTGTCAGACAGGAAACGGCCAGAAGGCTTACATGATTTACGGAGACCTGGATCATCTGAAGGAAATTAATGATACCTGGGGTCACCCGGAGGGAAACTTTGCCCTGCGCAGTGTGGCGTCAATTCTGAAGGGATGTCTGCGAAGCAACGATATTCTTGGCCGTGTGGGCGGGGATGAATTTATTATAATGCTGGAATGTGAGGAAGAGGATTTTGGAACAATCTTCCGGGAACGTGTGAAAATAGCTTGTAATCGTTTTAATGAGAAGTCAGGCAAGCCATTTCTGGTGGAAATCTCTCTTGGAATTGCAGAATTTCACCCCAACATTGCCACAGATATCCAGCAGGTAATCTCCCTTGCAGATAGACAGCTTTATGAAGCGAAGAAGAACAGGAGGAAATCTGTAAGCAGGGAATAGAGCGTGTTTGCTGTAGGCGAAGTGCCAGCCATCAATCGGATTAATGTGGGCTGGAGTATGCCAAAAATCAAGTAAGTCCCCCACCTCAACTGTAGAAAACAATATGAGGCGGGGGACAGCTACTTTTCTTTACTTTTTTGCAGAAAACTTGCTTATTTGGAGATGCGGGAAAACAATTTCTTTAACAGCCCCTGTTGCTTCGGTGCCTTAGCTTCCGGTGAGGGAGCTTTCCGTATTTTCTCACGGAAGTCAGCCAGATTCTTGCACTGGGGCATTATTTTTTTTGCCTGCTTTTTGAAACTGGCAGCATTGTTATAATTTTGTGCAAGGGTTTCAAATTCTGGCATAAAAGTGAGATAATCGTAGTACCACTTGAAAGCAGGCGGGAATGCCTCAAGAGGCGTAATGTCCAGCTCTTCGGCAAATGCTTCCGTCTGCGAGATAATTTCCTCCGAAATTTCCGGAATTTTTTTGTATTTACGATACCAGATGAAAATGTCAATTAACTCACGCTCCATTACAATGGCCAGGTCACGGCCCTGAATGTTGTATTTTTTACATTGTTCCATGATGATCCTGTAGGATTCAAACTCGCAGTGAAAATTCCGTGCCCGGTTCCCCACAAGGGAGGCACCGTTGTTGATGCGGTAACGGACAAGGTGTTCTCTGGTGATCCAGATCTTGTCCGCTGCGAAAACCGCCTCATTGTAGAAGGAGCGGTCATTGACGCATACAAGATGATTAAACTGGAGCCCCTTTTCCAGAAGAAAGCTCCTTTTATAAATGGCATTCCAGGGAACTACGCTGATATGGCTGAAAACCTCCGGTGTCTGGGAGAAATTCAGCACACGGTCAAAGGCATCTTCCGGAACCTCCTCCAGGGAAAAAAGAGGAGTGGTGGAAATCTCGCCGGTATCGTTATCGAAGCAGCTGGAACAGCCTTTGGCAAGATCCGCATCTGCTGCACGGGCAATCTCATAATACTTCTCGTATGCGCCATCCTCCACGATGTCATCTGCATCCAGGAAATGCACATATTCTCCACGGGCCTTTTCCAGCCCTCTGTTTCTGCAGGCTCCTGCGAAACAGGTCTTTTCATTTTGAAGAAGAAGGATACGGGAATCCTTCTTCTGATATTCTTTTATAAGAGAGACGGAAGAGTCTGTGGAAGCATCATCCACACAGATTACTTCCAGGTCTTGTATGCTTTGGTTCCGTACACTGTCCAGGGTTGCGTGAATGTATTTCTCTGCATTGTGGACAGGAATGATTACACTTAATTTCATATGGTCGGTGTCCTTTTTCAATATTTACAGTGTTCCCTTATTCTTATGTCCTCCGGAGCTCTGCGCAAATTTCATCCCCGCAAGCTCCTCCGGAAGCTCCAGGCTTCCCACATCCTTTAAGAGCCTGCAAAGAAAAGCAATCTGATGCCGGTAAGGCCGTGAGGTGCTATAACGTTTGGGATTAAAGGTGTCAAAGCTATAGGATGCCACAGGCGCCGCCCCAAGAAGGGTGGCAACGGTCTTAATGCTGTCTGTAGAAGTGATCACAACCTCATCAAAAGCAGCATTTCCAAGGCATTTCTCGCATTCCTTTTTCCCAAGAGCCAGTATCCTTGGCAGCGGATAAAGAGAAGTAAGGCCAATCCTGCTGGTCAGGGCGCTGATAAATTTCCATTGGCGTCCCTTCTCCGGATCTGGCTTCAAAGGCAGGAAAGAACACTGTGGCGCCAGAGAGGCAAGGTACTTGGATGCATCTGCATTGCGAAAATCGTTAAACGCCAGCCAGAATTCCTTGTCTGGTGCCTGAGTGGCAAGAGCATTAAAATCCCGGACAAGGCTCTGGGAAAGCTTCCGCCCTGTGAAAAACAGGACACGGGGACGGTGCTGCTCTGTCTGAGAAGCCTGTGTAGCATCAACACTATTTATGCTGATATTTTCCGGGGCTTTGTGGAAACGTACTTCTGTATCTGCCTTGTCAAAGGCTTTGCCCTCGGAAAGTCTTTCTGAACAGTGCATTTCTGGAAGAGGCCTGCCATTTAAAAGGGACTCCATCACTTTTTCCAGAGGATAGGAAAGCTCAGCGGAGAATTGCTCTTTAGAGACGGTGCTCTCAGGGGCAGCAGACACTGAAACACGGTCTTCCGCTGAAAAGACGTTTCCGGAAAGGGCTTTTTCAGATGTTTCTGGTGCGCCGGCTGTCATTTTTGCCAGAGCTCTCAGGCAGCGTGCCAGCTCCGGCACATTATGAAATTCCGGATATTCCGGGAAAAATCCATCCTTACGGTCTGCTGACAGAGCAGAAGCTTCCTGATTCGTTTCGCCAAGACGGAAGGTACCGCACAGGAGGCGGAGAATCCTGGTGCCGTCTGGAAAGCTGGCGTACAAGCCCCGGTGATAATCGGAAAGAAAGATATCACAGGCAGCAGCGAAATCCACAGTATCGAAATCACGGGGCATTTCCTGAATATGTTCAAATTCAGAAAAATCAACCTCCTGCTCGTTTTCAAGGTGAAGATACAGCTTCTGACTGTCATCCAGCTCCTGATCCAGAAGATAAAGCGCTGCCATAAAATCACGGAAGGTCTGAAGGGTATCTGCAATATACGTTCCTGGAAGAAGTGGCGCATAAAGAATCGTCTGCTTCCCATCCATCTGAAGGTTTCGGCGGATCCTGTCACGGTGGAAACAATCCGGATGTATTTCAAAAGAGCCTTCAGTTCCCAGAACATAAGGAGTAGGGCAAATTGCCCAGGTCATGCAGGAATGCATATAAATGTCACGGTTCTGCTCATTATTAAAATACAGGCAGTCTGCCAGGAACATACTGTGCTGCCACAAACCGATGTCAGCAGTGGAGGCAGGTGTATTCAGAATCGTTTCCGGATACAGGGTACGGCCACAATACAGAAGGAAAAACTGTCCCGCCTCTTTCTGAAAATAGTAGGGAAGGGGCCCATCTGTAACAAGATAGCCAGATAACGCCAGGGCTTTTCCATACTCCTCCGAACCAGGCTGTATCAGGGCAATGTTTTTCCCTGAATAACCATCTGCTGAGAGATAACGGTTCAAAAGTGCCAGCAAAAGAGGATGCTTCTCTTCTGCGAGAGAAATAACAATGCGATGCTCTCCGAAATTCTGCAAAAGGTAGATGAGCAGATTCAGCAGCCAGGAGGAAATTCCGTTTCCATTCTGGGATTCCAGGAAAATCTGCTCCGGGTCCGGTGCCAGGCTGCCGGTATAGGCAAATTTATAAAATTGTGCCGCTGTTTTTTCCCGACCGATCATTTCTGCGGGACAGTAGATCAGATTTTTCTCGTGGGCTGTCTTGTATTCTTTGATCCAGTTTTTTTGCTGCTGGGGAGACATTCCGTCACAGGCATCCAGAAAACCGATCATTTCCTCACGATTCCCATAGAGGTACATCATACGTGCAATATGAGGAGGCAGGGAATAACGGACATAGTGATTCTCTTCCCATTCCGGGATATTGGTTTCCATATAATCAAACAGCTCGTTAACCAGGCGAAGCTTCAGGGCCTTTTTCCCGGTTTCATAGTTGGTGAGCAGCTTCCAGAATCTGTAAAAAAAGTGGCGGACTGCGATGAAGTCGATCTCTGTCAGATAACGGTCCAGGAAGCCTAACTTTTCCATCTCTTCATTCAGGAAAATGATGGCATCCTTAATGTGAAGGGTGGCTTCGGTCAGCTTGCTGAGAAAACCTACATTTTTCCGATAATTATAGAAGCATTCGTCGATATAGCCGATGGATCTGGCCTTTGCGGCCAGAAGGTAGGCCACAGGAAGATCCTCGAAGCGGATGCCTTCTGGAAAATGGAGTCCCTCAAACAAATTCCGGTGGATAAATTTGATCCAGGGATAAGGGGAAACTGCGGGAAGCTCATAAGGCTTCTGCGCAACAGTGAAGTTCTGGTTGTAACAGCTGTTTATGTATTCCTTGCGCTGACCCGTGGCTTCGTCTACGTTATAATAACGGAAAAGCACCAGGTCGTTGTGGTCAGTGGTGGCCTTTTCATAAAGGCGGCGGCAGGCATCCGGTTCCACATAATCATCGCTGTCCACAAACCACACATACTCTCCCCGGGACTTGAAAAAACCGTAATTCCGGGCATGGCTGACTCCATGATTCTCCGTAGAATATACGAAAACCTTCTGAGGATAGCGCTGCTGATAAGCCTCCAGAATCTGCAGGCTTCCATCTGTGCTGCCGTCGTTTACGGCAACGATCTCTATTTCATCCAGCGTCTGGGAAATCAGGCTGTCCAGACAGGGGGAAAGATATTTTTCAACATTATAAACCGGTATGATGATGCTTACCTTAAAAAAATCCATCCAATCTCCTCTTTTTGACTACATAAAACACACGAATTTTGTAACAATATAGTACCAGTTTGGCAGGGGGATTTCAAGGGGGATGGTGTCACTGAAAGGAAAGTTTAGAGTATCTTTAGTAATTACTCACGTATTGGTCACATTTATGAAGTACGATAAACAAAACTGGGCTTAAAGAGAAGGATGCTTTTGGCCCATCGGGTAATGTAAAGGGAGGAAACAAGATAACTATGACAGATAAGGAATATTACAGTCTGATTCAGCCTTATGAGGATGCGATGAAGCTTTTGCTTACCAGACTGGAGGTGCTGAATCATTCTATTTATCAGACACCGGCGGGAAATCCCATTCACAATGTGCAGTTCAGGATCAAGAAAAAGGATAGCATTGAAGAGAAGCTGAAGCTTCGTGGCTTTGAGCCTACCATAGATAATGCCAAAGACCAACTGCAGGATATTGCCGGAATCCGTATCATTTGCTACTTTGTGGGAGATGTGAACAATCTGGTGAGTATGCTGAAAAAGCAGCCGGATCTTATTTTTATCCGGGACCGCAACTACATCGAAAATCCAAAACCTAACGGCTACCGCAGCCATCACCTGATCCTGGGTGTCAACGTATGCTGCCGGGATGCCAGCGAATACTATCCTGTGGAAATTCAGCTCCGCACCATTTCCATGGACTTTTGGGCTGCAATGGAACACCGTGTCTCCTACAAAAAAAACTACGACAACAAAGAAGAACGAGTAGCTGAACTCCTCCGCTACTCCAATACACTGGAGCAAATGGAAAAAGAATTTGAAAAATACAATGACCATCCTATTGAGATGTGAGGAAAATAGAATATAAGTAAGAAATAACTAACGTGCCGGGGTACAAAGGGGTGTATTCTGGCACTTTTTCGTTATCAAAATAGTTGCGGAGGAAGCGGTCTGTGTTTTATAATGAAAGATATTGATTTCTGGCCTTTTTTTGCTGAAAAGTGATATTTGAACGCAGATAAGCATTCCCCCGCTCTAAGCGGCGGGGGAGGGGGATGCTATATATCTGCCAATTAAGGATAAAATAGAGATAATGAGGTAAATTTATGAGAGAATTTTGCAAAAATAAGAGAGAAAAGGGATATACCCTTGCAGAGGTGCTGGCAACAGTGGCCATTTTGCTGATTCTTATGGCAATAGCAGTTCCGGCTATTTTTACCATCAGGAAGAATCTGCGGCAGAAAGCCCTGGACAGCAAAGCCGAGCTCATCTACACCGCTGTACAGAATAATCTGGTGAAGATGCAGAGCAATGGAAACAGCTCCATGTATGCCAAGGATAAAGCCACCCCCATGGATACGATTCCAGCCGATACATCAGACACGAAAGCACTTTATTATGTAACATCCGCAGCGAAGGATGATGCAAATAGTGCAGCAAGTGTTCTTGTGACAGCAGATACGGTGGACGATGAGCTTTACAGTCATTACTGGGTGGTGGAATACAATCCGGACAGTGCCAGTGTTTATGCAGTATTTTACAGTGAAATGCGAAACGATTATACACCGTCAAGCTATAATAATTTGCGCTATAAAGACGAGCGTCTCAGTGATGGTGCCAGAGTCGGCTACTATGGAGGAGATACCATTGACAGCAGCGATACCTCCACTCTTGCGCCCAAAATTACCATCACAAATGAGGAAAAGCTGGTAGCTAGCATTACCTGTATGCGCCAGGACAGCAAGGATCTTTCCTTTGAAATCACCCTGACAGATGGGGAAAACCATTCTGTTACCCTAAAATATAAACCAGGTGCGGACAAAAAGAGCCTTGTCCATGACAAGGATGACCTCCATCCGGCAGCAACCTCAAAGCTGGATAAAAACGAAACCAGCTCCATTGTGGGAAAGAAATATACGCTGAATATTAATCTGGATGATCTGGACGACTTCAAAGCAGAGGACGGCAGTCTGGGCAGCCTGAGATTTGCGGCACTTTATGGCAATAAAAATGCAGATCTGACAAAGACAAAAACGCCGCTGACCGCAGGAACAAGCCTTAAGATTAAAGCAACTGTCAGAAGTGCAAGCTCCCGTGTCGATGGAAAATATTCAGAAGCTGTAACCAACAGCTTATTTGCAGACACAAGCAGTGATGCGCAGGCAGATATTGTCTATGGCCGCCATTTGCAGAATCTGGATCAGGCTTCCGGAGTGACAGATAAGATTACGGCGGCCGTACAGCAAAGTAATATTCATTTCGAGGAGCAGGATGACAAAGAAGATGGAGACACCAGCTCCTGGTATAGCTGTTACAAGACGAAAGCCTTTACACCAATAACCAATAATAATCTGAATAGCTACAAAGGAAGTGAAAATGTAGTTATTTATCATTTAACAGTGGATAAAGCCGCTGCAATCCCAGACACCGGCCGCAGTGGTGCAGGACTTTTTTCCATATTGAAGGATGGAATGACAGTAGATTCCGTGCGCCTTTCCGGAGCAGGCATAAAGGTAACGGATGGCACAAACGTAAGTGCCGGTGCCATTGCCGGAGAAGCACAGGGAAGTGCTGTGATTACGAATTGCCAGGTTTATCTGGAAAACGAAGATGTGGAAGGAAAGACAGACGCAGATGCGTGGATCAGCGGGGCTGACGCACAGGGGGGATTGCTGGGAAGCACAGCTGGAGATTCCAATGCCAGAGTAGAGCTTACAAACAGTTTTGCAGCCACGGTAATGGATGGCGGAGAAACCGGAACTGTTGGAGGCCTGATCGGAAAAACATCAGGAACGGTTACAATTTCCAAATGCTATTCCGACTCTTATCTGACGGGAAGGGTTACTGGTGGAATTATAGCAGATGGAAGTGGGGCAGCAGCTATTGATATTAGCTCCTGCTATACCGCAGGCTATCAGAAGGCTTCCGGAAATGCAGGAGGTATGCTTGCAAAAGCAACAGGAGAGAATACAACCCTGAGCAAGGTTTATACTGCAGTAACCTTTATGAGAACTGCTGGTGATGATATAGGTACGGGTGCTGCAGAGACAGAAAGCTTCTCTATTGCACCGGGGAAGATTACGAATGGCTTCTATCTGAACCCGGGGAATTCCAAGGATGAGAAAAAATGGCCTCAGGGAGAAAATACAAGCTACAAAACTCTTAGCAATAAGAGTACTATGGCTGCCAGCCTGGGCGAAGATTTTACGGCGGCAACTACAACCCATGCATACAACTTAAGAAACCAGGGACTTTCCAGCTATTCCTATCCGGCCTTGAAAAATATGGCTCATTATGGTGACTGGCAGGCAAGCTACGAACCAGGAAGCCTTGTATATTATGAAAAATACGAAGATGGCAGTGTGGGCTTCTTTGGCGGAAATGTCACTTCTACCTTGTCAGATAATAAGACAATTGTTGGAGACGGATACGGTGTTGTATATCTGGAGAGAGATAAGCCAACAGAGGAAGTTACTGTGGACTGCCAGACTGGTGAGACTGAAAATACCGTAACCACGATCAAAATCAAGCCAGAAAGTTTTGTATATACGGTTGAAGTAGAGAATAGCAAGTATTTAATTTATCCTTTGTCAAATGAGCTTGTGAATGCGGCTGCAATCCCTGGCACCTTCTATCAGAAACTGGTGATTAAAGGTGCGATAGCTACCGGAAATGGCACAGATGGTACACAAAGCCAGGCAGGTGAGGTAATCAGCGGACGAACCTTCTACTTCAATCCTCACTTTGCAAAGACAGTAGAAACCACAGACGAAGTACCTGCAAATCCAACACGAATTACTCTTCGTACCGCAAGGCAGCTGTATCATCTGAGCCTGTATTACACAGACTATGCAAGTCTGGCAGGCAGCAGTACCTTCACGCAGGAGATGGATGTTGATTATACAACTTATGACTGGAAGAGCTTTGCAGGAATCAGTCAGGTAACGGTTCAGAGCCCAATAGGTGTAAAAGATGGAGCTATTACTGCCTTTACCTCAACCTATAACGGCGGTTCCCATGAAATCCGTGGAATCAGCTTTGAATCCCCGGCAACAGAGACTGGGTTTGTTGCAGAAAATGCCGGTGTAATACAGAATGTGTTCCTTGTATCTGACTGGAGCACAAAGACGGATGCCTCCAATCTGTATGTAAATTACACCGGAACTATTGGAAGCAACCGAAAGGTTTACATGGGTGGCCTGACCGGAATCAATAAGGGAAGGATCCAGAACTGTGCAGTATGCGGCTATCAGCTTGGAAAGAGCGGCCTTATATATGTACAGAGAAACGGAACCCTCTATATGGGCGGCCTTACAGGAAGCAACCAGGGAAGTATTCTGAATTGTGAAGCGGATACACCTTCTGCAAAGAGCAATATACTTTACGGAACTGCATATCTGGGCGGTTTTGCCGGAGAAAATGCAGCCTCCGGAACGATCCGAAACTGTTATGCACTGGGAAATGTGGCGGTAACCTTCGCCCGTGGAGCAAATGCAGTAATCGGCGGATTCACAGCGAACAATACAGGCGTTCTGCGCTCCAACTACTGCGCAGTTGCCATGACTGCCGCAGGAAGCGCAAGCACCTACGGTTTTGCACCGAAAGGAAATGGTATCATTACCTCCGACTGTTATTATTTGAATGGCGGAACTTTCCAATACCTTGGAAAAATGCTTGCGTACGATAATGATAACCAGAATAGTGGCGGAAAAGGCATTTCCTACAAGGAAATGACAGAAAAAACCGGAAGCAGGCCAGACAACTCCTGGTTCCATGGTGCTACATCTGAAGCTGCTTATCCATTTGGAGCTGTTGTGACCAATTCTCAGGGAAAGGTTCACTACGGAAACTGGCAGACTCCGGTAAACCTGGGCAGCATGGGCGTCATCTACTGGGAGCTGGAAGAAGGCGGAGCCAACAATGGCTATCACTTCTCCTATATCGGCTACACCCAGGACTCCACCAGCCCTACCGATACCCTGCATATGGTAAAAGGCAGTACTCTGTGCGAACAGCATGATGATGGCGGCAAAATAAGGCAGTATGGATATGGCTATTACTATGCAGATGCACTTGCCGAGACACAGCGTCCGACTGTGAAGAGTATGACAGGCTTTCAGTGTGGAACTGAAAATACACAGGCGTCTGCAGCGCTTACATCACGGCTGGATGGATTTACAGTAGTTGCCTATACGACTGAGCCGTCTATAGAAGGAACGGCAGATACCTTCTACGGTTCCTATATGAAAATGACTGCCAAAAACCGTCAGGCAAACGGCCAGTGGTCTTTTGATTACAGGGGGCAGACATACACATTTACCATTAATCCGTTCTTTGCCAATGCATTACAGTATGGTGCAAATTCCGGCAGAACAGCAGTGCAGGGAGTGGAAACCCAGAGCTTGACGATTCTGGATGAAGATGGTGTTGAGGTACAGGCAAGTAATTCCTATTCAATGCCGGGAACATCTGACAGGAAATACGAGATTCGTTCCGCTGACCAGCTGCAGTATTTGAACTGGAATTATGCGACTGAAAATGCCTGCACCATGATTGGAGACAGCAATTATGAGCAGCAGGTTGATAAGTATACGTATCTTGGATATGCTTATGAAAAGCAATATGAGAATACAACGTATGACTGGACTCAGACCCATGATGTAGATGCAGAAATGGTGCACACAGAAGAAGGGGAGCAAAGCCAGCCGAAATTTACACAGATTGGTTCTATGTATGATACATATGGAGCATATAATAAAGAAGCAGCAAATGCATACATGACTTATTTCAGTGGAAAATATGACGGAAATACCTATTATATTAAAAATGTAGAAGTAGATAGCAAAAATACAGTGGTAGGCCTGTTCGGAAGCATCATTGGAGCAGATGTACAGAATATTATTTTGTATTCCGAAAATGGAAACTATATCCAAAGAAATGAGGGCAGCCCAAGGAGCTGGTATGCTATCGGCGGATTGTGTGGACTAGCAGCTGTTGGACAGGGGAAAAATCCTTCAGACGTAAAAATCAAAAACTGTACGGTTTCCGGATTTGTTATCCGTGATAACAGTACGCAGAGTTCATGGGGAGATGGTAATGTAGGCGGTATGTTTGGCATGTGTACGGTAGACCTTACAAGATGTACGGCCGTTAATACCATTGATCTTAATACAGAGTTTAAGAGGATGAAGAGCGATGGTGTTTCTGTACGAGCAGGCGGTTTGGTAGGCAGTATGCGTGGTAACATTACCAGCTGCTATACCGGCGGGGAAATTAAATGCGAACAGAGATGTATTGCCGATGCTAAAATCTGGGCAGGTAGTAATGTGAGTACAAAGCTGTTTCTGGGAGGCATTACGGGAGGTATTTATATAAAAAATGCCGGTAACCTGACTGAATTATTAGGTGGACCTATTCAGGGACTTACAGATTGGAGCACTCGTCATGGTGATGACAAATGTACAACTGCAACCACTACGATTAGCAATAGTTATACCTACATAAAAATGCCAACGGATAAAGCAACAGTCGATGTAGTGAAATCTATTGAACCAATCGGAAGCAATGGGGAGACGCCATTTGAAAATAGCTATAATCATCATGTAAGAGTGCGGATAAGTAATTGCTTCTATTATGAAAATAATATTCCAGACTCTTCTCTTGTACAGTTTACAGTAGGTGCCGTCAGAGGCGGTTCGGGAAAAAAATGGACCAATATTGGAAGCGGTGGAATCGTAAAAAATGAGAAGGGAGAATATGTGGAAGAGGGAACCGGTTCCATTGCAATTTCCTGGAATCAGCTTGCAAACAAAGAACGTATTACGATTGGCAATACCAGTAAATTTTTACTGGATTGGTTGAATGCTGGCAATGATGTAAAATTCGAGCAGGTTACCACTACCGAAAATGGCCAGAACGTAAGCGGTAAATATTCCTTCCCTGGTGATCGTGCAGATTTAAATGGAGAGGATTACCCATTCCCGACAGTTCTTCAGCAGAGCGAAGGAAAAGGATATGTAAATGTACATTATGGCGAATGGCCGCTGGAGGGTATCTACTGGAAGGAAAGCCTTGCTTCCATGGATATTTATGAGGATCTGGTGCTTGAAGAGGGAGAGAATTGTGGGCTTGCGCTCAAAGACTTTGACCTGCTGGAAAGTACAAAGGTACTGGGAACTGACAAGCAGCTTGGAACAGGTGAATACGATTTTCAGGTTGAATATAGCATCGGAGATAATGAGCTTGCTGCGACATCGTCCACATCTGATCATACAGACAGCACAGAAGCTGTATTTTTCGATGGAACGGATTCCGTTGAAGAAGGGTTTTCTTCCGGCACAGAGCTCTCAGAACCAACTCAGGATACTGCCCCGGCAGATACTGGAGCATCAGGAGCCACTGCCACAGATGGGGCTTCCGGAATCCTGGATCCGGAAGACTATATTGCAGAAATTGCAGCAATCAGGTATGATACCGAAAAGAAGTGTTATGTAGCGACAGTAAAAGCACGGAAAACAGGAAGCACTGTCATTACAGTAAGCACAACCGGAACAGATAACCAGCCATACCGGGCATCCTTCACGCTTACCGTAACCGCAGACCTTACCGTCTATGCTTTACCAGCCGAGATAAAGCAAAATGTGAAGGAAACTGCAGACGTAACGCTCTATGCTGTGCCTGCTGTCATGATGACAAGTACAACTGACATGAGCAATTTCGTTGGCGGAAATGTGATTGTGGGCGAGGAAGGATTTGTAGGTGCCGGCGAGGATGCCTCCTCAGAAACAGAAGCATTTACTGCAGACAGCAGCTATACAGAGGTAACGACGGACAGCGCTTCCACAGTGGAAGCCTATGCAGGTAATTTGCAGAATCCTGAGAAAAACGTGGCATCTCTTATTACCTGGGAGGTAAAACTGGGAAAAGAAGACGAAGGTGCTCTGACGATTTCTCCAGTTGTAAACAGCCGGTTTAAGGTCGAAAGTGAGGCAGAAGGAACGGTAACCTTGACCATTACTGGAAAATTTATTTATGAAGGTGTAGAATATAGCAGTATCACCTGGTTAGAGGTAATCACTACAGAGAAGAAGGAAATGAAGTGGCAGGTGTCAGCTGGAGAAGCCACTCTGGGACGGAATGCTGCTGGTGGCTATGAACCGACAGACAGTACATTCTATATAGACGTTCCAAAAGAATGCCTGAACGGAAATACACTTACGCCCGCAAACTTCACAGTTTCCGATGCATCTGCCACAGACCGGCAGTCAGAAACAGACATTGACAGCATGGAGACTTATGCAGCAGAGAACCTTCCAACAGTGACAAAGGTTGAAAAAGCGTCTGATTCAGATTCTGTTTATGGGGTAATGATTAAAAGCTCCCGTCCGGGGATCTTCAGGATCACCCTGAACGTAACAGGAACTGGTGAGAGAAATTATACAGCATCCTTACTTCTGACAGTAAAAGAGGCCGCTGTGTCCACAGAAAACACTGGTGACGCATCCGGAACAGATCCTGCAAATGATGGCTGGAATGAAGTACCGGAAGAGGATGGCGGTTTTACCTCAGACATCACAGCAGGCTGGGGTGACCAGAGCAATGACACTGCAGACATGGTGCCAGATGATGCTGGCACTGGATTTACCGGGGCTGGCGCAGGCTTGGAAGGTGAAGAATAAATAAGCAATACAGGAGAAACAAAGAAATGGTAACAATGGAGGTGCCAGCGATATGCTGAAAGAAAAAATCAATCAAAAACTGAAATCTGAAAAAGGCACCTCCATATTCTTCGGCTTGCTACTGTTCCTGGTGGCATCTGTAGTAAGCGTGGTAATTCTGGAGGGTGCCGTAACCACCGTGAAACGAGTGGAATCCGATCGAAAAGCGGAACAAAACTATCTCACCTGCTCCAGTGCGGCAAAGCTTTTGAGAGATGAGATTGCAAACTCAAAGGTGGCCCAGATTACAACAGTAACAAAAAACAATAAAAGTGAAGTAACAGAAACGAAATGGAGAGGCGTTGCCGCAAACAGTGATTCCATTAATGGTACAGAAGATTTATTTGCATCCTTCTTACAGCCATATATAGAGGAGTATTCTGGCAGAACAGGAACTGCAGCAACTGGTGCCTATACCAAAAAATTTACGGTTTCTGTCCCTTCCAATATAGAGAATCAGAAAGAAAAAGAGGAGTTTGGAGAGGCAGAAGCAGAAATGACCATCGAAGACTCTGAGAATGGCGGGGGAGCAGACGGGGGATTTGACATTTCCATAAAGCTTGTTACAGGAAGCGGCAGTGATGCCTGCAGGATGTTATTAAGATTATCAGGCAAAGCGAGTCTGGAGAAAATAGAGAAGACAACAACGGATACAGCTATTACAATAACAACGAAAACAGTAAGCTACACCTGGGAACCCCTGAAAATTACCTACGGTGATAAGGAGGTAAACCTGGAAGAATGAAGATAAGAAACTACATAAAAAGAAAATTCCGCAGCACTTCCGGTGAAACCATAGCAGAAACTCTGGTGACGATGATCATCTTATCCTTAGCTGTGCTTATGATAGCAGGCGCCGTTGTAACTGCTGCGAAGGTAAACAAAAGAGCTGACAATACGGATACAGCATTTACTACTGGAGAGGCAGCAGGAAATATTGGAACCAGCAGTCCGAGGGTTACGATTTCCGAGAAAACAGAAGGAACCGGAAAATCCGTGACTGTACCTGTTCAGGTTTATGAGACAAAGAAAAGCGGAAATAAAAAATATATCTATTACGAAATGCCTAAATAAAGTATGTAAGACAGAGTATCAGAGCTGCCCAATTATCTTTGCTGGCATTCCAGGGGCATCCTTCAGAAAGTATCCAAAACATCCAACAGGAGAAAAGCAATGAAGCATACAGCTAAAAAACGATTGATAAACAGAATACGAAAAAAGCTGTCCGGTACACGGGGCTTTTCCCTGGGAGAGCTGCTGGCAGCTACCCTCATCCTGCTGCTGGCCAGCCAGGTGCTGATGCAGGGGATGGCATTTTCCGCACGAATGTACAACAAATCTCTCACAAAATCCCATGCCAGGCAGTTATGCTCCACTTTAACCAACGTAATTGAGACAGAACTTCGATATACCACAGAAATTACCGTAACAGACAACCGTATGACAAAATATTTCAGTCCTTCCTATGGAAAAACAGAAAGCAGCTTTGTGGGGATCGACAGCATGGGATATCCTGCAGACGACACTGTCGGAGGTGAGGTTGCCATACAGATTAAGGATAAGGAGGATAATTTCGTATGGCAGAAACTGCTTTCCTCTGCCAGCTATAGCTCTTATAATCTGAAAGCAGCGGTAAGACCGGTAACGTTTGATGAAGCTTCCAATACTTTTAAGGTGGAACTTCATATTATAGATAAAGACGGAAACAATCTGGTTACAAACAAGTTTGATGTAATTGCAGTAAATAAAGTAATTGTTGACAGGTAATAAACGGATTTTAGATAAATTGGAATTATCACGATAAAATCGTATTACATACAAAGGAGAAAACAAATGGCATACAAACGTCTTGGTGACCTGCTGATCGCAGCAGGAACCATTACACCGGAAGAGCTGGAGGTAGGTCTGGAAAGACAGAAAGAAACCAAAGAACGACTTGGTGCAGCTCTTATTTCAGCAGGAATCATTACAGAGGCAGAGCTGATAGAGGCCCTTCGTCTTCAGCTTGGTATTGAGTACATAGACCTTTCCAAAACCACAATTCCTATTTCCATGGCACAGGCAGTACCGAAAAATATTGCCAAACAGTTCCAGGTTGTGCCGGTCCGTATTGTAAAGGACGAGCTGTTTCTTGCAATGAGTGACCCTATGAACTTCTATGCGATCGAGGAAGTAAAGAAGGCTGTCCGTAAGAAAATTGTGCCTATGATTGCAACTACAGAAGGCGTTAAGCACGCTATTCTGGTTCTTTATGGAAACGAAGGTGCAGCCAGAGCTATTGAGGCTATGAAGCGAGAAGCACCTGCTGCAGAAGAGAATACAGAGAATAGTGCATTTTCCGGAAATATCCTCAACGACAACATTAACGATGCGCCCACCATCCGTCTGGTAAACTCTATCATTGAGCGAGCGATTCTGGAACGTGCCAGTGATATTCATATTGAGCCTAAGGAAAAGGAACTCCAGGTACGAATGCGTATCGATGGTGTGCTCCGCCAGATCCTTACCATCCCCAAGAATCTGCAGAACTCCGTTCTTTCCCGTATTAAGATCATGAGTGGAATGGATATTGCAGAGCGCAGAATTCCGCAGGATGGACGATTTAATGTAAAAAATAAAAAGGGCGAGTACGACCTTCGTGTTTCCTCCCTGCCAACTGTATACGGTGAAAAAATTGTTGCCCGTCTTCTTGACAAAAAGGCAGGCTACCTTACGCCGGAGTCCATCGGCTTAGCCGGCTCCAATCTGGAGAAATATAAGCACGCCATCCACTGTACAAGTGGTGTTATCCTGATCGCAGGACCTACCGGAAGTGGTAAATCCTCTACCATGAATACCATGATTTCCCAGCTGAATACGGAGGAAGTAAATGTGGTAACTCTTGAGGATCCGGTTGAGTACAACATTGACGGTGTCAACCAGGTACAGATTAATGAGAAGACAGGAATGGATTTTGCCAACGGACTTCGTGCCATTCTTCGACAGGATCCGGATATCATTGCAGTAGGAGAGATTCGAGACGGAGAGACTGCCCAGATCTGTATGCGTGCCGCAATCACCGGACACGTTGTGCTTTCCACGATCCATACCAACGATGCAGTGGGAACCATTGAGCGTCTGGAGGATATTGGCGTTGAGCCATATCTGATTGCGACAGCCCTTCGCTGCGTGATTTCCCAGCGACTGGTGCGAAGAATCTGTCCGAAATGTAAAAAGAGCTATGAAGCCACAGAGGAGGAGGTAAGGCGTCTGGGACTTAGCACGGAGAAAAAGCATATTTTCTATCGTGGTGAAGGCTGTGCAGACTGCTTTAACACCGGATACCGAGGCCGAATCGGTGTGTTTGAGATTTTAGAGATCGTGCCGGAAATCAGAACACTGATTTCTCAGGGAGCGGGAAGAACAGCTATTGAAGAAAAATTAAACAGTGACAAAAGCAGGTTTAAGACCCTGAAGGAAAGTGCCATTGAGCTGGTAGAAGAGGGGATCACAACAGTAAAAGAAGTACAGCGTGTTATCTATGAGGCTGGAGAAGCATAAGGCCGGAGGTATGGAGAAGCGCCCATAATCATAAGACTGGAGATGGAAAAACATATGTATAACATAGAAGAATTAGTTGAAACAGCCAGAAGAGCCGGTGCGTCTGACGTACATATCGTGTGTGGACTGCCGCCAAAATTCCGTCTGGACGGACAGCTGGAGAGTATGTTCGAGGGAAGGCTGTCAGAGGAAGAATGTGAGCAGATTTGCAGAGATCTGGCAAGGGAAAGCTATGATAAGCTGGAATACACCGGAGAGCTGGATTTTTCCAGAGAGCTTCGTGGAATCCGCTGCAGATGTCACGTTTTCCGGCAGCAGGGCAAGGTATCTGCTGCTGTCCGTTTGTTAAGCGAGAGCATCCCCAGACTGGATTCCCTTGGACTTCCGCCCTCAGCATTGGAATTTACCAGACTGCATAAGGGGATTGTGCTTGTAACTGGTGAGACTGGCTCCGGTAAATCTACTACTTTGGCTGCAATGCTGGATGAGATCAACCATACAAGAAAAAATCATATTGTCACGTTGGAGGATCCTATCGAGTATGTCTATACGCCGGATCTCTGCGTGATCAATCAGCGTGAGGTGGGAAAAGATACTGCAAGCTTTTCCGAGGGTCTGCGTGCCAGCCTTCGTGAAGATCCTGACGTTATCCTCATCGGTGAGATGCGAGACAAGGATACCATTGAAACTGCGATCACAGCAGCTGAAACAGGTCATCTCGTATTCGGAACTCTTCATACAGGAAGTGCTTCTGATGCCATTGACCGTATGGTACAGGTTTTTCCGGAGGGAATGCAGAACCAGATCCGTCTCCAGCTTTCCATGACCCTGATGGCAGTTATTTCCCAGCAGCTTGTGAAGAGAAAGGTAGGTGGCCGTGTCCTTGCCAGTGAGGTCATGGTTGTGACAGATGGCATCCGAAATATGATTCGCGGAGGAAACACACCACAGATCGCAAATGCCATTGCAACAAGCGCCGGAATCGGAGGACAGACCATGGACCAGTCTCTGGTATCTCTGGTCCGTTCCAGACAGATTGACAAAAACGTGGCAGTAGATCATGCAAATGACGTGATTTATGTGAAAAAAAATGCGTGAAAGGTGGATAAGAAGTGGCAGCATATAAGTATACAGCCATATCAAAAAGCGGAGTAAAGGTTTCCGGCGTAGTAGAGGGCTTTAATGAGTTTGATGCGGTTGACCGTATCAAGCAGGACTGTGACATTGTTCTGAAGCTTACAGAGGTGGAAGAAAAGAAGCCGGGACTTCTGAATATGGAAATCGGTGGAAACAAGCTGAATGCGAAAGCTTTTTCCCTTATGTGCTCTCAGTTTTCCATTATTCTCCAGTCTGGTATTCCCATTGGCCGTACTGTGCGGCTGATCGGAGATAAAATGACAGATAAGAAACTGAAGGGCATTTTGAAAAAGGTTGCCGAGGATGTAGAGGCCGGTCGAAGCGTGGCTCTTAGCTTCCAGGAAAGAGGGGGAAAGCTTCTTCCAGCTGTTTTCATTGAAACCATCCGTGCAGGTGAGGAATCCGGCAATCTGGCAAGGGCCTTTGAAACCATGTACCAGCATTATGACAAGCAGGTAAAAATGCGTGCAAAGGTGCGGAATGCCTTGATCTATCCGGTGTTTGTCCTTGCTCTTTCCGTTGTAGTTGTTATTGTCCTGATGGTAAAGGTTGTGCCTACATTTATTGATATTTTTGCATCTTATGACGCAGAGCTGCCAATGATCACACAGTCCCTGATCTGGCTCTCCAATTTTTTCCGGAAATATATTATGTGGATTACGGTGGTTTTTGCAGCTGTTGTGATCACGTTTAAGCTTTATGCAAACACAGAAAGCGGCCGACTGAAGGTTGCCAAAATGGCGTTGAAGATACCGGTCCTTGGCAATGTCTCCATGCTTAGTGCAGCCAGTGAGTTTGCAGCTAATCTTACGACTCTGATTGGCGCCGGCCTTCAGCTGACGAAGGCAGTAAGCATCACGGCAAAGGTAATCAATAATTATTATATCAGCCAGTGCGTTGGAAAGATGACTTCCAGGCTGGAAGAAGGCCGTTCTCTGGGAGACTGCATGAGAGAAGCAAACTGCTTGCCTGCTATTCTGGTGGATATGACAGCAGTTGGAGAAGAAACTGGTGAACTGGAGGGTACTTTGCATACAGTATCGGGTTATTATGAATCTGAGCTGGATATGGCAGTGCAGGATGTGCTGAAAAAACTGGAACCAACTCTTCTGGTCTTCATGGCAGGAATTGCCGGCTATATCGTTCTGGCGGTTTATATTGCCATGTTCCAGATGTATGCGGTTATGTAAAGGAAAAAACAATGTCTATTTATGATGATTCATTTTTTATGATCTACTGTTGTGTGCTGGCAGGAATTTTCGGCGCAGTTCTGGGATCTTTTCTGAACTGTGCGGCCTGGCGGATCGCACATGGGGAATCCTTTGTAAAGGGGAGGAGTCACTGCACAAGCTGCGGCCATGTTCTGGGATTCCCGGATCTGGTCCCCGTGTTTTCCTGGCTGCTTCTTGGCGGAAAATGCCGTTATTGTAAGACAAAGATAAGTCCGCGGTATATGCTGACAGAGCTGTTTTTTGCAGCGGTCAGCGTGCTCAGCCTGATGCGTTTTGATTTGTCGGGGGAATATGTGAGAAATATGATTCTTGCCTGTTGCCTGTTCTGCCTGTCTCTGGTAGATCTGGAAATTTTTGAAATTCCCAATGGATGCGTATTGCTTCCGGCTATTGCCTGGGCTGCAGCGGTTCCATTTATGGATATGAGCAAAACAGACGTACTGGTTCATGTAATTTCCGGTGCAGGATATGGCATTGGGATGTTGATACTTGTACTGATTTTTGATAAAATTCTTGGCAGGGAAACAATGGGTGGAGGCGATCTGAAGCTTTTTGCCCTTATGGGCCTGTATCTGGGTGTGGTGGCATCTCTATTTGCCCTGTTTTTTTCCTGTATTCTGGGGCTCCTTATGGGAGCTGTGCAGAATCGGTATGGGAAAGGAAAAAGTACGCCCATTCCCTTTGGTCCGGCAATCGCACTGGCTTTTTACGCAATGCTGTTATATGGTGACGGGCTGGTGAGCTGGTATCTGGGAATGCTTTAAAAGGATGCGGACAGCTGCCTGCAATCTGGGAACTGTTTTCGGACTGCAAAAGAGAAAATACGGGCAAATGACATAGAATAGAAGAGGTTTGTTATGGCAAAAACGTGTCTAGGAATTGATATTGGAAAGGATCAGCTGAAGCTGGTACTTATGAAAGGCGAAACCATTCATAAGGTGGTATCTGTGCAGATGCCGGAAGGCCTTTTGAAGGAAGGCAGGATTGTTTCCGTGGAGACTACGGGAGAGCTTATCCGTAAAGCCATGAAGGAGCACAAGATCCGCAGCAAGGAAGCGGCGGTTGTGGTTTCTTCAGGAATCTGCTTCCTGCGTAATGTAACGATGCCGGTGATGACAGCGGAGCAGCTGGTTTATAACCTGCCCTATGAGTTTCGTGACTATATTACAGATGAGCTGAAGAAATATGTGTTTGACTATTCTGTAAATTCAGCTCAGGGCGTGGTTCCTTTGAAGGCTTCCCGCAAGAAGCTGAAGAAAAAGAAGGGGCAGGAAAAGGAAATTCTGGAAGAGGAGACGACAGAGCGCCGGGAGATGGAGCTTCTGGCGGCAGCAGTTCCTCTGGAGGCAATGGAGGATATCCGTCTCATGCTGAGAAAGGCGGGCTTAAGGCTTACCATGGCTGCACCGGAGGTGTCTGCCTGTGAGACCTTGCTTAGCCGGAAACTGAGAAACGATCCGGATAAAGAGAAGGAGTACGGAATCCTGGATCTGGGAAGTACATCCAGTCGCCTTTTGATCTTCAAGGGCTGTCACCATCAGGTTACCCGTGTCATTGAGCGTGGTATGGAGCAGGTAGAAGAGCTTTTGGCTGACTATTTTCATATTGATATTCATCTGGCACATACCTGGCTTCTTGCCAACCATGAGGACTGTGTGAACAGTGACGTATGCAGGGACGCTTTTTCCCAGATCAGTGTAGAGCTGATGCGTGCGCTGAACTTCTACCAGTTCAGTAACCAGGACAGCAGACTGGAGGACATCTGGCTTTGCGGAGGCGGCGCCTCGATTCCGGCAATGCGGGAAAGTCTGATAGAGAATTTGCAGATTAACATTCACGATGCCAGTGAGCTTGTGAAGGGAATGGCCGGAAATAAGGAGGTGGAGAATACCTCCCTGAATCTGCTGGCTGTCGGCATTGCTCTTTCCAGGACGATGCATGAATCCCGCAAGCAGATCAACCTTGCTCTGGCAGGAGTAAAGAAGAATCACTATCTGGCTGCGATTCCGGCAAGTGCAGTGATCATTGCCATGGCGGGGGTGCTGGGAAAGGTTGCGGTGGCAGATCGTCTGGTCGCAGTGAGCTCCCAGCAGAGTATTTCTTCTGATCTGCAGAAGCAGGTGGATGATATTACAGCGTACATAGACAGCTTCGGGGATCTGCAGGAAACCTATGCACATTATACGTATCAGGGGCTGACCATGGATGAGCTTAGCTATGCCAACCGTCCGGAGGTGCTGAAGCTTTTGAAGGATGTGATTTTTCCAAAGGTTGTGGTAGGCAGCTGGAGTGTCAGCGGAAATCAGCTTACCTTGCCGGTTACCGGCACCACTCTTGCAGACATTAACAGGCTGGTACAGGAACTGGATCAGGAGAAGATCGTAGATTATTGTACGGTGACGACGGCGGTTTCAGATGAAACAGAGGAAAAAGGCGAGACCGTAACCGGACAGCTTACGATTTATTTGAATGATCTGAGTGCAATCGCTGAGGAAGATGGCGAGGTTACATCTGGAGACAGCGCTGATACCGGAGATGCATCTGGAGAGGCGGACAATGCAGATACAGATGATACAGCTGATACACAGGAGAATGCAGGGGGGAATGAGTAATGAAGATCATGAGCCGTGATTTTACCACTAAGGAAAAAGTATTACTTCTCATATTAACTGCAATTCTGATCCTGGCTGGCTATTATCTGTTTGTGGACCAGCCGGTGCGCAGCGCCCTTGACAGTGCCAAAAGCCAGCAGGAGGAGCTAAACACGGAGCTGATTGTTTTACAGTCAAGAGCAGCATCCCTTTCCAGCATGCAGAGCGAGCTGGATGATATTGAAAAAAGCGGAAATCTGGGAAAGATGGGAAGCTACAACAACTCCAAAGCTGAGCTGGATGAGTTGAACGATATTTTGAAAGAAACAAAAGCTTATGACATCAATTTTAATGATGTGACAAGAGATGGAGATTTGATCCGCAGATCTTTCAGCCTGACCTATACGGCACCGGATTATGACAAGGCAGCAGATATTATCACACAGTTGTGTGAAGGTGAGTGGCGCTGCCTGATCAGTGACCTGCAGTTTATTGCAGACAAGGATAATCTGGAAGAGGGAGATGTAAAGGTGGGTGTGACAGCTACCTTCTATGAGACAATGGAAGGCGGAACACCAGACAGCGGACTTCCGGCAGATACGTCTGGAACATCCGATATTTCCGGAACATCAGTTGACTGGTAAAAGCAGAGACTGATAAAGGCGAAGACTGGTCAGATTTCCTGGTTGAGCGTGGGGAAGAAAAAAGAAAACCATATTTTATATGGCTGGGAGGGCAGTTATTATGCTGCGTGCAGCAATCATTGACAGGCTGAAAGAGCACAGAGATTACATTCGGGCAGGGCTTTTGGGTTTTGAGACAGAAATACAGGTAAGTGATTTCTCAAATGAATATGATTATCTGGAAAATCTCAATGAAGATGCTTCTTCGTTTGATATTTTGCTGCTGAATACTACGATTCGCCGTGAGGGGGATGGAGTGCAGCTGGCGGCCAGAGTGCGGGCAAGGAACCGGAAGGTGATGATCTGCTTTATCACGGATTCCCAGCGTTACTATGCGGAAGCCTTCTCTGTGTTTGCCACAGGCTATCTGCTCTATCCTTTTGATATAAGTGAGCTGCACAACTGTATCACATTTTTCTGGCAGAAACCAAATATGGAGAGGAGAGCCTCTTTGATGATCAAAGAGGCCGGTGGAAGCTACCGCCGTGTTTACTGCAGAAATATTCTTTATTTGGAAAGCGTCAATCGTAAGGTGATTTTTCACCTGGATTCAGGGGAATGTGTGGAGAGCTATGCCAAGCTGGACGAAGTGGAAAACCAGCTTCCCGGAAAGTTGTTTTTACGCTGTCATCAAAGCTATATTATAAGTCTGTATTTTGTGGAAAAGATGGACAGCAGCAAGTTTATCGTGCAGTCTGAGGAAGTTCCCATTTCAAGGAGATATCAGAAGATTGCCAGGGAAATTTATTATGATTATATGTTTGAAAAGATGTAAGCGTTATATAGGCATATTTTGCTAAAAAAACAACAAAAAACAACATAAATATTCCAATTTCGACAAAAAAATGGTTATAATCAACATTTACTGTACAAAACTGGTGAATGTTGTTATAATAAACACATTCTGAGAGAAAGGAGCGTAATGGACGGTGGCGGTACGAAGGCGGGATACCATCGATAGAGCGAATCGGAGACAGAACAGATGCTTTTATACGTCGTATTCTGAGATGAATGAAGTGTTAAACAGATTTGCAGCGGAAGCGGAAGCAGATGACATTTGGATATCTGCTGAGGTTCGAGATCTGAAGGAGAATCGATTGGGAGAGCGGCTTTGCCAGATCGTGAGTATGGCTCTTGATACGGCCAGGCACAATTGTATCGAGACGACTTCCCCAAAAGGAAGATACATACGAATCCGGAGCAGGGAGATGCAGCAGCAGATGTTGCTTAAGATCCAGTTTTCCTGTGAAGACCGTATGATCCGGGAATTTGACAAGAACATCGTCAGAATGCGTGATCTTATTGAGTCCTACGACGGCTATTTGAAAATCCAGTTAGATGGAGACGTTGGAAACATCAAGATCGCAATTCCAGATGCCTGAACCAGAAAACCCCAGGCGCTTCAGAATCTTAAAAATGAAAAATTTATTAGGAGGCACTTGAAATGTTTAAAAGAGTGAAAAAGAACAAAAAAGGTTTTACCCTTGCTGAGTTACTTATTGTTGTAGCAATTATTGCTGTGCTGGTTGCGATTAGTATTCCGATTTTTACTAGCCAGTTGGAGAAATCTAGAGAGGCTACTGATGCTGCTAATATCCGTGCAGCATATGCTCAGGTACAAGCTGGTGCATTAATGCAGGAATCACAGACTGATTTTGCAAATGGTTCTACTGCAGATATTACTTATACAGCTACTATCGCAGAAGGCTCAAATGTTTATCAAGCGGTAGTTAAACTTAAACAGAAACAGGATGAATGGCAGTCTGGTACACAGGACATTGGTGGTGTATCAATCGAAGCGACTAAAGCCAAAGCAAATGGTACGGCGACAGTTAAGTATGATCAAGCTTCTGGTAAAACAACTATTACTATGTCTGAGTAAGCAAAGCCAGTTGAAAAGAAAAAATAATGTTAAGAAATTAGGATTAAAAATGCTACATTAGCCAATTAGCTAACGTAGCATTTTTAACTTTACTTATAACAGTAAACACATATCAAGATTTCTTTGTAAGAGACTTTAATGTACATTCACCATCAGTACCATCAAAAGTAAATACTAAATCATAGTTTCCAGCGGCACCGCCATAAGAATCTTCCATTGCTGTATGTGTAAATGGAAGCTGTGAATCTAAATCACTCCAGCCACTTTGAGTTCCTTTTAATTCAACGTTTTCAATTTTAACATCATTACCAGTTCCATTATCTGTAGATGTAAGATATTTTGCGGATGCCTCTGCATATGCAGCTCTAATATTAGAAATAGAAACAGCATCTCTAGACTTTTCAAGCTGAGAAGTAAAAATCGGAATACTAATCGCAACCAACACAGCTCTCCCTGTCTTCATTTTTCCTTAATCTGAATATTCTTACCCCCACTGTGAATTACCCATTGTCTAAAGCCAATGGTCTTCCTGCTTCAAAATGAAAAGCGGTAAGGGCATGATTCTGGTTCAGCAGAAATGACTGCGGAAGAGGCACGGGAACTGGAGAGAATGTTTTCCATAAAAGACAATTAAATAACTGCTTTTTTATGTCTCCTCAAAAGTCAGAAAGAAAATCAGGTTTTTGAGGAAATTCTTTACCTACGTAAATATTATTGAAGGCAATGAAAATTTGCATATTTTTGAAAGCAGGAATTCATTTTTTGTCCGGTTCAAACTGGTCTGGATATTTAGTGCTTCCACAATATCCGCATACTCCCATACGAGGAAAATTGCAAACGGGAAGCGCATATTCATCTCCATGTTTGTGTTCCTTTTCACAGTCTTCACAAAGATATATTATTTTCATTGATAATTTCGCATTGTGCTTATACTATTTGCCAAATCAGTCCCAGTCACTTTCCACTTCTTTCAGCTTACTTTGCAAAGTTTTGGCCAAAACAGAGAACGCTGGGAGAAAACTGTCTCGTATCAGCAGGATCAGCTCATCTATATCACTTTCATTATAAATATGAACGGAAGTATTACGCTTTTTCAGCATAAGCAGCCAGACCGCTGGATCGTCTACGAACCCTGATTTATAGCCGAGCTGTAAAATTTCCCGTGGGGAGCCTGTATCAGCTTCTTTAACACCATGCATTTTCAGTAATTCCTGCAAAGCCTTCCACGCAAGCTCAAATGTCAGGTTAAACTGTCCGATAACTCCGGTTCTGTATATTTCATTGTTATCTGCCAACTGAAAATCGGCATTTTTCAATACGGTAAGACAATTTAAAAAGTTATCAAGCTTTTTCATAAATTATTACCCCATCCCTTTGGATTTCCCCTATCAAGTCTTTGGAGACAGAATTGTCCATTTCCACTACATCAAACATCAAAAGAGAATGCACCTTCTCTTTTATATCCCAGTAAAATGCGTCAAAATCTCCACCGTATACAGCGATATCAATATCACTTCTTTCTGTATTATCCCCTCTGGCACGGGAGCCAAACAGAACAACCTTCTGGACAGAATGCTTTCTGGCAAATGTGCTGATTTCTCTTGAGATTCGCTCTGGAAGATATTGATTCATAAACTGCCGCCTCTTTCCATTTTCTTAAATTTCTCATTCATTAAATTATTTTTTCAGAATTAGTTTGTTTAT